>Ga0268284_1000508_pt1 | contig 25744 bp, 25 predicted proteins | sample saktaG_14_FD_190137 | JGI IMG/M metagenome (GOLD analysis project Ga0268284, IMG submission 190137) | Saline water microbial communities from Sakinaw Lake, British Columbia, Canada - sak_2013_06_06_40m | ecosystem: Environmental > Aquatic > Non-marine Saline and Alkaline > Saline ...
ACCCCACACGAAGTGTGGCAAGAACTAACAAATGTAAAGTAGTTTCGGGATGTAAACCAGTTTCGTGATAACAGACTCCCGAAACCCCATAGAAACATTTTTAAACACCGATGACGATGGAGATTGCATGGAAATCCAGAACATAATGCCAGAGAAATATTTCTTCGTGAATGACGGCACAGTGATAAAGCACCTTGGAGAATTGCCAGACGCCCTGAGAAACATGAGCCCCGAGACGTTCAACTATCACGTCAACACAGATAAGAACGATTTCCACAACTGGGTAAAAGACGTATTCCAGCACCCAAGCCTTGCAAGGAAGATCAAGAGCTCAAAGCAAAAAGAGCTAATGGCAAAGAAGGTGTTCACCGAGATCTTCAGCTGAGAAAAAACTAAAAAGATTATAAAAAAATTTCTAAGATGAGGTTTTACCTCTTCCTGTTCTTTCTCGGGTTGTAGTATTTGTAGCCTTTTTCCTCGACGATGTCCATCACGAGCAATGCTGCCACGAGGATGAGTATCATCAGGATCAGGTTCATCTGCTTGCAGTAGGTGTTCCAGTAGCCGAGAACTCCGGCAGGCACCCTCTTCAGGATGTGCAGTGTCATCACGTCGCTGTCTGTCGCTCCGCCGTTGTCGTCGCTTGCTGTGAAGACTATGTGCTCTGTCCCTGACCATCCGAACTCAGGTGTGAGCGTGGCTTTGCTGCCATCGATCTTTACCTGTATGTGGTCTGGCTGGCTTGCGGTGTATGACAACGTATCAAGGTCAGGGTCTGCGAAGTACTGCTCAAGATCCGCCTGATAAGGAGTGTTCTGCCTCCATTCATGGTAGAGCGTCGAGTTGTTCTCTGTCGGCTGCTCGTAGAACCTTCCCATGTCAGGGTTTCCGATTAGGAATAGCACGACGACGCATATTATGAGAAGGCCGATGATGGCTGTGTTGACCATTCTCAGCTTCTTCATGCACTTGGCTTTTATCCTCTTGATCTTCATATCCTTCTTGAGCTTCATATAAACAAGCACGATGGCTGCTATTCCCAGGATGACCAGCAATATCAGCGTGGCAAGGCCGCACAGGCCTATCCTTGTGTAATCGAATCCTTTGATGAAGGCGAAAGCCTTGTAGAGGAAGCTCTTGTCCTTAAGTACCACCCAGAACTGCCTGTCATAGCTTATCTCTTTGCTTGTTGGGCTTATCTTGAGGTTAAGCTTGTTGAGATAGGTGCCTTCTTTATACTCAGCGAAATCCTTAGGGGAGACCCTGAGAACTTTTGACTCTCCTGCGTCAAACATCAGCTCATCATCCTCCAAGTAGACGAATTTTGAGTCAAGCTCTCCGAGCTCAATCTTATACGATCCTCCGTTGAGGCCTGTGTTCCGCAGGAGCAACGGGATGCTCTGAGTCTCATAGTCGATGGTGTAGCTGTCCTGGAGAAGCTCTACATTGTAGCAGCTTCTCTGGCTCAGGCTCTCAAGCTCTATCTTTATTTCATGTGCCTCATATGGCGCTTTCAGCTGCTTCACCATGACAAATGATATCTGCTTTTCGTCCATGTCAGGAAGATTTGCCTTCACAGGGATGTTTATCTGCTGGCTCGGCCTTAATCTGACGAACTGGTTCTCTTCATCGATGATTACCCAGCCTTCTCCGTCGACTGTCAATTCATAGGTCTCTTCGTTGAGGCCGTCGTTCCTTATGTTAAGCAAGTATTCTCTTTCTCCTGAGCAGGCCTTGTCCTTGAGGCTGTTGTAGCCAGCATGGTCTTTTTCAGAGCAGCCTGGTGCGCAGTCATCATACCTGATGCTTATCTTTGTATCAAAGCAGTCTTTGACTGTTAGCTTGAAGCTCTTCTCCTTTTTCATGTTGCCGAACTCTGTCGCAGAGCTAAGGAAGATGTTGTATTCTCCAACGTCTGCCTGGGTCGGCTTTATGTTCAATGTGATTGTGTCCTTCTCGCCGGGGTTTAGCGTCAGCTCTTCCTGGCTTAGGCTTACGAATCCTGGAGCGCTGAGCTTCAGGAAATATTTGTTAGGGGTCTTTGCCAGGTTCTGGAATGTGATGGTCTCTTTTCTCTCGACGTCTTCGCAGGCGGAAAGCTCCAATGAGTCTGTCTTGAGAGCATAATCATAGTCTTGCTCTATGATGAAATCCTCTATTCCTCGCTCTGCTTCTTTGTTCTTCTCAGAAGTCACTATGAAAGGCATTGATTGCTTTCCATAGACTGAGAGTGGGAGCTTGATGTAGATGTAGATGCTCTTCTCCTGGTCAGGAGCGAGTGTTATTGATTCCTCGCTCAAGGCAGTGTATTCCTTGTAGGCTTCTGGTATCACCCTGAATGTGTCTTCGAACTCTCCTACATTCTGGATGTCAACCTTTATTGTGGTCGTGTCGCCCGGAAGTATCTCTTCGTTCACGATATCGCTCTCGAACTTTATGTTCTGGCATCTCTGGCTGACAAAGTTCTTGTAGATCTCTTTGCTTCTGCCGTAGTTGGTGCATACTTTTGCGACGTAGAATGTGTTGAGGGAGGTGTCGCAGGGAGCGCTTATGTAGACAAAGACCTTCTTCTCCTTGCCAGGGGCAAGGTCAAATGAGCCTTCACTGAGAGTGATGAGATCCCTTATTGGAGAGTCGATTTCTACTGAATAGAGCGTCTCGAAATCACCGAGGTTCTTCACCATGAGAATCTCTGTTCTCGTGCCGCACTCGCAGCTCTTGACATTGTCGACAGGGTAGGGACTCTCAAGTGAGAACTCATCTGTGACCTTGTTGACTATCAACGCTCCCTGTGAAGGGACTGCGAAAAGCATCAGCACAAGGCTGAGCACTAAGATATTCAAAAATGCTTTTTGTTTCATGTTCATACTCCCCCGAATTCTTGATCAGTAATATGTCTGGACCTCGTCATCTGAGCCAAGGTCTTTCTCTATCTTCTCTTCCTTCTTCTTCCTTATCCTCCTGAAGAGCAAGACCATCGCCATCAGGAGAATGATTATTATCACGATTGAGAATACTATCTTGAATATCTCTGCGAAGATGTTGGTTGCCTGCGTCTGCTGAAACCTGCCAATGGGCCTCGCCACAAGGTTTAGCGTTGTGCTGCTAGTGCCTGATTTTATCTCGACAGGAATGGTTTTTCTTCCACTGACGGCTTTCTCTATAGCCAGGTAGAAGTAAACTGTCTCTTCCTCTCCGGCCTTGACTGTAACAAGGTATGATGGGTCGACGCGGTAGCTTCCGATCTCTTTGATGATATCAGTGCTTGGGATTATCTCATAGGTCTTTTCCTTTGTGCCGATGTTGGCAATCTTAATTTGGTAGACGACCCCAGGGTCATTGACGACAAGCTCCCTGTATGGGACGTAGTCAATCTTTGTGTCCTTGAGCTCTGCGCTCTCTGCAAGGACGCTGGCGCTGAAACAAATTAAGAACAGGATTATTCCCCCAAATAAGATTTGTTTATTCATTTTATCTCCCCGACAATCTTTACTCAGAGAAAGCTTTCTTTCATATTTAAAGCTTTCGTTAGATAACCACTTTAGAATGGTTAAATGGGAACATTCCATTCAACCTTATCTTGAATGTTCTCATTTTCAGAAATCCGAGCAAGCCAATGTAAAGATTAGCAATCATTGCTCGTGGTTAATTGTCGGATTTCTGTTAAAAGATGAACTGATGAATATTATGTTCGGTTCTTATTTTTCGAGTGATCTGTAGATATTCGCGCGCAGCGCATCTCCGTGCTTGTCTGCCAAAGCAGCCGCGTCATCGAACCTTCCGGCTCTTAAGAATACTGTTATGGCTCTTTCATCCTGCATCCTTAACCTGACTTTAGAATATTCATCTCCTGATTCGGCTTTTCTCTTCAGGCCCTCGTATAAAAAGAGCGCCACTGAATCTGCGCAGAAATCGTATGATCCATCCGGGTTGGCTGTAGAATCGCTTGGAAGTTTACCGTTGGATAATTCGCACTTGACATTTCCGCCGCCAAAGCTTCCTATTTGATGGGATTTGATTTTAAAGATAGAATCATCATATTCAAACTCATCTCCTGCCCTGCTAAGGACATAAAATCCTTTATGATGTGGAAGTTTTATATTTAAATTGGATTTGCCCACTTCTTCCAGAACGCGCTTGGTAATTTCTTCTAGTCTACTCATTCTTATTCACCTCAGTAATACTGCGTCTCAGGGTCGCTCTTGATCTTGCTGACGACTTTTCTTGCTGCGACGACGAGCGCCACGACTATCAGCGCTGCTATCAATACTATCAGGAAAATCCTGAATGTGAACATCCAGAATATGGAGTAGTTTAGTTGAGGATTCTCCTTGACGTTTGCTATGAGCAGGAACCTCTGCACTTCCTTGCCGCTCTGTACGCTGACGACAAATACCCTTTCGCCAGGCATTATATTCTCATTTGCGGTCACGAATAGGTTGACGCTAGTCTCAGATTCCTTTTCTACGATGACAAGGCTGCCAGGCGATAATCTTGAGCTTCCCCAGCCGTCAAGTCCTGTGACGCTGAAGATGTATTCCTTATCAGCCTCTTCCCTGTTGGCTATCTTTATCGGGAAGACTGCCTCGCGGCCCTTGTAGGCGTCCTGTATCTCCATGACATCTATTATTGTGTTGCCAATCACTCCGCCGTTGTTGAGGACTGACTGGCAGTAGCTGTCAGGCACCACTCTTATGCTTGTGATGCCAGGCACCACTTCCTCGTCGCTGTATATGTTCAAGAAGCTGGTCTCAACTATTATTGCGTAATCAGAAAGCGGGACGCAAGCAGGTGCTCGCAGGAAAAATTCGAGAGTCCTTGATTCGCAGACATTGATGTTGTCGATGTACTGCACTGACTCGATGCCGAGCTCTGGCATGATGACTCGCACTTTCATGTTCCTTATATTATAGTCCCTGTTGTTATTTAGTGTGACTATGGTGTTGAATGCTCGTCCGTTGTAGACATAGCCTGCAGGACCTGTGTTTATGCTCTGGATGTAGAGGTCGCAGGCATCGCCTAGGCCGTTCATGTCAGAATCCTTCTGCGCAGGATTGGTTATGTAAGGGCAGTTGTCCTGGATGTTGATTATCCCGTCGCAGTCAGTGTCAGGCATCAGCGAGTTTCCCAGGCCTGTGCTTATGTAGCAGGTGTGTGGGTACTCTGAGTACGCTGAGACTGCCAGTGAGCCGATTAGAATCGCGAGTATGATGCTTATTGCTAATAGGAATGTTTTCTTCATCTTGAGAGGAAAGGAAGAAGCAGCGGTTTATAAAGTTTTCTGTGATTAACCACTATTGGATGATAACATATTTCTGATTGCTGCCTGTTTTTTGCGGATTAACAGCGAAAAGATTTATAATGTGTCGCCGGCTTTATGATGACATGACAAGAATCGTTGCGTTCGCACTCGGCACCATCTGGAGATGGGAGAAAAATCATAACCGGGCAGGACTCCTTGATTACGTCATGAAGCTTGATGTGGATGGGGTGGAATTGACTCTTGCGACAAAAGAAGAAGTCTTTACCTTCAAGCCTAACAAGAAACAACTCACTTGGCTTCGCGGCCTGAAATATGTTAGCATACATGCACCATTCGGAATCATGCGACTGTCAGCAGACGAAACAGAAGTCCTGCACCTATTTGACAAGATACAGGAGATATACGACCTTGTGAAAGCCAAGACTGTTGTAATCCACCCAAATGATCTTCCCGAGCCGGGTGTGCTGAGAAAATACAAGATGCACATCTCAATTGAGAACCTGAAGCCAAAAAGAAAATTTCCTGTTGATAAGATGGTAAAGATAATCAAGAAATACAACTCATCACTCTGCCTTGACGTGACGCACGCATATTACTGGTCAAGAAAAGAGACCGGCAGATATGTCAAGCGCTTCAAAGGCAACATAAGCGAAATACATTTGAGTGGCAACTACAAGAAAAAAGACCATCTCTCGCTCAGAGGAGTCACGCGTACATTCATGGAATCTATAGAACCGCTAAGGCTCATCGACGCACCGATAATCATCGAGGAAGGATTTGATGACAAGAGCCTCAAGTTCGCAAAGGAAGAGGTGGCGCTGGTGAGACGGCTGTTCAACTGATTCAGTCTATTATTTTTCATTTCTTCTTCGCTATAAAACAATAATAGTCCTTATCATCTCTCCAGAATTCCAATATCTTGAACTTCTTAAATTGTTTTTTTATCAACTGCTTGTTGTAGATGAAATGCACAAGCCCTTTTTCATCTCCTTGATTCGGAATGTAGGTGTTTCTGTCTATCCTTTTAGCGGTCTTCACAAGAAAAAGACGCACCTTTCCCATTGAAGTCCTGCCGCATAATGTTATGAAAACGAACCCTTCAGGTTTGAGAACCCGCAGGATCTCATCAATGGCGCTCACAATCTCTTTCTCTTTGCCATGCTGCAAAGATTGAACACTGATGATGGCGTCAAAGTATTCGCCGGGATAAGGCAAGTGGTTGAAGAAACTTTTGACTTTAAGCGGGGCTTTCAGCTTTTCCTCTTTCAACTTTTTCTTAAGAAGGCTTATGCCTTTTGGCGCAGAATCCAGTCCGTCAACATCAAATCCTTCTCGGGCTAGAAAGATGAGGTTTCTCCCCGCCCCGCAACCCAGGTCTAGAATGCGCTTCACATTGTGTTTAACAAAGAAAGCACTCACTTTTTTCATGTCTTGATGCGGCGAGAATATGCTATAATAATGATAGGCTTCGCCCTTCTTCCTGTAGATATCTTCCCATCGGCTATTTTTCATTTTTTATTCAAAACACCATCATTTTCATTATTCCCTAAGCAACAAGGGTATTTCGGACAAAGAAGTCAGATGATAAATATTTATCGGTGTCAGCCCCTTCTCATAGCGGGCTTGGTGGGCTAAAATCTTTCTGTGGATTATTTCAGCATCTTTCTCTTTACAGCAATTAACAGCGGCAACTGTCATTCCCAATTCTGCTGCGCCAAAGATCTCTTCCTGTTCGTGCGCGATGAAAAGTGCCTTGCCCCAGTCATCATTTAAGTTGAGGTACTCAAGCGCTTTCTCAAATATCAGCCTATCTGGCTTTCTTACACCAATATCTCTTGAGCTGAGACATTTTGTCACATACCTATTTAAGTGAAATTTATCAGGATCATAAACATTGCGTTCTCTGAGCTGTTTGATTATCATCCGTTCAGTGTCCTTTTGCACGGCTTCTCCTGTCATGGTGGAGTCGGAAATAATCAAGAAAGGAATCCCTTGTCGGTTCACCTTTTCCATAACTTCTGTAACACCTGTATAAAGAGCGAGTTTGGGCATTGTGCTTTTTTTTCTCTCGAATAATTGGGCATACTCTTGATATGTCGCGGCCACATTATTGTCTGATAAGAAAAGGTTGACGGCCTCTTCAAGAGAGCTTGTGGTTTGGCTCAGTCGCTTGTATGGTTTGAAGATTGTATATACTTCGTCATCACTCTTGTTAAGCTTCAAGCGGTCATTGTAGATTGCGGCGATGCATCTCTTTTGTATGTCAAGCGTACGATGGCTATCTAATAATATATCCCCTGCATCTGACAAGACCGCTTTGAATTTCATGTTTTCGACCACGCATTTGTCAATACGATTAATCCTGCTGCTTGAAATGATCTTTGAACCTGGTGCTCACTTCGTACAGCTCGAGAGGCCTTTTGAAGTCTCTCCTTCCCTCAGAGCCTATCTCTGTATAAATCATGGTAGGCCCGGGTTTCTCTTTGCTGTCTGCAATCACCCTTTTCAATCCCTCTGAGCTGTTCACAAGATATATCGACTTATACCCCTGCGTAGCTGCCATTAGAGGAAGATTCGCTGTATCTGAACAGGTTCTTTCTCCGCTGCAAGAGCCATATGCATTGTTATCAAGCACGACATGGGTGAATGGGCCGGGACCATATTTTCCTATTGTAACAATAGTCCCTAAATTTGTGAGAATGCTCCCGTCTCCATCAATTACGGTTGTCTGTCTGGTGGGCTGTGCAAGGGAAAAACCAAGTCCTATTGAAGATACGAGCCCGAAGGATCCTGTAACATAAAACTGATTCGAAGCATCATGTATCTCGTAGAGAGACCTGCTTATCAATCCTGTCGCTGAGAAGACAGCTTCCTGCGGGTTTGTTGTTCCTATGATGGTCTCGAGGGCGTTTTCTCTCTGCAAATCTGCAGCCTCCACGCGATAATCATGAATCTTTTTTATCGCTCCCGACCACGCATCTGGCATACTGGTTATTCTCCTTGGTTCTCCGGAACGATCATCTTTTCCAGGATTGAAAATCCCTCTTCGTACAAGTACGACCGCGGGCATTTTTTCAGATCTCATGAATTCATGCGCTCGGTTCATCGTTCCCTCGATATCAGCAGGATTCAATTCTTCATAGAATAGACCTAACGAGTCAAGTGTTGCTTTTGTTATCTTTCCTGTAATGAAATGTTGTGGTGCGTCTTCTCCCTCGCAGCCCCTATATGTGACTAGGTTCAAAATAGGTATCTTATAGGGAATCAGTAGGGAGCCGATTTCGTTTGTTGATTTGAGCATACCTGAGTTTTGCATGTAAATGACAGGTGTCTTTCCACCGAGATATGCGCCCGCCCCTATTCCGATGGCTTCAGGCTCGTTCTGCGCAGTGATGTTCTGGATGTCTGGATTCGTTTCGAAGTTATTTATGAATGTCTTCAACACTCCGCAAGGGACTCCGGTCGCTAGGTTGACTCCTTCTCTCTTCATAATATCCTGCATTTTCTTTTCAGGGCTGTCATCTTTTATCATAAAGGCTCATCCCCATACGCGGTGGACCAAGGTGATCGGTAGTTTTCCCATAGCATCGGCCTAAGCCCCGTCGGTTTCATTATGCGTTCTATCTCTTGTCTCGCTTCAAGATAATAATTGAGATTCGTGGCTTCCGGTGTCCTAAGCTGCTCTTGGCTGGGCACGTAACTCTGCATCAGATTTATTATTGGATGCCTGGTCAGCACTTCTAAGTATTTTGGCATCTCCTCTTTTATCTTCTCTATCGGGTCAAGCCCAAGTATGTACAAGAATAACGTGGCTATGTCAAGGTCCTTTGCTGTTTTAAGGAGTGTCCTTCCTTCATCCAGGCTGAGCGATGCTTTTGATGGTTTCATCATAGATTCTCTCCTATCAAAGCATTCTACAGTCAGATACAATCCGAACGGACCTCCTGATCTCAAGAGTTCTAAAGCTCTCTTTGATTTTATCTCAGAACCTATGTATCGTAGCTCTCCTTTGAACCCGTATTCTTTGAATGTTTCTCTTATCATCATCAGGTGTTTCAGTGTCGCATCCTCATCTTTGAAGCAGCCAGTGACCACTCCAACGCTCTCCAAGAAGCTCATATCCGGCTGATTGGCTTCTTTCATCAGCTCATTGATTCTTCCAATCAGATTTTCCCTTATTGTCAAATCTTTTTGCTTTATCTCGTCGAGCTTGTACGCCCCGCAGAACTTGCATCCACTGCACGTGCTTTTCAGGTTTGAGTTGAGAGTAAGCGCTTTATTGCCTTTTCTGAAATATGTGTCGTCGCAAGTGTCGTTCTCTGGAGGTTCCGCAGGCCCGAGGACCGTATCATTAAGAAGCAATTCTCTTCCATTATGCACAAATGGCGAAGATTCTCCGATTGAAACTGCCATGAAGAAAGGTTTATCGTATTGGGCAGGATAAAAGTTGAACCTGCCTCTTGTAAGATCGGCTTGTTCTCCTGTTTTTCCTTTTTCGAGCTCGGCTGGTTTATAATTAACACCCTTCAGATTTATACCTGTCAGCAGTATATCTAGCTTAGGTACCTTGTATTGGTCTGCAAGAATCCTATTATTGTTTCTGTTGATTTCATTCAAACCCACGAGTCTTTTTGTCGAAACCATCTTGTTCATCTGTAGCGCTCTATAAACCTGGTTATATACTTCCTTCTTGTTTTCACGGTATTTAAATCTTTCGCTTTTGTAGCTACTATTTAGTGGTATAAAATCTTGAAAACACGGTCGTTTCTCTCCTTCACTAACTTTTCAGAGAGTTTTGGTATAAACATCATCGAGACTATGAGCTGCTGGACTGACACTATGTTCATCATCTCGCGAAATGATTTGGAGAAAGCTCTTTGTGTTTTGAAGTTCTGATCTTAATGCTTTGATAATCTTTCAACCATCTTCTCAAGAACAGCATAGCATTTCCTGCAGCTCTTTATGTTCACATGCTCGTCTTTTCCGTGCAGGCTGTAGCCGTATGGGCCAAACATCACGCAAGCTGCTTTGCCCGCGAAGAATCTTGCGTCGCTCGCCCCGTGCTCTCCGACGAGCTCTGGCTTCTTCTTCAGGACTCGCGCTATGCTCTTTCCTAGCGAAGCTATGTTTATATCATTCTTTTTGTTGTTGAGCAGAGGAACGCGTGAGAGTACTTCGACCTTGATATTCTTTCCGACAGCGCCTTTGATTATGCGCTCAAGCCTTTTCGTATTGTAATCTTCAGTGTATCTGATGTCGAGCACCATCTCTGCTTCACCAGGCACGATGTTAGGAGCCTTGCCTGCATTGAACAATCCGAGGTTCATCGTGGTCTTCCAAGCCTCTTTCTTCAGCTGAGGTAATACTTTCCTTATGTGAGAATATGATTCTATCAATAGGTCTGCTGCGTTCATCCCGTCCCAGGGCCTTGAGCTGTGGCAGGATTTTCCTGTGGCTATGAGCTTGACCCAGAATACACCTTTCTCCTTGTTCACGATTCTAAGGTCTGAGCATTCAGTTGCGATGATGAAATCAGCAGAATATTTTTTTGAGAGAAGCCCTGCGCCGTCTGCACCGCCAATCTCCTCATCAGTCGTCACCATGAGGCCTATTGGCTTGTGCTTGTGTTTTTTCAATAGGAGCATCGCTATGGCAAGACCTGATTTCATGTCAGCGCTTCCGCGACCAAAAAGGTTGCCGCCTTTTATTTTAGGGATGAAATCCTTGCTGTCAGCCTCAACCACATCCGCATGACAGAGGAAAAAGAGCTTTGGCTTCCTGACGCCTTTCGGCAGTATGACGACAGAGTGCTTGTTGTTCTTCACAAACCTCTTTATGACAAGGCCGTCGCCCTTGAAGAAGCCCGAGACGAAATCGATTATCTTCTTGAGCTCAGAAGGATTATCCTTCACACTCCTGAAACGCATGAGCATGGAAGTGAGAGTGACAATATCCTGCTCTAAACTACTCCTCTTTTTTGCCATGAAGATTCCTATCGCATCAGAACATTATAAATTTATCGAGATTAAAGATTAAACTGTGCTTTTTTCATCGGGCGCGCCGGAATAGGACGAGCAGGTCGACCAGGCGCGGTAGATGTGACGTTGCATACGCTCAGATTTCAACAATTCCGTTAACTAATTAAATAGTTCTGCATTCTCATCATCATGAAATCCATCATCATCGGCGCGGGCCCTGTTGGCAGCTACGCAGCAAGCCTGTTAGCTAAGAACAAAGGCATGGAGGTCTCACTCTTTGAGGAGCACACCGCCATCGGAACCCCAGCCCACTGCACCGGCATCGTGACTCCTGAAATCTTCAACTTCATCCCTGAGAAGAGCAAGTTCATCCTGAACAAGATATACAATGTGCGCATCTTCGCTCCGAACGGCTCTGCCCTGAAACTTGGCTTCAAGCAGCCAGACATCATTCTCGATCGCGTGGCTTTTGACGAATATTTATTCAACCTCGCCTGCAAAGCAGGCGCCTGTCCGAGCTTGAAGCATCGCTTCCTCTCACAAAACAAGGGCGCAGCCAAGATCAAAGATTTGTCAAGCGGCAAAATCAAGACTGTCAAGTTCGACAAGCTTATCGGTGCCGATGGCCCGAACAGCATCATTGGCAGGTCTACGGCTCTAATCAATCAGCGAGAGTTCTTCATCGGAGTGCAGGCTGTCGTTAAAAAGAAAAACGATAATATCCTTGATTTCTATCCTCTGCCAGATGGCTTTGGCTGGTCTGTGCCGGTTGATTCCCAGACATTGAGGGTTGGAGTGGCTGTGAGAAAGAATTCCAACGTGGCTTTTGATTCCATGCTGAAAAGATATTCTGGCCGAGTCCTTGAGAAGCAAGGAGGTCTCATCCCAATATATCATCCAGGCGCATCCTACTCAAAAGGCAATATCTTCCTCGTCGGTGACGCTGCGGGTTTTGTGAAAGCGACGACAGGCGGAGGGCTAGTTCCGGGTCTTGGATCTTCAGAGGCGCTTGAAGAAGCATTATCAAAAGAAAAAAATTATAGAGCTCTTCTCCGCCCAATCAGGCAAAAGCTCTGGCTCAACCTGAGGGTAAGGCGTCTAATGGATTCCTTTTCAGAGGAGGAATGGAATGAGCTGGTGGCTGGCTTGAACTCTGAAGGAACAAAGTCTGTCTTTGAGAGCATTAACAGGGATGACATAGGGAGGTTGGCGTTCAGCTTATTATCAAAGAAACCCAGCCTAGTGAAATATGGTCTCAGGCACGCAAAAGAAATTTTTTCTTAGGTCGTCAGCTTTCTCACGAACATCTTGAACAATACTTTGAGCGCTTGGCCGAATGAGCCGTGGCCTTTTTTCAAAGAATAATCTGTGTATCTTATCACGACAGGCACTTCCTTGTAGCGCAGCTTTCTTTTCGCTATCTCTTCGACGATCTCTGATGCGTGCTCCATCCTGTCGCTGTCAATCCTTATCTCGTTTGCAGCTTTCCTGCTCAGGACTCGGAAGCCGTTGTGCGCATCGCTGAGCTTTACGCCGTAGAAGAGCCATTGCACCACGACAGAGCCTTTGAGCAATATCCTTCTTCCAAGCGGTATCTTTGCATTGGTCAAGAACCTTGATCCGAGTGTCACATCGACCTCTCCGTTGAGCACTGGCTTCAGCATGACACCCAGGTCCTCAACTCGGTGCTGGCCGTCGCTGTCAAAGGTCACAATCACATCAGCGCTGTTCTTCAATGCAAAATCAATCCCTGTCTTCAGGCTAGCTCCCTGGCCTCGGTTGATGATATGCCTCAGTACATGCACTCCGCATTTCGCTGCCTCAGAATAAGTATTATCGGATGAGCCGTCATCTATCACTACAATCTCGCGATAGCCTGCCCTCTGCAGCCCACGGATGACTTTGATTATGCTCTTTCCCTCGTTATACGCAGGTATCACAAAGAATATCTTTTTTGTGTCTTTCATTTTGATTCAGCTCACATAACTTCTTGATACAGCCTCTTTGCTCATCCCATCGGTTTTTCTTTCTCTATAAATATATTATGCCACATCTGGAATGTCAGCAATGCCCAGAGCTGACGAGAGTAATAAAGCTTGCCGCTGTTGTAGTTCTCCATCACCTTCTTAACATGCTCTGGATTAAGTATTCCCTGTCTGTATATCTTGGTGATGTTCAGCACATCAGAGACCGTGCTTTTCAGGTCCTGGTTGAGCCAGTTCTCCAGCGGCACGTGGAAGGTCTGCTTGTTTCTCCAGATGATATCTTTTGGCAGTCGGCTGGCGAGTGCTTTTTTCAGTATGAACTTGGTCTTGCCTGAATGCAATTTGTAGCTGCTGGGCATCCTGAAAGCCAGCTCCACAAGCCTGTGGTCGAGGAACGGAACTCTTGCTTCCATGCTTTTTGCCATGGTCATCCTATCTGTCTTCATAAGGAAGCATTCTGCTAGCATGTTCCTGAAATCATACGCTTGCAGCTGCTTAAGCATGTCCTGTTTTCCGCTGAAGTATTCCTTGTTGATGGCAGGATAATCATTCTTGATGTACTGCTCATGATTGAGCATCTCCTTCCTCTCTTCGTCGTTGAATATCGAGAACAATTCATGATATGCTCGGGCCTTGTCCTTGTTGACCAGCCGTAAAGTATTTCCTGCCCGTCCATAGGCTGCTTTTCCAAGGTCAGATGCGTGTTTGTAGAACCTGTCAAGCACCTTCAGCGGAACAAGCTTTAGCACATCAGGAGCCATCTTTCCGACGACAGGCATGCTTGATATCTTGCTTGCTTTCATGAGGAGCTTGTAATGGTTGTAGCCTGCAAAAAGCTCATCTCCTCCGTCACCAGTCAATATCACTGTCGAGCTTTTCTTTGCATGCTCTGACAGGAAATAGACAGGGATCAACGCAGGGTCTGAGAGTGGCTCGTCGCAGTGCCAGACAATCTTAGGCAAAGCCTTGGTCACGTCTGGCTCCAGCAGGAATTCCTGGTGCTCTGTCTTGAAAAGGTCGCTTACCCTCTGGGCATATTTGGTCTCGTTCACCTTCTCTCCCTTGGCAAATCCTACGCTGTAAGTTCTTATGGGAGCGTCGCTTTTTTCCTCGTTGCGGATCTCTCGCATCAGAGCCACAATGGCGCTGCTGTCAAGCCCTCCACTGAGAAACACTCCGAGAGGCACGTCGCTTATGAGTTGCTTCTTCACAGAATCCTTGAGAAGCTCCACAATCTTCTTCTCATAATCAGCCATGCTGAGCTTTTCTTCCTGCTCAAGCCTCAAGCCCCAGTACTTGCTTATGATAAGGTTCTTGTCCCTCAGGTCGAACTTCATGAAGTGGCCTGGCATCAGCCTGAAGATGTTCTTGAAGAAAGTCTCCTCGCAAGGATTATACCTGAACGAAAGATATTGGTTGAGAGCAGCCTTGTTCATCTCCCGCTTCACAGTGCTGAGCTCAAGAATGCTCTTGATCTCACTGGCAAACACCAGATGGCCATTGTTAAAATAATAATAGAGGGGCTTTATCCCGACACGATCCCGGGCAAGTATTATCTCCTTGCGGCGCTTGTCATAGATGCAAATGGCAAACATTCCGTTGAGGTAGTTGACGAAGTTGTCCCCGAACTCCTCATAGGCGTGTACGATGGCTTCTCCGTCGCAGTTGGTCCTGAAGCGATGGCCTTTGGATTCAAGAATAGTCCTCAACTTATGGAAATTATATATCTCTCCGTTGAATATCAGGAAGATGTCCTCGTTCTCATTGGTTAGAGGGTAAATTCCTTTTTTCAGGTCTATGATACTCAGCCTTCGCATGCCAAGGCTTATGCCACTGTCTGTGAAGAGAGCCACATCATCAGGCCCGCGGTGAGTAATGACCTCAGTCATCCTCCTAGCAAGGCTCTTATCCTCCCAATTGAAGCCTACTATTCCACACATAGGGCTAAAGACAGGATTATGGCTATAAATAGGTTATGATTTTGAAATCAATCGCGAGGATTAATATTCAACTTAGGACACGGGGCATATAATTGTAGGATCATATTGTAAAAATCAATTTTTATTTTTTCATCCCTCATTCCAAAATCAGCCAGCTTATCCTGGATTACGTCAATAGGCTCATTTTTATCATAAACCGCGCATCTTAAATTTTTGATTCATTCTTCGCGCAGTTTCATGCCTTGTATGACCATCAACCAACACGTATTGATGCGGGAATCCGTTCGGTAGCTCAAAAATGGGCACTGGAGGGATATCTTTCCATCAGTTCTTTTTCACGAATGATTCTTCATAATAAGGTGGTTTTGAGAAGTGTTTTTCACTATAATTGCACCAAGTCCCGATTTGTTTTGTTGGAATATATTCTAATCTCATGCAAGAGGGGAATATGGCTATATTTATAAAATCACAGTAGCGGGTTTTGTCCGCCGTACATGGCTTGGAATCTGTTGTGCTTGAATTCAAGCGAGAATATGTCGTTATTCGAGGCAGTGCTTCTCATCTTGACTATGCTTATCTCTCTTACCACGTTTCTCCTGAAAGGAGTTAGCCGCAGGTAGACTATGCCGTCGCAAAGGAATTCCTCTATCTCGAACTCGCTGTAACGTCCGCTGTCGTGCTGGCATTCTGATATGAGAAATGAGGTCACGTCAAGGTCTCTTAGGAACTCGAACAGGTAGAATAGCTCAATCCTCGGGTTCTCAAGCCTTGATAAGACGTACAATGCGCTCATGGAGTCCAGGCAGAAGATGCTGCCGTTAGCCTCTTCCTTGAGCTTTTTCATCACGTTCTTTATCACGTTGAGCCAGCTCTTGTTGTCAGCTGTCTTGATATCCTTTATCTCCTTTCGGATGCAGCCCACATCTATGACTGCGAGCCCTCCCTTGCCTGACTTCAGCTTGCTGATGGCAGTGCCTATCTCTGATAGGTCCTTGATTATGACCAGGTTGATTTTGGTCATGTCATAGTTCATGTTGATCATCTGCTTGATGATAGAAGCATAGGATTGTTCCAGCGAGCAGTAGACGCAGGTCTTGCCGTGCATCGCTTCGTTGTAGAGAACGTTGAAGGCGAGAGATGATTTCATGGTTCCTGCGCTGCCGCTTATCAGGATTATGTGCCCTTCAGGCACTCCGCCTTCTATGTTATCATCCAAGCCTTCTATGTAAAGAGGGACTCTCTTGATCTCTGATTTGTTAGAAATTATTCCTGCCAACCTGACACACCTCTTTTTCCATTCTATTCATATTATTTATTATAAACTTTTGCTTTTTTAGGAACATTATCATTCTTTCTTGTGCACTATGCTGTCAATCTTTCCTGGCCTTGTGCTGACGACTATGCTCTTCATCTCGGCGAAGTATGTGCATCCCACTATTATGCCGTCAGTCTTGTACTGCCAGAGCTTCTTGCCTGCGACCTTGCCAGGCTCCTGGGTGATTATGTCTGAATAATTGCCTGCCTGCTGCACCACTCCGCTGAGGCCTGGCACATAATCAAGCACATAGCTTCCTTCTGAGTCAAGCACATAAATGTTATGGTCATAGCTCCCTATTATGACTTCCTTTCTTCCGTCGCCATCGATATCCTCAAGTATGGGCTCGCTTATAATCCAGAAATCAGTCTCATAGCTCCAGAGACGGTCGCCATCCCTATTAAGGGCGTATACCTTGTTGTCGCAGCTGCCAAAGACAATCTCAGGCTTCTTGTCGCCGTTGATGTCTGCCACCGCAGCCTTGCCTATAATAGCTCCCTCTGTCTTATATTTCCAGATCAGTTCTCCTGCGTCATCAAGCACATAGAGGAAGTTGTCGCTGCTCCCGACAATGACATGGCTCCGGTCATCATTCATAAGCCTGGTGATTGTTGGTTGGGCGAATATCTTGGCGCCAGTCTTGAACTTCCACACAAGATCTCCTTTCTTGTCGATGCAAAGGACGCTGCCGTCATCTGTTCCAAAGACTATGTGAGGCTTATCCTTCATCATGATTGTAGGGGTCCCTTGCACAGGGCTGCCTGCATCGAAATGCCAGACCAGCTTCCCTTTTCCATCAAGCACATAGATCTTGTTGTTTCCGCAGCCAAAGATTATCTTTGGAGAGTTATCCTCGTAGATGTCATGGATGAGTATCTGTCCTCTCACAGCACCCTCTGCCTTGAACTTCCAGAGCAGCCCTCCGTTATCGTCAAGGGCGTAAATCATCCCCATCTCTGTCCCGAAGACCACCTCAAGGCTGTCATCCTCATTGATGTCAGCCACTGCCGGAGGAGACTCTATGCTGTTCGAGCTCTCAGCGTCAAGGAACCATTTCTCAAGGTCATTGACTTTCTCGTTGACGTCATAGAACCATTTAAGTCCGCCATTAGTGTCCAGCACGAAAAGCTTGCCCTTCTTTGTGCCAAAGAGTATCTCCTTTCTTCCGTCGCCGTCCAAGTCGACAATCACTGGAGCGCTGCTTAAGCTGCTGTGCGCGTCAAAATCCCAGCTCTTGTCTAGGCGGCCACTCCTCTTTTTTTTCAAGCCTAAAACCGCTTCACTCATATACAGCCTTATCTTTGAGTTAGGGTTATAAATAGTTTTTGGAATTTGAGATAGTTCCCTCATCAATAAATTTATAAACTTCTTAGCCAGAAGCATTGCTGATGAATCAGGAGCTCTTGGAAAAGGTGAGAAAAGGCTTGGCAGCCGGCGCTGGTGGAGATGCCCTCAAGGCAGAGCTTGTAGGCCAAGGCTTTCTGGAAGATGAGGTCGTAGATGCCATCCAGGAGATCAGCGGAGTGAGTCGTTCTGCTGATGAGAAGAAGAACATACGCCTCTTCACGATTAAAGAGATTTTTGACAGGATAGGCTACGGGTTCTCAAGCGTGCAGTTCATCAACATATTATTCTATCTCACAGGCGCAGGATTCTTGCTCGTCGGAGTGATAAACGGCCTCAAGACCATAATATCATTGTTCATATCATCATTCCTGCACGAGTATTCCAAGATCAGGAGCGTGAGCAAGAAGTTCATGAGCAAGGCAGGCATACTTTTCGGAATCAGCTTCTTGATAATAGCAGTGGCTATCGTGACAAAATCCCTTTTGCTGTTCTCTATCGCTCTCTTGGCAGGAAGCATAGGAGTGGTGAGTTATGGAGACCTTTACAGTAAGCTCTCAGACCAGCTCCTGAAAAGAGAGAAGCTCAGCAAGTTCCTGCTAGGAATATCCCATTACGGAGTCCTCATCACAGGAGCATGCCTTCTTGCCGCTGGCTTTCTCTTCGAGAAATTTCCTCTCACCCAAGCCACCAGGATATTGATTGCAGGCAAGGCCCTTCCGGTGCACGGCTACCTTATAGCTTTTGAGATAACAGCCATATCATTCATACTCTCAGGCTATGTGCTATACTTCCTAGAGCAGAAAAAGGATGATATTGCAAGCGCAAAAGGATTTTTCATTGATTATCTTAAGAAGATAGGGTTCCAGTTCAGGCAATTCCTCCAGAACAAGTACCTGGTTCTTCTCCTGCTTGCCAGCGCAGTCACAGGAATAGTCCAGCTCCTAGGAAATTCCTATTACGGCATATTCATCTATGAGCGGTTCAAGGATGTGATGCTGGGAGGATTCATGAATGTGGCAATCATACTCTTTGTCGCCATACTTGTCTCATTCCTAGGGCCTGCTATCTCAAAGTATCTAAACACCAAAGTAGGCCTTGCCCCTGCGCTGGTCTTTGGTTCGTTATTGCTGGCGCTCATGCCGCTGGTATCTGCCTTTAATCCTCAGTTCATGAACGTGGCGGCAGCAAACGCCTTATCAATACTCGGGGCTGCAATCCTTGGAGTGGGGCAAGGGTTACTGGTAAGAAAGCTCCTCAGCGAGGAGCATAGAAAGCTCTTCTTCGCAGCCCTCAGCGTCATGGTAATAATACCATTCATAATACTCGTGCCGGCAGGAGCATGGCTAGCGCAAACCTACGGACTGACATTACTATTCAAGGTGCTGGCATTCATCCTCATAGTCGTCGTAGCGCCGATATATTTCATACTAGTTCTAATGGCCAACAAGGCCAGGCTCTGAGAAAAGTTTGTCTAGTTGAAAAGTTCGTTCTGCGCCATTTTAGCGAGCAAGCCGATCAAGTCGTGAGAGACAAACGGCAGCTTTTTCCTTCAAATAAGCTGAAATTCAAGAAAAAGCCGATGCGAGCCGGTGCAGAACTTTTCAACGAGGCGTATTCTGCAAAATTTTATAAACCAAAAAGAATCCTTGAGAGGATAACGGCCCTGTAGCCTAGCCTGGATAGGGCGACAAGCAATTGCCAAGACGATTGCTCGCTATAGCCTTCTAAGCTGTAGGTCGTGGGTTCAAATCCCACCAGGGTCATCGAGCGAAGCGAGATGAGCCTGGGGGCTCAAAAATGCCAGAGAATTTTTGTTTGTCACCAGGGTCATTTATTCTTTTTCATGTTGTGTTTTATGTAGGCGGAAATGTCTTCCATGTTCTTTTGTACGTCGCCGCTAAAATAAAAACTGTCTCCGCTAGGCATGACTACGCCGATGGGAAATGGGGGGCCGCCAGGTTCCCCGTCTTTATGCATAAGATAAGTAGTATTTACTTTCGTAAATTTTTTGATGCCTTCTTTTTCTAATGTGTCATTTATTATACTCTCAAGTTTTTCTCTTTCCTCATTCATTCTTTCCTCTTCATAATAGGAGGGCATCCAGAACCGGATTTCGTAATAATCTTCCATTAAAATCACCGCAGCAGAACCTGTTTTTTCATGTCGAGTTTTATGTAATCGGCTATCATGAGCATGTATTCTTTCATTTCGCGGTGGTTTGTGAAGCCAAAGAATTCAAATCCGCCACCGGGCGTGCGGACTTTCATACTCGGCAACATGGGCCAGCCTGGCTGCCCTTCTTCATAATAAAAATAATTCATGCCAAGCGAGACTTTGTCTTTGATTCCCTCTTGCTTAAGGACTTGGTCTATCGTGCTCATTATCTCTTTTTCTTCATAGTTGAAGGCATTATCCTCTTTGTCGAAGACGCACGGCAAATGAAGATGCAATTGATATATCTCTTTCATAGATGGGGTGGTGTGTAGCAAGTATATCTTGTTTTTTGACGAAATAAATACATCACCAGCACATGCTTACGAGTTCTATCGTCGCATATATTCCTCTCTTTTCTTCTCGTCGAACTTCTCTATCGAGTATCTCAGCATGGTCCTCGGCATCGTCTTGCAGTGCTTTTTCAGGAATTCCTCTTCTTTTTCCCGGCTCACTCTCTTGCCAAGTTCCCTTAGCATCCAACCAGTGGCCTTGTGCATCAGGTCGTGCTCGTCTTTCAAGAGCAGCTCAGCGATAGCAAGCGAGTCTTTTGATTCCTTGTTCCTGATGAAGGCAAACGTCGCCAAGATGGCAATTCTCCGGTCCCAGAGAAGCTTTGATTTGGCAAGCTTGTAAAGAACGCTTCTATCCTTGCCAAGAAGGTAGTCTCCGACGATGTTTGGCGCCGATAAGTCCACCAGGTCCCAGTTGTTGATGTTTTTTGTGTTCTTCAGGTAGAAGTCATAGATTTGTTTCTTTTTCTCATCATCAGCCTTCGCATACTGCGAAATCAATATGAATAACGATATCATCCTGTGCTCGTGGATCTTGCTATCCAATAGCTGCTGTAGGTCATTGAGTGACAGATATTTGTATCTCTTTGCTACGCTGCGAAGAACCGGCACCTTGACGCCAAGAAACACATCTCCTTCGCCGTACTCACCTTTGCCTGTCTTGAAGAATCGCTGGAGATTGGTTGCCTGCTTCTTGTCAGCGAGATTGTCCAGCTCTTTTTTCAGCTTGTAGAGCATCATCTTATCTTCATCCTCTCACAAGCATCGATACCCTTCGGGCAAGCTTCATCACCTGCAATAAGTCGCAGGCCTGCTTATAATCGTCGATGTTTTTCCTCTTCCTGATGTCATCGATCAACATAGAATATTTCTTCTCAAGAACTCTTTCTTCACTCCAGAGCTTGAGTGCCTTGTCGAAGTCGTTGTTGATGAATGAGAGGAATGCTCTCTTGTAGAACTCTGCGGTCTCATTGAGCATATTCCTGATGCTCTGGCTCTTTATGTCTTCAAACGCAAGCATTATGTCTGCTATGTCGTCCACTTTCATTCCTGTCATCCGGTAGTCCATGGCTCGCACAAGGCCTATCTGGTTCTGCTCAGCGAATTTTCCCTCGCCCATGAATCTCCTTATCTGCATCACAAGCATGTAGTAGAACCTTTTCACGTTCCTCTCTAGCTCCTGGAGCTTTAATTTGTCGTTTTCGCCTTTCAATTCGTCAAGCATGTTCAGCGTGAGATAGAACATCCTCTTGAGGCAGTCCTCAATCGAGAGTTCCTCTATCTTGAATGACTTGAGCACAATCCTCTGCTCTGTTTCCTCTATTATTTGGACGTTCATGAATTTCTTTAGGAAGGCATAGAGCTCTTTTTTCTCGTCAGCGCTAATCTTTTTCGGGAGCTTTATCACTATCTCCTCGTTTCCCATGAAGTATTCCCTGAAGAAGCGGCGGAGTATATGCTCATCGTACTCGATCACGCTCTTCTTCCTCTCATCCTGCTGCGTGATGATATCCGGAGTAATCATCACGGTTCCTCCTGGCGTGATTGCGAAGCGCAGAAGTGAGCCCTTCTTCAGGTTCACGCTCTTGGTCCAGCCCTTTGGCAGTGTCACAAGAAGGGAGCCTGCTATCGCCTGCACTTTCCTTTCGACGACTTTCATATGTGCCTTCAGCGGGGTGGATTATTTAAATTTTTCCATAATTTAAACATCTTTAAAGATTTATAGAGAATCTTTATACAAGACCCTTCATTAGTTGATTTTAAGATGAAAAAGATCGACATCCACTGCCACACGACCAACAGGTCGGTGAAAGACATCCTGCCAGCATCTGCAGGGATAGAGACCCTGCTCTCTGAGATGAAGGCGCATGATGTTGAGAAGACCGTGCTTCTTGCCACCTATTTCCCCCACAGGGAATCAGGCATATCTAATTTCAGGATGCACCACTGGATAAAGGACAGGCCTGAATTCGCTATGTTTGGAAGCCTTGACTTCGAGCACTATTTCAAGCAGGGCATGAACGAGCTCTATGAGCTGTCAGAGGGTGGCTTGATAAAAGGCATAAAGATATACACTGGCTACCAGAGAATTGACCTTGAGTCTGCTAATTTCAGGGAAGTGCTGGGCCTTGCAAGGAAGCAGGAGCTTCCAGTCATGTTCCATTGCGGTTTTTCTTACTCGAGCATGAGACAATATGGCAAGCCTGCGATAACAGTGGTTGTAGGTGCCAAGATGTTAGAGCCCATAGCTCTTGAATATCCTTCGCTTGTTTTCATCCTCAGCCATCTCGCAAAGCCAGCCACCGAGGAACTCATCTCTGTTCTCAAGCGGGCGCCAAACGTCTACACAGACATGAGCGGCCTTGTCGACTCAAAGTTCGACAAGGATGAGATTCCTGATTCCATTGAGAGCATAAGAAAAGTCCTTGGCGAGTGCGGTCCAAAGAAGCTTCTCTTCGGCACAGATTTCCCTGTCCAGACTCATGATGATTCCGTCTATTTCATCGAGCAAGCGATGAAGGATTATTCCTTGAAGGACAAGGAAGATGTGTATTATAACAACGCGAGGAGGCTGTTGAGATGAGACAAGACCAAGACCATAAAGTAGATTTGATAGGAGATTATCTGGTTGATAAGTCAATCGCGCTGTGCGTCACCGGAGGCATAGCGGCTATTGAGGTGCCAAAGATTGCAAGGCAGCTAGCAAGATACGGCGCGAACGTCAAGGTATACACCACCCAGGAAGCTCTGAAGTTCGTCGGAAAGGCAGCCCTTGAATGGGGCTCGAACAATGACGTCGTGACAGAACTCAGCGGAAGGGCAGAGCACATCTGTCTTGAAGACCTGGTGCTCGTGGCGCCGGCGACCCTGAATACTATAAACAAGATCTATGCAGGCATCGCAGACAATCCTGTGACCGCTCTTGTCGCAAGCGCACTCGGGCAGAAAAAGCCGGTCTATCTTGCTCCGACGATGCACGAATCATTGTACAACAATCCTTTTCTCCAGGAGAACCTGAAAAAAGCAGGAGAGTACGGCCTTAACATCATCGAACCCAGGTTTGGAGAGGGAAAAGCAAAGATGCCAAAGCTTGCGGTCATCACTGATGCGGTCTTCAAAGCCCTGTCTCCGGATAAGATGAAACCTTCATATGAGGTGATGAAAGAATGACCCCGCCTCTTGAAGTGATAATAACAAGCGGCGGGACGATATCAAAGATAGATGATGTCAGGCACACAGGTAATTTCAGCGAAGGCACCACCGGAGCTTTGATAGCTGAAGAATTCCTGAAGAAAGGAGCAAAAGTGCATTATGTTTACGGGAAAAAAGCCAAGAGGCCTTTTCGGCAGTATATGGCAGTCGACCCGAAGAAACCTTTTCACGAGGAGAATGTGAGACTGAAAGAAGTCTATGATGAGTTCCAGAAATACGCAGGCATGCTTTATGAGCACCCAATAGAGACATTCGAGGAATACCACGACAAGCTAAAGGAGCTCATGACAGGAGGCAAACCTGATGTTGTGGTTCTCGCAGCAGCAGTCTCTGATTACAGCGCAAAAAAACAAGAGGGAAAGATTAGCTCTGATCTTGATGAGATGAAAATCAGCCTTGTCAAGAATCCTAAAGTCATCTCTCTTGTCAAGCAGTGGAACCCTAAAGTCTTTCAGGTGGGCTTCAAGCTTCTCTCAGGGGCAGAGCCAAAAGAGCTGATTGACGTCGCATATAAGCACGGCATAAAGAACCATTCTGACCTGACGCTGGCTAACTCCATCTCTGGCGGAGACTTTGGCAAGAGGACTTCATTCATAATCACTCCTGAAAAAGGTATAACTCCTGTGCTTATCTCAGACCTTGCAGGAAAGCTTGTCGACTCAGTCTATCAGCGAGTGTCGAAGAATCATTATTCCACAAAGATTGAAAAGAACCTGGATTGGGTCAGCAAATACGGCCTTGAAAGAGCAGTCTCCTCTTTCAAGGAAGAGATATCAACATTCTGGAAGCTGAATGCTTTTCATAATTACTATGAAGGCTCCTCTGCCCACTTCGGATTCCTTGCCATGCGTCTGCCGCACGGATTCTTGATAACAGGCAGAGGGAGCAACAAGGAAAACCCCTCTCTTGACGACATAGTTTATGTGAGGCAGGCAGACCTTGATAAGAGAGTTATCCATGTCACCTCGTTGGGTAGCAAGGCCTCCTTGAATGCCAATGTCGCCGCAAGGATATTCTCAGAGAAGTCAGAGATGAACCTGATACTGCACTCGCACATCCACCCTGGCCTTTTGACAAAGGCAGATATTGATTATGCTCCCGGGACAAAGGAGGACGAGGATAATGTGATGAATTTTCTATCAAAAGGAAATTCTGTGGAGCTTCCGCGTCACGGAGTGATAATCGCAGGAAAAGATTCTGGAGAGATACTCTCTTCGCTCGAGATTGAGCCTGCCTACACACGATTCCCAGAGCTGTATGACCTCATATATTCGAGGTTCCAGGATTCAGACGAATTCCTGGATCTTATCAAGAGCAATGTAAGAAAAGACGAATCTGTGCTGGACCTTGCAGGAGGCACAGCAAGTTTTTCCTGTAAACTGCTCGACCAAGGATATACTGACGTCTCCATGGCAGACAAGAACACAGGAATGATAATTGCTGCGAAAGTAAAGGTATCTTATAATGTGAACGATGTCTTTGCGGCTGAAATGGTCCCTCATCTCAAGGACATATATGAGGCTGATTTCTTGCATGGCAAAGACAGCTGGACCAGCACGTATGACGCCATCACAATGCGCCAGGCCATAAACTATGCGATGGACTACACAGGACTTGTCAAGGGATTCAAGAACATACGCTCGCACCTGAAAGAGGGAGGAAGGCTAGTGTTCAATGCTCCCAACTTCAAGCCGGGAAGCGAGTTTTCAGACAGAGTGCACGAGTACGTATCCGGAGGCTACGATGTTAGGATAGACGAGAAGAACCTTGTTGAGGGAAAGACTCTCGTGCATACGCAGCAGTGCTCACTGATGAAAAAAGACGGCTCAGAGGCGAGAAGTGTGTATGATATCAACCGCTTCGGTCTTTTCACAAAAGAAGATTTTGAGAAGGCCTTGGGAGAGGCAGGCTTTGGGAAGATAAGCTTCTTTGGCAAGGGACTCAAAGATTATTATCCTGATTCGAAGTCGCTCTATTGCGTCGCAGAAAGATGATTCTTTAATCAGGAAATATTTTTCATCGAACGCGCCTCAATCGCAGAAAAATCCAAATTTGGCGCGGTTGATACAGTCTCACTTTCGGAGGCTGTTACCTTAACGTAAATTATTAATTCTAGCTGTTTCTATGCTTCTGGTGAGGCGTTTTATGGGTTGATAAGGGTTTTTGGGAGCGTCTTGGAGGCTTCCCAAAATGGTTAGA
>Ga0268284_1000510_pt1 | contig 25645 bp, 50 predicted proteins | sample saktaG_14_FD_190137 | JGI IMG/M metagenome (GOLD analysis project Ga0268284, IMG submission 190137) | Saline water microbial communities from Sakinaw Lake, British Columbia, Canada - sak_2013_06_06_40m | ecosystem: Environmental > Aquatic > Non-marine Saline and Alkaline > Saline ...
TTATGATTATGAACATGGAATAAAACCAAATCCTGCTGAATTAGAAGAAAAGATAGGAGATGAGATAAATTATCTTTTATTACTTCGGGGTCTTTTCGTAGATGATGGAATACTTCCTTTAATCCCTAAAAAATAAAAGGAGAAGTGATGGGAAACTCAAAAGCTAAAGGTGGAAATTTTGAAAGAGAAGTAGCCAGAGAATTGAGCCTTTGGTGGACTGCGGGAAAAAGAGAAGATGTCTTTTATAGAACAAACTCAAGTGGCGGCAGATTTACTATGAGAAGAAAATCAGGTAAAGATACTTCTAGTCAGGGAGGAGATATAGGATTTACAGACCCTATAGGTAAACCACTCACAGATAAATGGTCAATAGAAGTAAAGACTGGATATGGCACTAAAACAAAATCAGGAATAGTAAGATGGGATGTTCTTGATTTCCTTGATTCATCACAAAAAGAAATAGTATTAGAAAAAATGTGGAAGCAATCTGAAAGAGATGCAGAATTAACAGAAAGAGAACCCATACTTATTTTTAGAAGAAACGGTAGAAAAGCTTGTATTATGATGAGATGGATATGTTGGCAATTACTTCCTCATATATATGAACCAGGAAGTATAAAGAGTATAATATGGGAAGGAAATATAATTCTTCTTTTAAAAGATTTTTTTGAATATGTTGATGTGAAGAAATTCAAAAAAAAAGTAATATAATAAGGAGAATTAAAATGCAAAGAACAGTATATAAAATAAATCCAATGACAGTTTCTTATTTGATGAAGTTTATAAAGAAAATAAAGAAAGTAGCAAAAGAAAGTAATATGAAAATTGTTTCTTGGATAGAAGAATCAGAATTTTCCAATGGAGAATATGGCCAAATTTTATATTGGTATACTACCCCGGCAGGTAAAGGATATTCAAGAAAAAGATTTATTGAAGGTGGTTATCCAAATATAATTACTACAATAATATTAGAAGAAAAAGGATAAATCATGAAACAAGAAAAAGAAAATGTTGTTCTTTTTAGTGGAGGGAAAGATTCAACAGCATTACTTCTAATGGCTTTAGAAAAAGGAATAAAAATAAGTAGAGCAGTTAATGTTGATACAGGAAAAGAATTTCCTCAAATGTATAAACATATTGAGAAAGTAAAAAGATATATTGCTCCTATAAAAATAATGACATTAAAAATGGATTATGATTTTTGGTTTGGAGAGCATATTATGCAGAGAGGAGATAGGGAAGGAGAAAAAGGATATGGTTGGCCTCATCCTAGAATGAGATGGTGTACCGGATTAAAGATAGAAGCAATGAGATATATGATTTATAATAATAAAAAGAATTACTTTCCACAAAAAAGAAGTAAAGCACCAATATTGAATATGAATAATATTACTGAGTTTCATGGAATAGCATATGATGAAAAACATAGATTAGTTTCTTTAAATCCCAATATGGAGAAATGGACTCTACAAGTAAGAGCGCCATTAGTAGAATGGAAAATAACAGAGAAGGAAGCATTAGAATATTGCTTTTCTAAAGGATTTGATTTTGGTGGCTTATACGATAAAATGAAAAGAGTATCTTGTTTTTGTTGTCCTTTACAAAAGATGAACTCATTAAGAATCATATATAATGATTATCCAGAACAATGGGAAGCAATAAAAGAAATGGATAAAAAATCTCATCGGCAGTTTAGATATAATTATTCGGTTGATGATTTAGCAAAAAAATTTTTGAACGAAAATAATAGGAAAAAGAATACTTTCTCTTATAAAAGATTATTGGCAAAGAAGAAATAAGGGGCAATTATGTTACAAAAATTATTTATAAAAAATTTTCAAATTCATAGAGATATTTCATTTCTATTTCATAAAGGAGTAAATGTAATTTCTGGAACTTCTGGTTCTGGAAAATCGGCATGTATAAGAGCTATTCAATGGGTGTTAAAAAATAGGCCATCTGGTAATAGTATTAAAAATACAGATAGTAAAGATGAAAAGGTAGAGGTGGAAATATCTCTGATTGATAATCAGATAGTATCAAAAGAAAGAAAAAATGATAAAGCGAAGTATATAATTAATGATGATGCTAAAAATTCATTGGATGCCATAGGAAGGGATGTTCCGTCAGAGGTAAGTAGTATTTTAAATATATCTGATTATAATATTCAAGGACAGCATGACCAATATTTTCTTGTTCAAGATTCTCCTGGAGAAAGAGCGAAGCAATTAAACATCTTTACTGGTATGGAGGTAATAGATACATTATATTTTAATTTAAATAGTCAGATAAATACTACTCAAAAAGAATTAAAAAAATCAGAAACTAGTAAAAAAGAAATAGAAATAGATTTAGAAAAATATTCTAACTTAGAAGAAATTGAAGCAATAATAAATTCTCTAAAACTTTCATTTGCCTTGTGCGAAAAATATGAAGGTATAGTTTCCGGTATTAATGCAAGTATGGATGAAATATTTAAAACAGAAGTACAGCTTCAAGAAACTAAAGATTTTCTTTCTTTAGAAAAAGAAGTAAATAAAATAATAGAATTAATTTCTGAAGTAAAAGAGAATGATGAGCTACAAACAAGAATTATAACATCTATATCTCTTATAGAAGAGGATGAAGATAGATTAAGAGAATATGAAAAGATATTAGTTCCTGAAAAAGAGGTTGAGTTGTTTCTTAATTCTGTTGATAAATATATAGAAATTGTAGAAGAAAAAGAAGCATTAACTACCTCTATTAATTTATTAGAAGAAGCAGAAGTAGAATTGCAAGAGATAGATGATGATTTAAGGATAATGGAAAAAAGAAATAATTATCTTTTAAAAGAATTGGGCATGTGCCCATTTTGTGGAAATAAAATAAAGGAGTAGTTATGAAAATTATATGTTCCGGTGATTGGCATATAAGTGAAAAAACACCAGAGAATAGAACAGATAATTTTGAGGCAGAGGGATTAAGAAAAGCAGAATATATTTTTGAATATGCAGTAGAAAATAAAATAGAATTAATACTTCAGCCTGGGGATTTAACTGATAGTCCATTCATACCATATTCTCTATTTGTAAAATTAAGCAATCTTTTTAAAACCTATAATGATATAAGTTTAATTACTATCTTTGGGCAACATGATTTAAGATATAGAAGAAAAGAAAAAACTCCTTTATATTCTTTAAAAAATATGGCTGATTTAAAAATTTTTTTAATAGGAGAAAAAGGTATCAGTTATGAATCAAGAAATGAAAGGGTCAATATTTATGGAAGTCATTTTGGGGAAGAAATCCCAGAAATAATATCAAAAGGATTTAATATTCTTCTGATACATAAAATGATTATTCAAGATAAGCTTTGGTCAGCACAAGAAGATTATACTACTGCTAAAAAAATGTTAAGAACTACTGATTTTGATTTAATAGTATCGGGAGATAACCACCAAACATTTACTGAAACTTTTCGAGGAAAGACATTAATAAATGCCGGTACTCTTATGAGAAGTAAAATAAATCAATTAGACCATAAACCTTGTTTTATGATTTATGACACAAATACAAGAGATTTTAAAATAGAGTATATTCCAATTACTTCTTCAAAAATAGTATTTAAATATGAGCAAGTAGCAAAAGAAAAAGAAAGGGATAGTCAATTAAAAGAATATGTATCTGCATTAAATCAAGAGGAAGATATGGGGGTAGATTTTGTTTTGAATTTGATTAATTATGTTGATGACAATAATATTGATAAGGATATATCAAAAATATTAATAGATAATTTGCCAAGTGCTGCTTTGGAGGGATTAAGAGAATGAAATCTGATAAATTTAAAAAAGTATTAAAGGATGGTGTTTCTTGTGGCCATAAAGGATGTTTATTACATTTTAAGCATCCTTGTGAATATTGTGGTCGAATAGCTGGAAGAAATAAATCTTCTATTAATATTGAAACAGCTAAAGCAGAAGGTTTTGCTAAAAGATATAATTTACGGCCATAAAAAGGAGAAGTAATATGAATCAAAAAATGATAGATGAAGTAACAAAATTACAGGCAAAAATTGTAGAAGTAAAACCAAAGAAAAGCAAACTTGAAGGAAGTCTTGAAGAGCAATATAAAATTTTCTTTAAGACCTATGGAGTAAAAACAATAGAACAAGGTGAAGAGAAAATAAAGAAATTAAAAAAAGAGAAAAAGATAGCTGAAGAAAAAATAGATACATTATATACTTCTCTTCAAAAGAAGTTCAAATGGTAAGGAGAAGATTAAGGTGTTGGCTCTTTCCGCACGGCTGGCTTTATGATGGGAATATTAGAATGTGTTTCCATTGTGGAGAAGTGCAGTTAAATCTAAATGGATGGTGGTATACTTTAAAATAGAAGGAGGTTTTATGACAGAAGATGAAAAGAAAATATGTGAATGGGAATCAGAGGACGATGATGGAACATTTTCAAGTGATTGGCAAACAGGTTGTAATAATATATTTGAGTTTTCAGAAGGTAATCCTAAAGATAATAATTTTAAATTCTGTCCATTTTGTGGAAAAGAAATTGTTATTATATCTTCTATAATAGATGAAGAAGAGGAGTAATTATGATTCTTCAAAGAAGAAAACAAATAAAAGTAAATACAGTAACAATGGCAGATTGCTTAGAAGCTATGAGGTTTATTACAGACAAAAGTATTGATATGATTTTGTGCGATTTGCCCTATGGAACTACAGCTTGCAAGTGGGATGTTGTTATTCCCTTTGAACCTCTCTGGGCGCAATACAAACGGCTGATAAAAGAGAACGGGGCGATAGTCCTGTTTGGTAGTGAGCCGTTTAGTAGTTATTTAAGGTTAAGTAATTTGGTGTGGTTCAAATATGACTGGATATGGGATAAAAAGATTCCGGCAGGGATGAGTTATGCCAAACATAGGCCAATGGCGCAAACCGAAATAATATCTGTTTTTTGTAGTGGTAAGCATAGATATAATCCGCAGATGCTTAAACGAACAGTCCCTATTTATGAAACAACCGGAAGCACCAAAACCGACCACAGAGGAGGGAATGCTCCTGCATATCTTGGCGGAAAGATTTACACTGAGAAAAATCCAACAACACTGTTGACTTTTCCGAAGGTGCCTAATTGTCTTGGGACGCTCCACCCCACCCAAAAGCCCGTTACCCTCTTTGAATACCTTATCCGCACCTACACTAATGAAGGCGATACGGTGCTTGATAACTGTGCGGGTTCAGGAACAACAGCGATAGCTTGTATCAGAACAAACAGGAAATATATTTTAATAGAGAAAGAGCAGAAGTATTTTGATATTATAAATCAAAGAATTAAGATTGAGTTGAAAAAAAGTAAAAGTACTTTTTTTCATAAATATAAATTTGAGGAGTAATTATGATAAATAGATTTGATGTAGAAAAATATCTTGGTGAAGACTGGAAGAAATTTAGAAATGGAGAGACATGGGATGATGTCGGTTTATTCAAAGAATTGCTGGATAAAGAAAATAAATTTTTAGATTTTGAAAAATGGTGTTTTGATAATTGGGTAGATAAATTTATTAATATAGAAGATACCGATAATCAAAGCTTTACTTCTTGGTTTTTTACTCCTATAAGATTTTGTAAACTGGCAATTAAGTTTCTAGAGAAGGAGAAGAATAATGAACAAGACACAACTTCTTAAATTAGAAGAAAGACTTCAAGAAGAAAAAATAGAAAAATTATTACTTGAAAGAAATTTTCAAAAGGAAGAAGCCCTTATTAAATCAAATAATTTATATTTAGATAATTTAATTAAAGCCAGAAGTATAGCACAATTAGTAGCAAAGAAAACACAACAAAGAATAGAGTATCGAATAGGTACTCTTGTTACGATGGCCTTATCAGCTATCTTTAAAGAAGATTATGAATTTAATATTCGATTTGTTGAAAGAAGAAATAAGACAGAACTTGACTTTATACTTATTAAAAATAATCAAGAATCGGATGATATAATTTCTTCTTCTGGTGGAGGAGTAATTGATGTTATTTCTTTTGCTTTAAGATGTGCTGTTTGGGCTTTAAAAAAGAAGTCAAGAAATGTATTTATTCTTGACGAACCTTTTAAATTTCTCTCAAGAGATTTACAAAGCAAAGCATCCTCCATGATAAAAGCAGTTTCGGATGAATTGAAATTGCAATTTATTATTGTATCTCATATTAAAGAAGTAATTGAATGTGCTGATAAAGTATTTGAAATAGAAAATAAAGTAATCGAAAATGCTCCTATTCTTTTGAAAAGAAGGAAAAAATAAAAGACAGGTTTTCATTTCAATGTGATATAATATAATAAAGGAGATAAATATGTCGATATGGAGTTTATTAGGATATGTTATATGTGTTGTTGTAATAGTATATAGTATTGCCGTAACATATTGTTGGATATCTTTTAAAAGACAATCAAAAATATATAATGATGGGATTGCCCCAAGTGGAAGTTATTGGGAGATATATAATGTTAATAGTAAAGGAGATAGATATTATAAAGACCATAAGGGAGATAATCTTTGTTGTATTACTTGGAGAGAAATAGATAAGGAATTAACAGGGTATCAAAAATAAGGAGTAGTTATGACTTTATTGAAGAGAAGACAAAAGGGAGAAGAGCCTGCAATTAGAAGAAGAAAGAAAGTAAAATTTACTCCAGAAGAAGAACAGAAGATTCTCAAAAAAAGAAAGCCAAAAGAAGAAGAAAAATTTAGTGGGTTAATAATTAGAAGGAGAAATCATGATGAGTCAGGCAAAAAAAGAACCTGTAATGAACATAAAGATGCAAAGATAATTTATACTTCTTCTGAATGTCCGATGTGTGATAATAGAAAACTTGTTAGTGCTTTATGTCAAACAATAGATGAACAAAGGCAAACTATAAAGAAAGGTTTTGATGCAGTATATGAAAAACTTCTTCTGAAGCCGGAAGATAGATTTGAAAAGAAAGAACATAAAGAAGAGATTCATACTGATGATGGAATCTCTATAAAAAGAACTCCTACAAAAATAAAAAGAAGAAAGAGAAAATGAAAATACATGAAGTGTCTATTTGTCCTGATTTAAATTGTAATGAAGTATTTGTTGATGATGGAACTGGATGTCCAAGATGCTTATCTCCAGAAGGAATATCTTTAAGTAAAATATTATCTTCTATAGAAGAATTAGGGAAGATTACTTTTAAAAGATATTCACCTGTTGTTTATAAGGAGTATATGTAATTATGAAAGTATATTGTAAGGATTGCCGATATTTCAAAATATATGATGCACCAAGATATTTATACTATATGGAAAAATGTGAAGCCCCTACAGGAAAAATAATAAAAGACTATATTCATGGAGATTATAAAGAAAAAATAAATAAAAGTCCCGGATATAATAACTATCCAAATAATATAGATACTAATGGATGTTCTTTTTATAAAAGAAAATGGTGGAAATTTTGGATTAAAGAGGAAAATTATGGAGTGGAAAAAAGTAGATAAAGATTTACCGCAAAGTGATACTTTTATTCTTGTAATGCTTTTTGAAAAAGTTATTGCTACAGCATATTATTATGAAGATAGTTTTGGCAAATGGTTCAGTCCTGCAAGAAGTATATGGGATAGAACATACACTTCTCAAGTAACTCATTGGATGGAATTACCTAAATTTAAAAGGAAGGATATTATACAAGCTAATTAGTTTAGAGGAGAGATATTATGACTTTTAATATTATAGGAATAGATATTTATTTTAAAGAAGATTTATATGGTTTTTGGATAGGTGCTATTAAAACAGAGGATATTCACAGAGCTTTATTTTCTATCTATTATGATAGAGGATGGAGATTATATTTATTTTGGTTCACACCTATTTATTTTTGGGAGAAGGAGAAATAATATGGTTATATCTAATGACAAGTCAATCATAGATTTATTTGGAACGACTCTTTATGAAACAGATGAGGCAGTTATGATTGATTTTGGAACAGGCAAGGGAGATTGAATTCCTAAATCTCAAATGGAAGATTGGCCTAATGTTGGAGATTCAGGAGAAGTACTAATGCAAGAATGGTTTGCAATCAAAAAAGGAATTATTTAAATGGAAGATATTCCAATAAAAAAAATCTTTACAAAAAGAGTATTATATGAACTTTTTATAGCAACTATAATTATTTTATTAATGATAGTTGTCTTTATATTAAAATCAGATATTAGAAAACAACAACAAGAAAAAATTAATATAAGTAATGCTATTAGAGAAAAAAATATCTCTATAGCAAAAATATATATTCTAATGCATTCAAATAGAATTTCAAATAAGATGGTAGAAGAAATTGCTGTAGAAGCAATGAATACAAATATTCCTATAGTAATACTTGCTATTATAAAAATAGAATCATCATATAATCCTACCTCTGTATCGAATATGGGAGCAATTGGGTTGATGCAAGTTATGGAGGTACATATCCCTCTATTAATAAAAGAAGGGATAATAAAGGAGAAGAGAGACCTATTTGATATAGGTATGAATATCAAAGCAGGTCTTTTTATTTGGAGTAATATGTGGATAAAAAATAAAGGAGATATTTATAAAACTTTTATAAATTACTATGGCAAGCATGATGGAGATTACTTCATTAAATTCAGTAAGTCATATTTTGAATTAAAGTATTCATTTAATCAATCATTATAAGGAGAAGCAATAATGCCTATGACGATTAATCCAGAGAAAGCATATAATAAAGCTTGTAATGAATACTTTACTCTTTTTAAAAGAACTGATTTAACTCAAAAAGAAAAGGCAAGAGTATATTATCTTTTTAATAGAATTGATGAATTAGAAGCAGTATATTTTGGAAATCCTAAAGGATTAAAAATTTGTAAGGCTTGTAAAAGAAAAGTAGTTAAAGAGGATAGTATTGCTGGGGTATCATTAAAAGATATTTGCTCTTATTGTTATAGAAATGGAGGTTCTGGAATAGATGAAGGAAGAATTAATTTAGGAATAGGAAATAGATGCGGAGCAAAATCATGAAAGTAGTTCATTGTAAGAGAGAGAAATATGATGTCTATATAGGAAGACCGTCTAAATGGGGTAATCCTTTTACTATCGGCAAGGATGGAACAAGAGAAGAAGTAATCTCTAAATATGAGATGTATATAATGTCAAGACCTGATTTAATACTTCAACTTGAAGAACTTAAGGGAAAAATCCTTGGCTGCTGGTGTTCTCCAAGGGCTTGTCATGGAGATATTTTGCTTCGTATGGTAGAAGATGAAATTTGGAATAAATGAGGATAATATGAAGACTATAACAATGAAAGCGGATATATTAAATTTACTTCCTGAAGGATTAAATATATTTGAAGAAATATCAAGATTCTTTTCTCCAGATTGGTTATTAATTTCAATAAATATGGAATATGATAATAGTAAAATGATATCTCTTTTAATAGCAGAACTAAAGTCTTGTTCTAATAATCCAGAAAAATCAGAGAAGTATGAATATTTAAAAAATACAGGAAGAATACTTAATATGACTTGTACAAGTAATCTGGGAGAATATACTTTTCAATATCCTTATAAAAATCAATTAGAGAGAATAGTAGATGATGGGCCTTCTCATACTCATGGGAATATTTTTCTAGATATGAGTTATCAAATAAATACTAAAAAAATAATTAAGAAGAAAATATTAACAAGGTCTATCGAAATATAAAGGAGAAGTAAAATGTCTAAAATGATAATTAATGAAGAAAAGAATAGTCTTGGAGTAATTACTTATTCTATATCCGGGAAAGCGGGAAGACATGAATTTTATAGATTTGGTAATTATCTAAATATAGAAAGAGCGGGAGAAGTAGCAAAGGATTTAAAACTTTATGCTATTGGAGCACCATTAGAAATTAAAAAGAAAAAGGAGAAGAAGTAATGATTGATATAGAAAGACTAAAAGAGAAATTATTGATAGTTACTTTTAATTCTGAACTTCGTTTTTTAAAAGGAGAAAGAGATTTATTATTAACAGATGCTGAAATGGCAGTTAATAGATTATACCAACAAGGTTTAAATCATATAAATATTCAAAATGCTTTAAGAAAAGTAAATGAAAGTTTATATGATGCATTGACTATTCAAGAACATTTAACAAGTAAAGAGAAACAAATAAAAGAATTAAAAGAAGTATTAAAAATAAAGGAGTAATTATGAAAGGAAGAGTAACATTTGATTTAAATGGGGGGAAGACAAGAAGGTGAAATTATAAAAGTTAATAGTAAAACAGCTATCATTAAATTAGATTCAGGAAAAATAATAGGAAGAAGAATAAAAAGAGATAGGGTAGAATTTCTAAAACTGGTTCTAAAATAAAGGAGAAGTAAAATGGCAAACAAAGAAATAGCAATAGGACAGGCGGTATTAGATTTACGATATAGTAAATTTTCTAAAGAAGCAATTGCAGAAGAAATTGGAAGTCGTTGGTCAGAAATTAAAAAGGATAGAAAAGAGGAGATTATAAGAAAGTCAACTAGAGGAGTTGATTCTTTAATAAATGCAATAGAGAAGGCAGGAGGAGACCCAACATTTATAAAAGAACAGAGATATTTTATGTCAGCTTCTGAATTTATTGCTTATCTATCTTTAAATGATATATTATTCACTTATACTCCTAAAGAAGAAAACATTATTAGAACTATAAATATATCAGATGAAAATAAAGAAGTTTTGGTGGATGCAAGTAAGGAAGTAAATAAAATAAAAAAAGAGTATGAAAAACAACCAAAAGATTGGGATAGTAAATTAGTAGAAAATGATATTTTTGGGAATAAGAAAGAAATAACAGGAACAGTCAAATCTATAAATGATAAAGAAATAGAAGATGAGATAGCATAAAGGAGAAGATATGAAAGTAATTCTTATTGAGGAATATCATTTTAAAACTTGCAGAGATATGCTGGAACAGAATGCTCTTAAACTTAAATTTGATTCTAGTACTCCAGATAGATGTGGAATAAATAAAGAAATATGGGATATGGCAATAGATGAAGTTTATAGAAGTATGAATTATCAGTTTGTAATATGGGCAAAAAATCATGGAGCAAATTGCATATGATTCCAGTAAAGCAAACCAGATATGACGAAATGGGAAATTGCATGGAGGCATGCATTGCTTCTTTACTTCATTTAAAAATAGAAGAAGTTCCAAAATTATTTTCATATAAAACAGATGGGTCATGGATAATAAAACTAAATAATTGGCTTAATAAAAAAGGATTGGTTTATATAGAAATGATTGTTCCAGAAGAACAATCAGAAGTTTTTTTTAAAGATAAAGATTTTTACTATATCCTTATCGGCCAAACAAGAAAAAACTTAAATATTCATCATGCGGTAATTGGTAGAAAAGGAGAAATTATTCATGACCCATTTCCTGTTAAGACAAAATTTATAGAAGAAAAAAATCCAACAATAGGAGTAATAGTACTACAATGTAAATGAAATACATGAATGGGAAAATGTGAAAGTACCATAAAGAAAGTTTTATTTGTAATTGAAGACGAAATGACACATTGTTATGTTGCTGTTGAAGCAAAAGGAGATTGTCCTATTGGTGTCCAAGGATGGCATCATAAATCTTTTCCTGCTTCAATATCTGTAGAAGATATTTTAAAAAAATATTTTGACTATTTGCTTTGGCCTTTAAATGCTCCGATAATAACAAAAATTTAATAATACTAATATTGATATTAAGAACTTACAAAAGGAAGCAATATGAAAAAACTATTATTTAGTATTACTAAAAAAGATTTTGATGTCCAGACTTTTTGTTCTGGAGGGCCAGGTGGTCAACATCAAAATAAAACACAATCAGGAGTAAGAATAGTCCATAAAGAATCCGGGGCTGTTGGAGAAAGTAGAACTGATAAAAGTCAATACCATAATAAAAAGAATGCTTTAAAAAGACTAGTAGAAAGTGCCAGATTTAAATTATGGATAAATAGAAAAGTATTTGAAATCAATCAAGTAAAAACTCTTGATGAAAGAGTTAATGAAGCATTAGATAAAAAGAATTTAAAATTAGAAGTAAAAGATGAAAAAGGAAGATGGATAAAAACAGAAGAAATAGATAAGAAAAATTGGAATCCATTTGAAGCAATGAAATGAGGAGATACAATGTTTACTTTTAAGACAAATAAACCAACAGGAAGATATAAGTCATTTTTTAAAGCAACTTATGATATAAAATTAAAAGGGAAAGTAGTCGGAGCCATTACTTCAAAAGCTCCTCATCGAATAAGGTTAGAAATTATAAAAAAAGATATTATGGAAGATAAGAATCCAAATTGTCTTTGGAAGTGGACAACTTTAAAAAAAGAATTCAATTCTGTTGATGAAGCAAAAGCTTTCTTAAAAGAGAATTATGAGAGAATAGTAAATCAATTAAATTTATATCAAGGAGATTAAAATATGAGTTATGCACACACGCAAAGACGAAAATTAATAAAATCTATTAAAAGAGAATTTCCGAAAAATTGGTATAAAGTATTTAGGGATAAAGTTGATGCTGATGTAAAAGAACGACTTGGATTAGGAATTACTCTTGAAGATTTAAAGGAGGAAAGTGAAAATAACCATTAAAAATTTACTCCATTATTTTTGGGATTCTCCAGGATTAGGATTTAGAATCAAAATAAAAAATAGTTCATATGTAAAAGTATATAAAATCCCTTATTGGTTAGCAATGTTAATTTGCAAAACATCCGATTTATTTAGATTACATAAAGGAGTAGTAAAATGAAAGACAATGTAGATATAGATATTTATATTGACAAATATAGGGTACTAGTTATTGCAATAATAAAAAAGAAAGCATCTATTATAAAACAAAAATATTTTTCTATGAAAGTATTTAATAGTGATAATTGGAGAAAAATTTTAGATAAAGAAGATTTCTTATTATGGGAAGATATTTCTGAAAAAAATAAACAATTAATGGAAGATAATGAAGCAGTATAAAATCTAACAAAGGAGAAGGAAATGAGAGATAAGTTTAGGGAAATAAAAATTCTTATGGAACATGCTTGTTATTTTTCCAAATAATCCTCTCCCTAATTCTTTTTGGATGGTAGGTATAAAGGATTTAATAAATGAAATAACTAATTTAAGGCAAATAACAAAGGAGAAAATTAATATGAGAGAAGAAAAAGAAATAAAAGAAAAAACAGAGGAAGAACGAAAACAAAAAGAATTCAATAAAGCATTAATTCAAACGGTTGAGGAACTAATTTCTATAAATAAAAGAAATATATCTGATTTATGCTCCCAAAGAATTATTACATCATATAATATAGATAACTTTTTAACAAATATCAAAAATAATTTACTAACAATCAAATTCCTCAAACAAAACATCAATCAATAATAAGGACAAATAATTAATAATAAAAATCAATAAAAAAGCTTTATATAGTATAGAATAAAGAATAAGTACACTATACATATAAAGGAAAAATAAACAAAATGGCTAAAAAGAAAACAACTAATAAAGGTAATGTAATAAACAAAGGTAATAAGATATCTAATAAGGGGGATAAACAGCAAAAAACGCTTTCTGATTCTCCAAAAACGCAGAAAACGCTAAAAACGCTTTCTTCCCGTAATAATTCTACTGCAACAGAGGATATAATTATAGATAACGATAAAGCAATAGAAGAACTTATCAAAAGAAGAGGACTTCCTGAAGGTGAAGAACCAAAGAAGGAAGAAGAAGTATTCATCATAGGAAAAGTAAAGAAGACATATCTCAAAGAATCAGAAATATTGAGAGCATTAGAATTAAATGCAGGAGTACTTTCTGAAACTGCAAAGATGCTTCGCACTTCATATGCCAGATTAAAAGAATTTATAGAAAGCAATCCTTCTCTCAAGCAAGCTGCTGATGATGTATTAGAAGTAAAAAAAGATTTGGCAGAATCAGAACTCAATAAACATATCAGAAAAGGAAATCTTACTGCAATAATATTCTTCTTAAAGACAAGAGCAAAGGATAGAGGATATGTTGAAACAATGGATTTAACTCTTCCTAACAAACCCATCTATTTCGTATATAAAGAAGTGCAACCTGAAAAGAAATAAGGAGTGTTATCTATGAAGGCCAAAGATGATGCTCCTATCATTTTAAAGAGAAGAAAACCATATTTCCCACCAAAGCCAAAACTAGTGAAAGAAAAGAAAAGAGGATGGAAAGCTACTGGTCGCCCTAAAGGTAGTAAAAACAAGAAGACTCTTATAAAAGAACAAAACAAAAGATTCAAAAAGATTCAGAAGAACATTACTGAAAAAGAAATTCTCATCACTCCATTATTTTCTAAAATAAAAGAAGTTGACTCACTTGTTATTGCATTAAGAGGTGGTGCTCGTAGCAGCAAGTCATATTCTCTTGCTCAATTAATGACAGAAAGGTTTTTTGGTTGTCCAGGGAGAAGAATATTAATTTTGAGAAAAACACTTCCTTCTCTCAGAGTGACAACATTAGCATTAATGAAAGAATATATGTCATTAATTGGAATGTTCCCTTTCATAAAAGAAAGTAAGCAAACATTAGATTGGAAGTATGGAAATACATTATTGCATTTTGGTTCACTTGATGACCCTGAAAAAATAAAGTCCTCAGACTGGAATGACATCTGGATGGAAGAAGCAACAGAATTTTCCTACAGAGATTTTATGATTCTCAAAACAAGACTTTCCTCACCTATATGCGGCAATCTTCCCAATCAATTATTTATGTCATTTAACCCAGAAGATGAATACTGCTGGATAAAAGAAAAAGTAATTGATGCTGATACAGATTGCACAGAAATTCCTTCTTCATATAAAGACAATCCTTTTCTATCAGATGAATATAGGAAGATACTTGAAGATTTAGAAAAGCAAGATATCAATTACTGGAGAATATATGGATTAGGACAATGGGGAAAGTTAACCAATTTAGTTTATTCTAATTGGAAGATAGTAGAAGACTTTCCCATTCAAAGAAGCAATGTCATATATGGTCTTGACTTTGGATTCAACAATCCTTCTGCATTACTCAAGTTGTATTTGGATGGTAGTGAATGCGGTGTAGAAGAAAAGATATATGAAACAGGATTAACAACAACAGATTTGATAAGTAAGATGGAAGAAGCAATTCCATTAGAACATAGACAAAGTCATCCTATATATGCTGATAATGCAGAACCAGATAGAATACTCGAAATCAATAATGCAGGCTTCTGGTGCTTACCATGTCATAAGGTATCAGTGACAGAAGGCATAGATGATGTGAAGCAATTTCAGATATACTCGCTATCAACAAATACACAATACAATAAAGAAGTCAAGACATACAGTTGGAGACAAGATAAGAATGACCGCATACTTGATGAGCCGGTGAAGTATAATGACCATTACTGTCTTGTTGGTGATACAAAGATATTAATGGCAAATAATACTGAGAAGAAAATAAAAGATATTCTTCCGGAAGAATTAATTCAGACGGCAACTGGAATCAATAAGGTATTGCTATCTAAATTAACAAAAAGAAAAGCAACGATATATCAAATCAATTTATCTAATGGGTCTTTTTTAAAAGGAACAGGGGATCATCCAATATATACTCTTGATGGGTTAGTAAAAATAAAAGATTTAAATAGTCAAAAGATAATTGTTTGGGAGGAGTTATGCAGAAGCAAATTATATTTAGAAAAAGAAAATACAATTGGGATGGAAGATATTATTCTCCAGTTGGTGGATGTTTTAATGGAAGAAAAAGATTACATTGCGCTAAATGGATATTCTGTAATGGAGAAATCCCAAAAGGATATGAGATTCATCATAAAGATAAAGATGGAAGAAATAACCGAATGGATAATTTGGAACTTATCGAGGTTGGCAAGCATAGATCAAAACATCTTAAAGAAAAATGGACATCAAAAGAATTTAGAGAAAGAGGTAAAAAACATCTTCTGGCAATTAATTCTCTTGCAAAAGAATGGCATGCATCAAAAGAAGGAGAGGAATGGCATAGACAACATGCAAAAGATATCTGGAAGAATAGAATGTCTTTCACAAAAAATTGTGAAGTTTGTGGAAAAGAATATAAAACATACTTCCCTACAAAATCAAAATACTGCCATGCTAATTGCAAGCAAAAAGCTCTTGGAAAAAGAAGACGTATACAACTTAACCGTAGAAAATGATCATAATTATTATGCAAATAAAATATTAGTAAAGAATTGTGATGCCATGAGATATGCTCTATCAACTTATGTTCGTCAAAATTTAATGGGAAGACCAAGAATAAGGGAATTATAGGAGGAAACTATGAATACTTCTAATATAACATTAGGATTAAAAAGAACAGAAAGAATAGGTAAAGACATTATAAAAGAATACTTATGGTCAGGCATTAAAGTAGTATATATTAATAATGATGTAACAAAAGAAACATATGAAGAAGCAATCAAAAGACTAAACAATATAGATTTACCTATAAAAAGAGAGATAAACAGTGTAGCAAGCTCTCAGCTAGCATAAATTAAAGAATATAAGGGATATTATGGGCTATATAATCAACATATCAATCATATTAATAGTAATCATATCAATAATAGAGATAAGAAGGAATATATGAAGAATAATATAACAATACAAGATGTATTGTTTATTGATATGAATATGGATAGTAATGATGATATGAGAAGTAATGATTCATACATAAGAACATTACTATTCATTCATAACAACAAGAGAAGTACTACTCATATCAACACTAACACTAACACTAACAAGAAAGTACTACTGATGATGGAAAGGGGGGAGGGGGAGTGTTTTTATTGTTAGATACTCTTTTAGTAGTAATGGATATTGGTGTTTCTATAAGTTTTTTGAGGTTTTGATATATAATTAAATATAACGGAGGAGGTAGAATGAGGACATTAGAGGATTATTTCAAAACAAATGGTATAGACCATGTTATACGATGCTTTATACATAACGACAAAGTAAGTTTTTATATTCACCCTGCAAACATAGATGGGGAGACATTAGACTTCTTTGTTTCTGGGAATACTTTAACTCCTGTTTTTGAAACAAAAGTAAATACTGAGATTCCAAAAAACTAAAAACAGAAGTTGAAAAAATACTGGCCGATTTTTGAGGATATAATTATATATAATGGGAAATTTATTATGACAGAAGAATTTGCTTTTGCTATTCATAAAAAATTAGGATGCATTAAAAGAATACCTATTCATGCAGTAGGATGGATTAATAAAACTGAATGGGTTGTTTATGAAAAATTTCCTACTGAAGAAATCTACTTTAGTGAATTTACTTATATTATGGAAAAATTAATATGATTCCTTTTAAAGAAAAAGATGTAAAAAATTATTTAGATATAAATATTGCTAATTGGAGAAAAAAGAAAAATGAAGCTGATATATCAAAAACCACAAGAGATTTGTCCATTTGCTATATTGATGCTTATCAAACTGTGAGAATAGCTTTATTTGGAGAAATGCTGAATTAAGGAGGAAAAAGTAAATGATTGATTTTAAAACTATTCAGGTAGGAGAAAAAGTTAAGGTAGTTGGAATGGGGGCACCGGGATTTGCAAAACTTGGGGATATACTGGAAATTACCAATGTTGAACAAAATAAAGTCTGTGCAAAAAGAGATGATGGAGAAGAAGTCTTTTTTGCATTAACCTGTGGGGCTTCCAGATTGGAGAAGATATGATAAAAAATATATGTGCCGGAATACTAACTTTGTTTGCTTTGGTTGGTGGAATATGGGGAGCAAGAAGTATGTTGGCAACTGCTGGTGATTTAGAGAAGACAAAACAGGAAATTACTGAGCAGTCAATACAAACATTTGACAAGATGCAAGTGTATATTGATAAGAGATTTGCTTTGCAGGAATTGACAGAATTAAAAAACAGGGAAGATGTTCTTATAGAAGCATTAGAGAAAAGTCCTAATAGCACAAAAAAACAAAAAGAATATGATAAAGTTGCAAGACAGATTGAAGTTGTAGAAAAAGAACTGAAAACATTAAAGAGTAAATAGGAATTTGAGAGAAAGTATTTATGAATTTGTATATTGAGGAATTATAATTATGAATATTTTTGGATTTGACATATCATTAAAACGAAGTAGTAAAGGGGAACCGGATTGGAATAGGGGAGCAGATAATAAAATAAAGGATAGCTATATACTTCCCTGGGAACAAAGTCGACCATTATCACAAACAGCCAACTATGCAGCTATGATTGGGGCATATAAAAGCTGGGTTTATATTTGTGCTAATAAAAATGCTACTGCTGTAGCAAATGCCAATTTAAAAGTTTATGTTAAGAAAAAAAATAAAGACCAGAAAACACATTTTACTACCAAGGCTGTAGATAGAAGTACATTAGCAAGATTCCAGAAAAATGCTGCTTTTAATAGAATTCTTACAAAAAATTCTTCTATAGAAGAAGTAGAAGAGCATCCTTTGTATGATTTGTTTGCAAAAGTAAATCCCTTTATAAGCAGATTTGATTTGTGGGAGTTGACTACTTTATATTTGGAGATGACAGGAAATGCTTATTGGTATGTTGTAAGAGATGAGACATTCGGAATACCAATTCAACTATGGGTTATGCCATCACAGTATATGCAGGTAGTAGTTTCAAGAGATAGATTTATTTCTGGATATGTTTTTACAAGAGGAGTAGAAAAGATTCCTTTTGAAGAAGCAGAAATTATTCATTTTAAATATCCTTCTTTGTCTTCCATATTTTATGGACAAGGTTGTTTACTAGCGGCAATGGATGCTTATGATTTTGAGCAGAGTGCAAAAAGTTTTGAAACTACTCTTATGAAAAATCAAGGAAGACCAGAAGGAATACTTCAGACAGACCAAGGATTGACCGACCCAGAATTTGAAAGACTGAGAACTCAGTTTGAAAATAAATATGGTCAGCAAGGAAGAAAAGGGAAACCATTACTTCTTGAAAAAGGATTGAAATATACTCCTTTAACAATGACACCAAAAGAAATAAATTTTATAGTTGGTAGAAAATTATCAAGAGAAGAAATTGCAGCTGTATTCGGAGTTCCTATTTCAAAGCTTACAACTGAGAAAGTAAATCTTGCAAATGCTTTTATTGGCGAAAGACAATACATGGCAGATACAATTTCTCCTAGATTAAAAAGAATAGAAGAAAAGATAAATGAGAGATTGATGCCAATGTATGATGATAATCTATTTGTAGTTTATGATGAAGTAGTTCCAGAAGACAAAGAGTTTGTAATTAAGGAAAGAGAAAGTAATTTGAAAACAATGATGACTACTATTAATCAGGAAAGAGAAAAAATAAATCTTGATTCTGTTAAGTGGGGGGATATTCCTTTCGTTCCTGCCGGAGTAGCTCCTTTGGGAAGTCCTCAGCAACAAGCAAATGGTTCTATGCAGAATGCTGGTGCTGATGGAGTTGGAGATGAAGAAAATCCTGTAGCAATTGCAGAAGACATGGCGAAGGCAGTAGTAGAAGCAATAAGAGGAAAAAAGAAAAAGGAGAAAAAGTAAATGCTATCAACACCAAAATGTTATGAGAGACATTGTAAGAATTATTTAGGAGTAATTCAATCGGATGGAACAGAGTTGACAGAAACAAATTACTGTAAAGCATTTCCTGATGGGATACCTAGAGAGATTGCTTATGGAGATAATAAACATACAGGAGCAATTGTTGGCCAAGAGAATAGTTTTGTTTTTGAAAAAGGCAAATTTGAATGGGAAGACTAATATGAAAAATATAAGTTTATTACTTCTAAAAGTTGGTAATGCTAATAGTGGCAACTGGGAATCTCCTGGCAATCCAAGATATGCTCATAATAGTAGAAAACCTTCAAAAGAAAGTGTGGTTATCTCTGTTGATACAGATAGCTGGAGAGGAAAAACAGCAGAAATAATTATAAAAAGAGAGCTCAATAGATTGCAGAAAAATACTCCTAATGTTATAGAGATATTAAATAATAGTCCTGTTAAAATTTCTATAACAACAGATATTGATATAAAAAAAAGTTCAGGTATATATGAAGATGGATTAATTAGAATGCACCCGAAAGGAAGTAATTTTCCAGGGAAGTATTTTATTGGAAATTTTAACGTAGATAGTTCAGTGGAAGGAGTTTTTAGGCATGAATTAGGCCATCATATAGACCATGTAACTAACATAGCAGATGGAAAGTTTACCGCTGCTATATTTGAAGGGATGAAAAAACAAAATTTAGATCCTAGTAAAACAAAAGAGAGAAGAAAATATATTTCTGACATCATTTCATCCTATGGTTCTATTAATATGGGAGAAGCTTTTGCTGAAGCTTTTACTGCCTATACTCATTCTAAATATAACGAGAAGGGAAGGCCAAGGCTTCCTATTAGTGTTGAAAAAGTATTTGATGAATTATTAAAAGTAAAAGAGAAATCTCTTGCTGAATATTTAATAGAAGTAAAAGGCGGTTCTGGCTCCGGTAACTTTGGTCATGCCGGCAGACCAGGTCAAATTGGCGGAAGTGGCGGCGGTGGAGGCACTTTAAGAGAAAGTAGAAATCCTTTTTCAGAAGCAATTGAAACTTTAAGAAAGCCAGAAAGTCATCCTAATATAAAACTTTGGAGTGAAGCAAGAAAAGATATGCATGATTTTGCTAAATCAAAAGATGGCCAGAAAAGAGAAGAAGCAATATTGACTGTCGGTAAAAAGAATATGAGGATTAAGGGTAAAAAACATGAAGTGACTCTTCCAACTTCTTTACTTCAAAAAATAGATTATCTTATTCACAATCATGATAATGGTTCTGCTCCTTCTCCACAGGATATAGCTTTGTTTATGAGCTGCGATAAAATGAATAGAATGGAAGTTGCTACTGCTAATGGAGTAATATTTTCTTTAACTAAAAAAACTATGTCTAGGTCTTCTCCAAAAGAGAGATTTAAAACAAAAGTGAAAATATTAAAATCTTGGATAGAAGAACAAGATAAAATGATTCCTATATTTCAAAAGAAAGTAGATAAAGGCATGGATGGGACTAAAGCTTTTATAAAGCTGAGTGAAGAGGTTAATGTTATTATGGCAGAAAAGTTAGGATATAAATATGAAAAGAAAGCATATACCGAAATGAAATCTAAATCCAGTAAAATAGAATATTATGAGATAGGAAAAGATGAAGAAGTATTTATTCTTGATGATAGTTGGATTCATCAAAATCCTTTTAAAGAAAAAGCAAAATCACTATCGAAAGCAATATTTGAAAAGGCAAGGAGATAATATGACAACAATATGGGACGTGATATTTAAAGGTGGCCCTGGTAGTGGAAGAAAACCAATTGGTAGAAAACCTAAAGAGCAAATTTCTACAGGAAAACCAAAAGTACAAACTTCTTCTGCTTCTACAGGAAAATTTAATTTTAAAAAATATAGAACTTTAGATGCAAAAGCAAGAGTTACTATGTCGGCAACATTTTTGAATAAGTATAAAAATAAATATATAGTAAAAGCACAACAAGAAAAAGCAACTGCAAAATTAACTCCTGCAAAAAAGAAATTATGGATGCAGTATAATAAAAATGCAGGGGCATTAGAAGGAGCGAGAAAAGCAACTATAGTAAAAGGAAATAAAGCTCAGGGAAAAGAAAGAAGAAAATGGTATTGTATGGCAATTTCATATCAGCAACATGCTAGTTCTTCAGTAGCAGAAAGGAATAAAATAAAATGACATTCATAACTGAGGTAGAAGATATTTTAAATAGCACTCCTGATGAATTTGAAGATGAGTTAAGAAAAGAAGCAGAGATGATAGAAATAATGGAGAACAAACTGGGAGACGAATGAAAAAGAAAACAGCAAAAATATTAAAATCTCCAGAAGTAATTGATGCTCTTGCAGATTTAACTATAAAAACTATGAAGGACAAGGAAGTAGAAGAACATCATAAAAAGTTTCGTGATTTTACTGAGAAGTGGGAAAAGAAATTTTTAGTAAAAATAAGAAAGTATTTAGGTGAAAGAGAAAATCAAGTTTTAAATAAACTAAATAATATTAAAAGGAAGTATTGGATTGAACAAAAAGATGAATCTGTTTTCTTTGGATGGTCATTCCCAAATAAAGAATGGAATCGAATGTTGCAAGAGATAGGCTCCGACTTTTTTACTACTTTATATGATGTATATGGCAAAGAGATATTCAAAGAGTTGGAATATGCTGTAGGAGAAAGTCTTTCTGCTTCCTTTGATGTCACCCCAAAATATTTGAAAGAAAAAATAGAAGAACTTGCTTTGCAGTTTGCAGAAAACCTGAATGATAATATGATTGAGAAATTAAGAGGAGTATTATCAGAAGGAATGATGGAAGGCGAATCAATGGTGGATATTGCCTCTAGAATAAAAGATATTTATGGAAGTCTTTCTGAATATGATGCTGAGAGAATAGCAAGAACAGAAGTGATAAGAATAAGTAACTCAGCCGCAGATGAAGCATATAAACAAAGTGGGGTAGTTGATTATAAAGAGTGGAGCACTGCCGTTGATGAACGAGTATGCCCCTTTTGTTCTTTAATGAATGGAAGAATAATAGAAGTAGGAAAGAATTTTTTCAAAAAAGGTGAATCTGTAGTAGCAAAAGATGGAGAAGGTGAAGAGATTTATTTAGACTTGGATTATGAAGCAGTAAAACATCCACCCTTACATCCAATGTGTAGATGTTGTCTACTTCCAGTAGTAAATGAGGAGTATTTATAATGAAATTATTTAATCTTTTATATAAACACCTCCCCGGTCAGCATGATCAGAGCACTCATGGTAGAACTGGGGTGGGTAGTACTTTGAGAGAAGGAAAGAATCCTTTAAAAGAAAATGATTCAAGAGCAATTACTATAAGAGATTATAATAAAGATAAAAGCGAATCTCTTTATGAAGATATTTTATTTTCTGGAGATATAAATGATTCTTATGCAGAGAATAATAAAATTACTTCTACTTATGCTTTAGTAGAAAAATTAAAAGGGAATAAAGATTGGGAAAAATTTTGTAGTGATTGGGGAGGAGATAATAGTTCATATTTCCAAGTTCATAATCTTATAAAATTATGGTCGACTACAAGTGGGGATACTCATCCTCCAGCTGTAGCAATGCAAATAGCAGTTGCCAAAGAATTTGGATTAAAAGGAGGAATATCTCATCTTATAAAAAATAAAGATAATTATTCTTATGGGGGAAAAATAAGTTTTATTAAGAAAGTGATGTCAGATTACAAGAAAAATGGAGGGGCTTATAGAGCTTTTGCTAGAGCTCAATATGATGAAACTCAAGAAGTATTTAAAAAAGCAAAGATAAAAGAGATTATGCTTTTTAGAGGAGTTGCTGAAAGAGAAAGAGAAATAGATAGAAATAATACTGGTGTTTTAATAGGAATGGAGGTAAAATTACAGCCAGCATCTTCTTTTTCTACAAGATTTTCTAGTGCGACAAACTTTTCAAATATTAAAGGAACTGTATATGCAACAATAGTTTCAACAAAAAGAATTTTATCGACTCCTGTTTCTGGAATAGGGTGTACTAATGAAAGAGAAGTAGTAGTTTTAGGAGGGAAATCAATTAAGGCAACTGGGATAGTGGATAATCAAAAATTAAGAACATTAATGCTTGTAGATATAGTTACTGCATTGGAAGCTGAAGATAAAAGAAAAAAGAAATCTATTAAGAAAGAAAAAGTAATTGATATTGATAAAGAACTTATTGATGCTGACTGGACTAAGCAGTCGTGGGATGTTGATATTCCTAAGTATGGTACAGAAGAATTCAATCAGTATTTAAAAGAGATGGATATTACTTTAGAAGATTTTAAACATCTTCCAGTTTACTATTTGAACTATAATGATAATGGGAAAAAATCAGTAGTATATAAAGTTGGAACATCTACTTCTGGCAACTTTGGTCATTCTGGCAGACCTGGACAAGTAGGCGGAAGTAGTACTACTGGCAGTATGATTGCTGGTTATCCTAAAGATGCAAAAGATATTACTTCTGAGCAAGCAATGGCTCAAGCTAATTATACCGATATAAAATCTCAAATGAAAAAGAATCTCTCTGAGATTAAAAAAGAAGATTCAAAACAAATAATAGTAAAAGGAGAGTTAAATAATAGAGCTGCTTCTGATATAGAGAAGAATATGAAATCAGAATTATCATTATATAGTAATTATCTTGCAGGAGATACAAATAATGCAGCAAGAGATTACATAGATGCATTTAGGGAGACAGTAAATAAAGGAATTCAAGATGGTTCATTAAAAGATATAAAAGCAGAAGATTTAAATAAACTTGCGATTGATAATGTTCAAAAGTTAATTTATCAGGAAGTAGAATCAAATAGACAGCAATTTACTGACCATGGGATTAGACATATTACAGGAGATATTGCTCGTCAAAGAGAAATAATGAGAGAGCTAAATCCTAATACTACTGGAAAAGAAGAATTGATGGGGGATACAATATTAATTAATCATGATATAGGATATACAACTCCTCTTATTCGAGAAGGTGGAGAAAGAGGAGTAATGATGACTAAACAACATCAATTATTTTCAGAGAAGATAATGCAACAGCAAAAATCTATTTGGAATGAAGATAAAATATTTTCTTCTAAAGAATATAATAAAATAACAAATGCAATAAAAACTCATGATAGTACAAAAATAGATAAGAATGATGCCTTAACTACTTCTGTAAGATTATCAGACAATTTGTCTCTTTTTTCAAAAGAGAAACTTCCTGGAGTATTCAAATATGTTTCTGGTGGAGAAACATATTTAATGAATATGGGAATAGCGGCAAAGAATAATGATACTATTGCTTTTGAAAAGCATAGGAAAGATTTATATAATAAAATTAACGATGCTAATATATCTCCTGCATTAAAAAGAGATTTAAAAGCAGCTACAAAAGAAATAAGTTATTTGACTCCTAAATTTTCTATGGGTGTTTTGGCAGGAGAAATTAGTAGTATTAAAAAAGATAGTAAATCAGGAAAAGTAAATATAGGGATTCAATATAATGATTATGATGCTAAGATGCAAAAACTTTTTGATATGGGTCAGAAGCAAACAAAGAAATTTTTTGAAGATTATGGAATAACAGATTATAGTAAAACAGAATATGATATTGGAGATTTTCTTCGCATAAAGGTTGATGGATATTCAGAAGGAAAGAAAATTACTTCTCTCTTTGATATAGTATATAAAGGAAATTCTCAATCTGGCAACTTTGGTCATTCTGGCAGACCAGGACTAGTTGGCGGGAGTGGAGGTGGAGGGAGTACTGTTGGTTCTAATGAAGAATCATTTGAAGCATTTCATGGTACTCATAATGGAGCATTAGAAAGTATTTTAAAAAATGGAATAGTTGCAGGTAAAGGTTCCGAAGGCAGGGGAAGAAATTGGCCAGCCCATTACTATCAAGGAGGAAGGACAAAATCTGTTTTTATTGCTTCTGATAAAGATTTGGCAATTCATTTTTCAAAAGAAGCCTTAGAAGTATCAGGAGATGATTATGCAG
>Ga0268284_1000515_pt1 | contig 25365 bp, 26 predicted proteins | sample saktaG_14_FD_190137 | JGI IMG/M metagenome (GOLD analysis project Ga0268284, IMG submission 190137) | Saline water microbial communities from Sakinaw Lake, British Columbia, Canada - sak_2013_06_06_40m | ecosystem: Environmental > Aquatic > Non-marine Saline and Alkaline > Saline ...
ATACCTTCATAATAGAACTGGTGAAGACAATGGTGATGCCCATCTAAAGCGACAGATAATGGGCCGGGAAGTAGTAGTGGCAATTACCGATGGGAGATTAGATTTCGGTCCATGGGAACAGATATTTTATGGAGAGTTTGACGGCCGAAGACGCAAAAGAGTATTGGTTAAAATTATCGGGGAATAAGATTCGAACTAACAGAAATACAGTGTACCGCACCCCAAGAATTTTGTAGAAACACGGCGTGCCGTATTTTTTTATTCCTTGTCGTGTTCCTAAAATAATAAAAGAGATCCTCCACTCAACAGCTTTCATGAATCCTTTCAATGAAATGCCTACGCTTTTGCCTTATCAGTTAAGTAAAATAATACGATAAAGGGTATGAAAAATCCTGAAAAAACGAAAAAAAGATTTTCTTGAATATTACTTCTAATTGTGGTAATATTCAAGTTTGCGCATCCAATGCAATTTTCACTAAGTAATAAGAAAAAGGAAATCAAAATAATGGGAACTGTAAATATAAAAAATATCGCCCTTATTGCCCACGTAGATCATGGTAAGACCACTCTGGTAGATGCTATGTTAAGGCAGAGCGGCACCTTTCGGGATAACCAGGAGATAAAAGAAAGGGTAATGGATTCTAACGATTTGGAAAGAGAAAGAGGGATTACCATCCTTTCCAAAAATACCTCAGTCCATTGGCAAGGGGTAAAGATTAATATCGTAGATACGCCGGGTCATGCAGATTTTGGGGGAGAGGTTGAGAGAATCTTGAGAATGGTTAACGGAGTTCTTTTGATTGTAGATGCCTTCGAAGGACCTATGCCTCAAACCCGATTTGTTCTGCGTAAAGCTATGGAATTAAATCTTATTCCTATAGTAGTCATCAATAAAATAGACAGGCTCAACTCCCGCCCTGCTGAAGTTTTAAACGAAATCTATGACCTATTTATTGAATTAGGGGCTAACGATGAGCAGATAAACTTCCCGGTTATCTATACTTCTGCCCGTTCGGGTTTCTCCGGATTTTCTCCTGATTCTTTAGAAGAAAATTTAACGCCTCTTTTTTCAACTATTTTAAAATATATACCTGCTCCTTCAGTGGAATATAATTCTCCTTTGCAATTATTGATTACCAATCTTGATTATGATGATTATGTGGGGAAGATAGCAATTGGACTTATTAGCCGGGGAGAAATTCAGGAGGGGGGAATAGTCACTTTAATCAAGCGGGATAAAAGTCAGGTATACAGTAAAGTGGTAAAACTTTATCTTTTCGAAGGATTAGAAAGAAAAGAAGTAAAGAGAGCTGAGGCCGGAGAGATTGTGGCTATAGCGGGAATTGGTGAAGCTAATATTGGAGAGACAATAGCTTGCAGAGAGAAACCCGAGGCCTTATCTAAAATAAAAATAGATGAACCTACTTTGACCGTAGATTTTACTGTCAATAATAGTTCTTTTGCTGGTCGGGAGGGGAAATTTGTTACCTCTCGCCATTTAAGAGAGCGTCTTTTTAAGGAAGTTGAAATTAACGTGAGCCTTAAAGTCGAAGAAACAGAATCCACAGATACTTTTCACGTTTCAGGAAGAGGAGAGCTTCATCTTTCAATCCTTATTGAAAATATGCGCCGGGAAGGGCACGAATTTCAGGTTTCCAAACCCAAGGTTATTTTTAAAAATATTAAGGGAGTAAAATGTGAACCCATAGAGCTAATGAACTGTGATATCCCTAAAGATAGCTTAGGGGTAGTTATGGAAATTTGCGGAAAGAGAAGGGCAGAGTTGGTTGATATGGTTGAATTTTCTTCCGATCAATTGCGGCTTGAATTTGAAATTCCGGCCAGGGGGTTGATTGGTTTTCGGGATGAGTTTCTTACCAAGACAAAAGGTAAAGGAATAATGCATCATCTCTTTCTTGATTATCAGCCGTACAAGGGGCCTATCCCCACTCGTTCTCGAGGAGTATTAATTGCTTTTGAGAGCGGGATAACCAGCACTTATGGTCTTCACAATGCTCAAGGGAGAGGAACGCTATTTGTAGGTCCGGTTACAGAAGTTTACCAGGGGATGATTGTAGGAGAAAATAAGAGAAGTGATGATATGGAAGTTAATGTATGCAAGAAAAAGCAGGTTACCAATATGCGTGCAAGTGGTTCAGATGAAGCCTTGCGCTTGGAGAAACCCCGTCAGTTTTCTTTGGAACAGGCCTTGGATTATATCCAGGAGGATGAATTGTTGGAGATTACTCCTTCTAATATTCGTCTGAGGAAAAAGCTTTTAGACCATAATTCCCGCCTTCAGCGAATTAAGAGCTTAAAGGTTAGTTGATATATTAAAAAGGGGACAGGCTACTTTTTTTAGCAGGCGGGACACCTTGTTCTACGTTTGATTTTTTGGAAAAAAGTAGCCTGTCCCCTTTTTTAATCCAAGGACTGCCCCTACAACGAGTACTCGATACCGCTCTTACCCGATACTGTTTTTGTTCACTTGACAAATTCTTCGTCACCAAAGTATAATATGTTAACAAAAATATTAATTAAGTGTGCTTAGCTCTATGAAATATAATGATATAAAAAAAATAAATAAATTATACTTTACTTACCAGGATGCAGCAAAAATACTATCTACATCTGAAGATTCTGCCCGGGTATTGTGTACCCGATATGTAAAACAAAAATACTTTATCAGACTAAAAAGGAATTTCTATATATTAAAGGAAAGATGGGATAATATTACTCCGAATCAAAGGCTGGGACTGGCCAATATTCTTCAGGTTCCATCTTATATCTCTTTGATGACCGCTCTTTCGTTTTATGAATACACTACTCAGGTTCAACAGAAATTTATTGAATCTATCTCCTTATACCGTACATTCACCAAAGATATTGAGGGGATTGTATTTAATTATAGTAAAATAAAAAAAGATTTATATTTTGACTTTTCTAAAAAAAACAATATATTTATTGCCTCCCCTGAAAAAGCCTTTATCGATTCCCTTTATTTAAGTTATTTAGGGAAATATAACTTAGACCTCAGCTCGCTAAATTTAGAAAAAATTGACAGAAAGAGTTGTGAAAATATATTAAAAAGATATCCCTCCAAATTTAAAATATATTACGAGAGGTATATAAAATGAATGATCTGATACAGCAAGAGATTTTTGAAATGGAAGTATTGGTCTGGCTTAAGAACAAGGGATTTCTCCGCAATATGATCTTTGGCGGGGGGACAATGCTAAGGCTTTGCTGTGATTTAAAGAGATATTCGGTTGATTTGGATTTCTGGATATATCGCATTGATAAGATAGATCAATTTTTTATAAATTTAAAAGATTCTTTAGAGATAGATTATGATTTAACTGATGCACAAAATAAATATTATACCCTATTGTTCGAAATTAAAAAGGCACCGTATCCCCGAAAATTAAAAATAGAGATAAGAAAAGAAACCGAAGAAAAGGATTTTCAGGAAAAAATCGCTTATTCCCCACATTCTAATCAGCAGGTATTGCTTAAATCTTTTACCTTGGAGCGGATGATGAAAAATAAGATAAGAGCCCTTTTAGACAGAAAGGAAATAAGAGATATATTCGATATAGAATTTTTAACCAGAAAGGGGATTAATTTTTCAGCAAGTTATGAAGAATTAAAAAAAATTAGAGAAATTATCAAAGGATTTAAAAAAAGAGATTACTATGTAACTTTAGGCTCTCTTTTAGCTGATGATATCAGAGAATATTATAAGAAGGATAATTTTACATATTTATTGGGCGTTATCGATGAGCGTCTTTCTTATAAATAAAATTCTGTTTTTCTCTGTTTTTGAAGAGTCCAGTGCCTTGGGCACCTCCTGGTAATCAGGCTAAAGAAAATTCCAGAGCTATATTTATTAAAGTTGACTTGATGTGTTATAATTACAAAAATAATGCGAGAAAAAGAGGGGGAGACAATTAGAAGATATATCAAATATTAATTAATAAAGAATAAATTATTAGATGAGCTAAGACATTGGAGTATAAAAAAAGTTATTTTTTTATGGAGGTTAAAAATAATAGAAATGCTCCCCAATAAATCGATCAAAGAAGACAGAAGTGACAGAGAAATTGATTATATGCTTTCAGAAAAAGAAAGCTGTAAAGTTTTCCTAAAAGAATATAATAAAAAGAATAAAGTGGATTACCGCTTTACTAGTTTAGGGAATCCCATTAAAAAAGAACCCTCTTGTATTTGTACAGATGATTTAAGCATCGAAATTGCCCCGGTTTATTATAATAGAGATGAGGCGAAAGCTGCCTGGGGATTAGTTAAATTAATGAAAAAGAGGGCAAAAAATAAAAATAATGACCGTAAAAATAAAGATAAGAAAGATTACTTGGCCGAGGCAACCCAAATGTTTTGCGATTCCTTAAATGAACGGATAAATAATAAAAGTGAAAAAAAATATAATCCTGCTGGTAAATTATTTTTAATCATAGAAGACGGAGTAGGTTTAACCGAAAAGGAAGCGGTAGAGTATTATATTAATCAGGGTAAAAAATTTACAAGTGCTATTTTTGATGAAATCTGGTTGATGTTGCAGTTCGCAGGGCATTATAAAATATATTTATTAGACAAAAAATAATTTCTTTCTAATTAAAAATAATGGCGGGTTGACTTTTTCAGAAAAAGAGAAAGAGAAAAAATTATAACCTGCCACAGTAGAAGCCAGGCGGAAGATATATTTATTTTTCTGGTGTTTTTACAAACAACAGAGGAAATACGATATCACTTACACAGCAAGGTATCCAAACAGAGAGAAATAGAAAAATAAAAATACCAATATAGGTAAGCCAGTTCAAAGTTTGTCCTAAAGCCATAATAATATGGAAGAGCGATGCCCAGGTGCTAAGGAGAACATGACCAAAGTGAGGGAACTTTGTGGAAGGCCTTAGATAAGCTAATCCAATGCCCAATAAGGCTAAAGGGTTTACCAGCCACCACTCTTCAATAAAGCCCAAATGAATTTCTCGATGAGGCATATTGAGCAAAATTTCACCCAGATAGGGAATTATCGAATCACTTAATGTGGCTATTCCGACAGAACCTAAATAACCAATGAGGATTAAAATTCCCAGGTTACATTTCCCCTTTCCTGACTTACATTTATAAAAATTATACATAGAAGTAGTAACCATTGCACTTAAAAAAACATGTAGGGGGTGAAGGGTATAAAAAATATTATAGGAAAATCTGGAAGGTAGTTTGCGCAAAAATATTATCATAATTATTCCGGTAGCAGCTCCGAAAGCAGTAAAAGGCATATGTTCTTTTAATTCTTTAAGGATTTGTTTATACATTTCTTTCCCCTATTTTTAACCAAAATATTTTTTAAGCGAGTAGAGTGTAAGGGTAATAATTGTTTAATTAGATTATAGTAATATGTTATACTTATAAAAGTAGAGAAGTCAATGAATTTTCTAATTAATTGCTAATTTTTATAATTAAAATTAAATAACCGAAGAAGAAAAGAGGAAATAGAGATTGAAGATTGGATGCCATATTTCTATCGTCGGGGGAATAGATAATTCTGTTAAGAGAGCAGAGGAATTAGGATGCAGTACCATGCAAATATTTTCCAAGAATGCATCCACCTGGCGAGAAAAGATATTAAAAAAAGATGAAGTAGAAAACTTTAGAGGGAATTTAAAAAATTCTAATATTAGCCCCGTTTTTATTCATACCCCTTATCTCATTAATTTGGCTTCTCCTTCAGATGAACTTTATTTTAAATCGATTAGTGCCTTTTTGGAAGAGATGAAGAGAGCCGACATTTTACTGCCCGACCCCTACCTAATTACCCATCCTGGAGCTCATACCGGAGCAGGAGAAGAATACGGAATTCAGAGGATAATCAGAGCCCTTAATATTATTTTAGAGAAAAGTGCAGATTTAGGTTTAAAGACCATGATATTATTGGAAGATACTGCCGGTTCAGGTACACATTTAGGTTATAATTTTTACCAGCTAAAGAGGATAGCAGAAGGGGCAAATGATGGAAAGCGAATAGGAATGTGTTTTGATACCTGTCATGCCTTTGCCGCAGGATATGACCTTTCTCATCAGGAGGGGATAGAACAGACCTTAGAAGAGCTTGAAAAATATATTGGTTTAGATAAGTTAAAGGTGATACACCTTAATGATTCAAAATTTCCTTTGAGTTCACGAAAAGACAGGCATATGCATATTGGCAAAGGATATATAGGACTGGAAGGTTTTAGGGCGTTGGTGAATCATAAATATTTAAAAGACCTGCCTTTTATTCTGGAAACTCCCAAGCATGATGAAGAAGATGATCTAAAAAATATTAATTTAGTAAAGAGTTTAATTTCAAATTGAGGATTCAAATAGATGCCGGTAGAGAAAATATTAAATGAATTAAAAAAATATAATAAAATAAGCACCCGCTTTACTGACTGGAGGCATATTCCGGCTAAATCTGGAATCTATGAGGAGTTTCCGGAGTGGATAGAGGATAAACTGGTAGGAGTTTTGAAAGATAAAGGCATCAGTAAGCTTTATTCTCACCAAGTTTCTGCTTTAGAATCTATAAAAAACAAGAAAAATGTAGTAGTAGTTACACCTACAGCTTCCGGAAAAACTCTTTGTTACAATCTACCGGTATTGGATTCTATCTTAAAAGATGAAAATAGCCGGGCTCTTTATATGTTTCCCACCAAAGCTTTATCTCAAGACCAATTGACTGAATTATATCAATTAGTATCTGCCTTAGATGAAGGAATTAAGACCTATACCTATGATGGAGATACCCCTTCTTCCGCCCGGCAGGCCATTCGTAAGAAAGGACATATTGTAGTAACCAATCCGGACATGCTGCATTTGGGGATATTACCCCATCATACCAAATGGATGGATTTTTTTATAAATTTGAAATATGTGGTAATCGATGAGGTTCATATTTATCGGGGAGTATTCGGAAGCCATCTGGCTAATGTGATAAGAAGATTGAAGAGAATCTGCCGATTTTATGGTTCGAGCCCTCAATTTATCTGCTGTTCGGCGACTATTGCTAATCCTAAAGAGCTTTCTCAGAAGATTGTAGGAGAAGATTTTGTTCTGGTTGATAATAATGGCGCCCCCCAGGGCGAGAAACATTTTTTATTTTATAATCCCCCGGTAATTAATAAAGAATTGGGAATCAGGAAAAGTTTAATCAAAGAAGTAGCCCGTTTTGTCGCCTATTTTTTAAATTATGATATTCAGACTATAATCTTTGCGAGGAGCAGGTTAACTACCGAGGTTTTAACCAGTTACTTAAAAGATTTTTTAGTAAAAACGGGGAGGTCCAAGGATATAGTCAGAGGTTATAGAGGAGGATATTTGCCCAACCTAAGACGTGAAATAGAAAAAGGTTTAAAAGACGGAGAAATAAAAGGAGTAGTAAGCACCAATGCCCTGGAGCTGGGTATAGATATCGGCCAGCTTGATGCCTGTTTTATGGCCGGATATCCCGGAACCATATCCAGTACCTGGCAGCAGGCTGGAAGGGCTGGACGCCGATCCAATAGCTCAATAGCCATCTTGGTTGCTTCCAGTAATCCTTTAGACCAGTTTGTAATAAATCATCCTGATTATTTCTTCGGAGAATCACCGGAGAGCGCAGTTATTGATCCGGATAATTTAAGTATTTTAGTCAGTCATATCAGATGTGCTTCTTTTGAATTACCCTTTGAAGAAGGAGAAGATTTCGGAACTAAAAAACTTCGGGAGGTTCTGGAGTATTTAGAGAAGGAAGGTGTACTTCATTACGTGGAGAATAAATGGTACTGGATGAGCGAGATTTATCCCACCGAAGAAATAAGTCTGCGTAGTGCTTCAGTAGATAATTTTGTAATTATAGATACTGCTGATCAGCAAGAGCAGGTTATCGGAGAAGTGGATAGAGCCAGCGTGCCCACCCTTATTTATGAAGGAGCCATTTATCTGCATGAAGGCGAACAATATGCTATTCATAGGTTGGATTATCAGAACCAAAAAGCCTATGCTGAAAAAGTCAAAGTTAATTATTACACTGATGCTCAGGACGAGACTAATATTAAGGTTTTAGAGGTGTTTGAAAAAGGCGAAGAATTAAATATGAAGCATGCCTACGGAGAAGTAGCTATTACTACCGTTTCTACCTGTTATAAAAAAATAAAATTTTATACTCACGAAAATATCGGTTTTGGGGAAATATCTTTACCGCCGGAAGAGATGCATACCACCGCTTACTGGCTTACTTTGGCTGATGATAATAGAGAGTTATTGAAGCACTTGGAAAGTGAAAGTACATCTTTTAATTTGAGCAGCGGGCTTTTAGCTCTATCTAATGTCCTTATTAATGTTGTTCCTTTATATGTTATGTGTGACCCTAAGGATATCAGGGCAGTTTCGGAAGTGCGTTCTCCTTTTACCGGAGAACCGACTATTTATATCTACGATAATTATCCCGGGGGAGTAGGATTTAGCGAGAAGATGTTTGAACTCCGCCGGACTTTATTGCAGGCAGCTCAGGAGTTGATTCAAGGTTGTGGTTGTGAAAAAGGCTGTCCTTCCTGTGTGGGCCCTATCGACGAAGTGGGCATAAAAGGAAAAGAGAGCGCTCTTCTAATTTTAAGGGAGGCTTTAAGCTGATTATGGATGATATTAAGAGACGACTGGAAAAGATTGCCCAGCTAAGAAGGAATGTAAATGATGTTATTGTTCAATCACAAAAACAGGAAAGCACATCTATTGTTAATCAGGAAGTAAAGATAGAAGAAGTATTATCGGGAAAATTTATCTCCACTCCTTTTGGGGAAAGTTTCATCCGGGAAAATTATTTCCCTCAGGATTATAGGTGCGGGGAGGTTGAGCTTTTTCAAATTTTTCAATCTTCCGCCAAAACTATTTGCAGTTTAGCCAGGGATGACAGATTAAAAGAAATAGATATTAATAAGACCGTCTTTTTGGATACCGAAACTACCGGATTGGCCGGAGGAGCAGGGACTTATATTTTTCTGGTGGGAGTAGGATATTTTGAAGGAGACCAATTTTGTGTTCGGCAATATTTTATGCGGGATTTTAATGAAGAGCGGGCTTTGCTATCAGCAGTAAATGAACTGCTTTCCAACTTTAAGGCAATAGTTTCGTATAATGGTAAGACTTTTGACCTGCCTTTGATTCAGAGTCGTTTTATTATGTCCGGGATGAAATTAAATTTAAAAGATCCCGGTCATTTTGATTTACTTTACCCTGCCCGCCGTTTATGGAAAAGAAGATTAGAAAATTGTTCACTATCTACAGTAGAAAGAGATATATTGGGGGTAATTAGAGAAAACGATGTTCCGGGTTATCTTGTCCCCGAGATTTATTTCAGGTATCTACGAACCAAAGATGCCCGGGCATTAAAACAGGTATTTGAACATAATTTACAGGATATCCTTTCTCTGGTTGCCCTGGTCAGCAGGATGTGTTTTCTGGTGGAAGATCCTTTAAATAATACCGAATACGGAATGGATATTTTTAGTATAGGTAAGATGTTTGATGAAGAGAAGAGATACGAGCAGAGCGCCCACTATTTCTCTGAAGCCTTAAAACGCAATTTAGCAGAGGGGGAGACCTTAGAGATATTGAGATTGAGTTCTTTCTCTTATAAGAGGCAAGGAAAATGGGAAGAAGCAGAAAAAATATGGAAAGAGATAATAGAAAGAAGCCGAGAATTTATCTATTATCCTTACGAAGAGTTAGCCAAATATTACGAACACCATTTAAAGGATTATCAAAAAGCAGAGACGATAATAGAAGAAGCTCTAAATATTGAAGAGAATATTTTTCTGAGAGAAAAATTGCAATATCGTTTAAATCGAATAAAAGGTAAACTTTAGTGCCTGGCACTAAAGTTTACCTTTTATAGAAAAGGAGTAAGAGATGGAGAAGAAGAATTATACTGTGAAGGACTGGCCGGATGAGGAAAGACCGAGAGAGAGGCTGGTCAAATACGGAGTAGATTATTTGACAGATGGGGAATTATTAGGAATAATATTGGTTAGTGGTTATCAGGGAAAGACTTCGGTGGAATTGGCTAAAGATTTATTATCAGAAACTAAAACTTTAAGGAAGTTGGATTCTTTGAGTTTTGCTGAGGTGAAATCTTTTAAAGGGATAGGTTTGGCTAAATTTGCCCAGATAAAAGCAGCTCTTGAGATAGGGAAGAGACTTTTGAGGGAAACCAATTCACCTAAAAAGAAAATTCATAATGCCTTGGACTTAGTAAATTATTATGGACCGTGCATGAGAGACTTAAAGAAGGAAAAATTTAAGGTAATAATGTTAGACGTAAAGAATAAAATTATCAAGGATATTGATATTTCAGTAGGGAGTCTGACCGAAAGCATTGTCCATCCCCGCGAGACATTAAAGGAGATAATTAAAGAATCTGCTGCCTCGGTTATATTTTTACATAATCATCCCAGCGGAGAATCAAACCCCAGTAAAAATGACCTGGATATTACCGAGCGCCTGGCGGGTGCCTGTGAACTAGTGGGGGTTAAAGTACTGGATCATATAATACTGGGAGAGGATAATCATTTTAGTTTTGCCCAGGAGGGCTTATTGAAAAAAATTGGGGCAGACCCTGTAACTACTCTAAAAGGAGTTAGTAATAGATGAAAAGTAATTTATCCACAAAATTTTGTCCTTATTGTGGTTATAAATTAGCCAGAAAAATGTTGGAAGGAAAAAAAAGATTGCATTGCTCGAGGTGCGAAAAAATATATTACGAAAATCCTACTCCGGTAGTAGCAGTGATAGCCAGAGATGGCGAAGGTAAAATATTGTTAATCAAAAGGAAAATAGAACCCCGTAAAGGCGAATGGGCACTACCCAGCGGGTTTATGGAATTAGAGGAAAGTCCAGTAGAAGCCGCTTTAAGGGAATTGGCTGAAGAAACCGGGTTAAGAGGTGAATCGAAAAAGCTAATAGGAGTTTATTCTAATAATAGTGAAATTCATGGTTATTTAGTTACTATAATTTATCAAGTTGAAATTTTAGGGGGAAAACTTTGCGCCGGTGATGATGCAGAGGAGGCAGTTTTTTTTGCGCTTAATCAACTTCCACCTTTAGCCTTCCGATCTCACCAGGAAGCCCTGGGGGAAGTTTTAAAATAAAGGTTTTAATTTTTAAATTCATATTTTGCAAGAAATTATTGATTATAAGCTAATAAATTTAATAATAAAAAGGAGAAAATAATGGAAAAAGCAAATTTTTTTAAAGTCAAAGAATTAAAAGAAAAAAAGGTTTTAGAAGATTCTACCTTAAGGGTTGTGGTAAATAAAAAAACTATGGTAAGCTTTTTTGAGTTTGGTCCAAATACTACTATTATGCCGAAACATAAACATCCCCATGAACAAATTGGAGTGGTAGTAGAGGGTTCTGTAAAAATGGTTGCAGGAGGAGAGACTAAAATTTTAAAGGTGGGTGAAGGAGTAATAATTCCCCCCAATGTGGAACATGAAGCTTCTCCCTTAGAGCCAGTTACTAAGATGATAGACTTTTTTTATCCTATAAGAGAAGACTATCTTTAGTAAAATAAAACAGATTAAAGGAGTAGATGATTGAAAATACTAGCATTAGATTTTGATGGAGTAATTGTTGATAGTGTTTTAGATTCGCTTTTTGTAGGTCATAATGCCTATTTAAGACTTTATGGTCCGGGTGAAAAGAAATATTTTGGTGGAGAGCTTTTTACTTTTGAAAATTGGGAAGAGACTAAAAAGAAGCATCAGGAAGAGATAAAATATTACCGAACTCTAAGACCTTATATTCGGGGTGCAACCGATTATGGTTTGATCCAGAAATTAATAGAAGAAAATAAATTTGTTAAGAATCAGGAAATATTTGACAATTATAGAAAGGCTGTAGAGTTTGATTTTGAAGCTTATGAAAGAGAATTTTATAAAGAACGAGAAAGACTGCAAAAAATAAATTATAGAGCCTGGTTTAATTTGGAGCCAGCCTATCCCAAAGTAATAGAGGGGATAAAGAAATTATTAGAAGAAGGAACTAAAGTCGTTATTGCTACTTCTAATAGAAGAAAAGCAATTGCCGAGTCTTTTACTCCTGAATATTTTAATTTTACCATTAAACCGGAAGATATTCTGGATAGGAGATTTGGAGAAGACAAATCCGAGCAGATGAAGCATATTGTAAAATTATATAATGTCAAGTTTGAAGAAATATATTTCGTAGATGATCAGCTAAGCCATTTAATTCAAACTAGACCTTTGGGAGTAAAAGTTATTTTAGCTGGCTGGAGCTACGCAACTGATATCCAAAAAGAAGAAGCTCGAAAACAAAAAATTCCGGTTATTGAAAGAGAAAAAGATTTTTACTCAATGGTTAAAAATTCCTTAAGCGAAAAGATTTAAGAGAAAGTATTATTCTAATCTCGTAGGACAGGCGTTGGTCTGTCGAGGGAGGGGTAGGATTTATCCGACCCGGTTCCTTACGGGTTCGATAAATCGAACTCCTACATTGGAAAGACTCCTGTGAAGCAAGGCTTCGCAGGGTAGGCAAAAATAATATTTTTCTTTAAAAGACACCGTCTCAGGCGGCGGTAATTTATTAAAAATAAAAAATAGAAAAGGAGAAGAAAATGAAAATAGTAGATTATAAAGAAGTTAATGCTGAAGCTGTAGATTTTGAAGATGTCAAAGATGTTAAAGTAAGGTGGCTTATTTCTGATAAAGATAAGGCTCCGAACTTTGCTATGAGGTTGTTTGAGGTTGGTCCGGGAGGATACAGCCCGTTACACACTCATAATTGGGAACATGAAGTATTTGTTTTGGAAGGTGAAGGAGTAGCTGCTGATGGCGAGAAGGAGACCCAGATTAAAAGTGGGACAGTAGTCTATGTGGCCCCTGAAGAGAAACATCAATTTAAAAATACCGGCTCTGATACTCTTAAATTTCTCTGCCTGATTCCAATTAAAAAATAAAATTAGCCTATAGTGTGCAGCGTTTAGCGCATAGAAAAGATAAAGCCAAAAAAGTAGGGGCGTATTGCATACGCCCCGAGTTACTTATTACTGTATTTTATCTGCCTGCTTATCTATAGAATTTACTCTGTAACTGTAAAATCAACAGTTACTTCCGTAGTTTTTTGAGATAATACATCTTTTAAGATAAGGCGAAATTTATAATTACCCGGAGAGAGATCAAGTTGTTTTACTGGAATTTCATCAAAAATATATATCTCAGAATTTCTTGCGTGGGAAGTTAAAGGAAAATCTAAATAATTCATTTCTCCAGATAATACTTTATTATCAGAATCTAATAAATAAATTTCTACTTTAAAGTGCATTTGATATAAACCCTCTTGAATTTCTTTGTAGGTACAATTTTTTGGTTCCCCGTAGAAAAATAAAGTATCTTCCGGACCGAATATAGTATTTTCTCTTGGGTTGTATATGCCAAACATTCGAGGTAGTTCTTCACAGAAAAATAAGTTAACCAATTCTAAATTTGCCTTATTTCTGATTAAGGCCAGGGCTTCTTCCAATTCTCCTACTGCTTCATTATATTTTTCTTCGTCAATTAATTTTAAAGCCCGGTTAATATAATCTTTTTCTTCATTGGCAAAAGAAAACGTAGTCATACTGGTGATAATAAAAATTAAAATTAATCCCAAAAAAATAATTTTTTTTCTCAAATTCATTTTTGTTGCTCCTTTTAATTTTAAATTTATTAAAATTTTTTATACCTTATTTTATTATATAATAACCTGTAAAACAATTCAAAAAAATAAACGAACAAAAGAAAGTATTGAGTATATAGTATCGAGTATCGAGTTAAGAAAGCGAAGAAAAGATAGAAAAAAAGTATTCTTCTTCTTTTTATCTAGCTACCCCACTAAAGTTTACACTAACATGAACTTATTTTGCTTTAATAAAAAAATTGAACCGAAACATTTTTTAAATTATAATTGATTTATTAAAAAAGTTTTAGGTGATTTAGTTTTTTCAAAAAGATTGCTAGACATAATTCAAAGGAGCATGGAGGAGATTGTAATGGAATGTAGTATCGAAAAGAACAAGAGTAATTGTACCTGTACTTATGAACCCTGCAGCAGAAAAGGCAAATGTTGTGAATGTATCACTTACCATAAGAATATGGGTGAACTTCCGGGATGTTTATTCCCTCCCGAAGTAGAGAGAGCTTATGACCGTTCAATCGAAAAATTTATCGAAACGAATAAATGAAATCAGTATATAGTATGTAGTAGAGGAAAAAATAGCGGATAGAATGTTAGTTATCCAGTTACCTGGTTACCCAGTTTACCAGTTATAAGATATAAGATACAAGATAAAACTGTAGGACAGGCGTCTCGCTATACGCCCATAGGAAACCCTCCTTAGTAGATGCTCACTTAACAGGGCAAACAAAAGACAATAAAATAGGAAGGGCACAATTCATTGTGCCCCTACATCTGAATCTTATTTTTTTTCACGCAATACGCAATACGCAATACGCAATACGAATTACTATTCACTAACGACTAGTTCACGGCATTCTAATCCTATTCAAGGGCCAAAAGACTAACCAGGCTCTGCCCACCACATTCTTACGAGGGACAAATCCCCAATATCTGCTATCACTACTATTGGGCCTATTATCTCCCAAGACAAAAAAGGAACTATCAGGCACTATTGTAGGAGACATATTTTCATGCGATCCATTTTTTACGTATGACTCTTGTAATTTTTGGTCATTAAGGAAAATTTCTCCATTAGTAATTTCAATTTTATCTCCAGGAACTCCAATTATTCTTTTAATATAATTCCGCTTTATTTCTAAAGGAGGTCGAAAAATTATAATTTCGCCTCTTTCAGGTGATTCAAAACGATAACTAATCTTATTAGCAATAAGCCTTTCATTATCATGCAGGGTAGGTTCCATCGAAGCACCCCTTACTACAGTGACTTGCCCTATAAAGGTAATAATTATAAAAGCAATTATCCCAGCACTGATTACCGTTTCCAGTAGTTCTCTAATCATGGATTTTTTCCCTTTTTTAATATCTTTATTATTTCTTTTCATTTTTTCCTTCTTTCCAACTATAGATATTTTTAAACAAATTTTTTTACTTTTATTTCTCTAAATATTTCAACAGTGTGTTTTTAGTTTATAGTAATTGATTAATCGGTAATTTATTTCGCTTAACAAAAAATATTATAACATATTTTTTATTATTTTATAAAAGATTTTTACTATCTTCCTTCCCTCTGGTACTTTTCTATCTCTTCAGTATATAACTAATACTATACACCCTTTTTACATATCACTCGTCACTCATTACTGTATTTACATACTCGATACTATATACTATATACTCGATACTGAATGGGAGGTTTGCTAAAGTGTATCGTTATAGCTATAATTATACAGCATTTATGTAAAAGGAGAGAATGAAAATTAAGACTATTATCTTTGATTTAGATGATACTTTGATTAAAACTTCCAAGTTATACAACCAGGCCAGAGAAGAGTTTTCTTTGCTCATGGAAAATTCCGGTTTTAAAAAGGAAGAGGCATTAGCAAAACTTGATGAAATTGACATCAAAAATATTCATCACCATGGTTTTACGAAAGAGAGATACCCTTGTAGTTTAGGGCAAACTTATGAATATTTTTCTCAAAAGAACGGGAAAGAAATTAATCCTGAATTAAAGAAAAAAATTGAAGAATTGGGTTGGCAGGTTTTTAGACAGATTCCTGAATTAGTCGATGGAGTTTATCGGGTATTAGATATTTTAAGTAAAAAGTATTTTTTAATTCTGGCTACCTTAGGTGATCCCCAGGTTCAAGAAGAAAAAGTGCAATTAAGCGGTTTTAAAAAATATTTTTCAGCAATCTACATTTTGAGATACAAAAGCGTGGAGGAATACCAAAATATTCTAACGGAACATAAGTTAGATAAAAAAGATACCTGGATAGTAGGTAATAGTATTCGTTCAGATTTAAATCCTGGTTTAAAATTAGGTATAAATTGTATCTTAATTCCCTACTTAACTTGGAAATTTGAGGAAGAAGAGCCTCTATCAGACAATTATTTACAGTTAAATACCTTAAAAGAGGTATTAAATTATCTTTAGGTGAAAAAATAACAAATTGATAAGCAAATTAAAATATCCGAGATATTTAAATATAAAAGAAGAAGAATTAGATATAAGAATTGAGAACGCTTATAAATTACTTTCCAACTGCGAAGTATGTCCTCGTAAATGTGGAGTGAACCGTTTAGAAGGAGAAAAAGGTTTCTGCCGTTCCAGTGAAGAGGTGATAGTCTCCAGTTATAATGCGCACTTTGGAGAGGAACCGCCCCTATCAGGTAACTTTGGTTCAGGTACAATATTTTTTACCAACTGTAATTTAAAGTGTGTTTACTGCCAGAATTATCCTATAAGCCAGTTAGGCAATGGCAACAAAGTTAGTTTATCAGAATTGGCTAAAATTATGCTTGCTTTACAGAAAAGGAAATGCCATAATATTAATTTAGTTACTCCAACTCATTTTGCACCTCAAATACTAAAGAGTATTAAATTAGCTATTAAAATGGGTTTAAATATTCCTATCGTATATAATACCAGTGGATATGAATCGGTTGGGGCTTTAAAATTACTTGACGGTATTGTGGATATATATTTACCCGATGCCAGGTATGCTGATAATGAGGTAGCCAGAAAATATTCATCTGCCCCCCCAAATTATTTTGAAACAGTAAAAGAAGCATTAAAAGAGATGCACCGACAGGTGGGTGATCTGGCAGTAAGCAAGAACGGGATAGCTCGCTCAGGATTGATTGTACGTCATTTAGTTTTACCGGAGGGCTTGGGCAGCACTAAAAAAATTATGCATTTTATTGCCCGGGAGATTTCCCCTTATACCTATATAAGTTTAATGGCACAGTATTTTCCGGCTTATCAGGCTGAACAGTTTCCTCACTTATCCAGAAGGATAAATAGGGGAGAATACAGGAAAGCCTTGGCAGCTTTTAAAGAAGAGGGATTGGAAAATGGGTGGTTTCAGGAAGATGTATAAAAAATAAATGTAAAATAAATAAAAATAATTTTTCAAGGATGTATTATAAGCAATGATGAAAGGTATTCAAACAGAAATTTATTTATTGATAATAGTAATTATATGGGGCTCTACCTTTGCCTTAATTAAAGGGGTTATTGATTCAATTCCGCCTTATACCTTTTTAACTTACAGATTTTTATTGGCAGCACTGATTCTGGTGTTAATATTTTGGAAGAAGATAAAAGAAATCAATATAATGATTTTAAAGAAAGGCTCTTTAATTGGGATTTTCCTCTTTTTGGGCTATACCTTCCAAACTGTAGGGCTAAAGTACACTTCGGCTACCAAAGCCGGTTTTATTACCGGTTTGTCTGTAGTTTTGGTTCCCATTATTTCCCATTTTTTCATCAAAGAGAAAATCAATCGAAATTCGCTTATAGGAGTAGTTTTAGCATTTACCGGATTATGGTTTCTAAATTATAGCAGCAGTTTTAGTTTTAATTTAGGGGATTTTTTAGTTCTTTTATGTGCCTTTTCCTTTGCAATGCATATTATATCAGTAGGGTTATTTAGTAAAAAATTAGATTATGTTCTTCTGGCCATTACTCAGATAACAGTAGTTTTTGTATTGTCTTTATTAATGGCTTTAATTTATGAAAGACCGGCTATTCATCTTTCCTATTCAGCTGATATATGGTGGTCGATTGTGATAACCGGAATATTCGCTACAGCTCTTGCTTTTTATATGCAGAATAAATTTCAAAGATATTCCACTGCCACTAAAACAGCCATTATATTTTCGGGAGAGCCGATATTTGCAGCGATGTTTGCCTACCTCCTCTTGGGCGAGAAAGTAGGGCTTATCGCCTGGGCAGGAGGATTGTTGATAATCTTTGGCATGATTGTATCTCAAAAAAAGAGTAAGCGATAGCTAGGGAAACTCATACCAGCTTTCAACTTTTTATTTTTTAATTTCCTCTATTAGTTTTTTTACATCTTCAAGTTTTTCAGGGACTGTTTCAGGCATTCCCTCTTTTTTCACATATACTTTCTCCCAGAAAGGCTGACAAAGCTCAGCATATTCTTTAGAGTATTTATCCAAATGTTCTGCATATTCGGTTATTACTGTTTGGGCATTGCCATGAGTAGGATAGGCACCGCATTCTTTGACAACTTCCCTTAGTACTTTAGGATTATCAATAATCATACAGGGCAACATTAAATTGTCAGAATAAGGTTGTCTTTTCCTTATGGCCTTAAATAAGGGAGAAGCCAGAGCCTCTCTAATCGTGGTATTTCTTACATTATGAGTAGCGCAATGGGTAAAGACACAAGGTTCATAATCTCCTTTTACATTTACATGAAAATACTCGCGGCCTCCGGCAATACAGCCACCTACGTGCATTCCATCATTCCAGAAATCCCCGATAAAGACGGGGTACTTATTTCTCAGATAATTGACTCTTCTCCAACCATACAGTCTTTGTTCCGGAGTCTGCATCATACTTACATCAGGGTTTTTGCCAATAGGGATGTAAGTAAAGTACCAACCAAAACTACAACCCTTTTCTTCGGTTAATAATTTCATAAGCTCATCACTGTAGACGGTCTCGGTATTATATTTAGTAGGAGTAATAGAAAAACCGTAAATTAATCTGGCTTCCTTGCAGTTATCCATAGACTGCATTACTTTTTTCCATACTCCTTCCCCTCGGCGTTCATCAGTCTTTTTTTCAAATCCTTCTATACTTATAGCCGGGGCAACATTACCTAACTCTTGGAGTTTAAAAGCCATATCTCTATCTATAAAAGTTCCATTGGTGTAAATCATAAAGGCAGCATCATTATGTTTTTTATAGATATCTAACATATCATCTCTAACAAAAGCTTCTCCACCGGAAATGACATAGAAATAGGTGCCCATTTCTTTGGCTTCAGTTATAACTTTATCTATATATTCATAAGGGAGGTCATCTTCTTTGGAATAATCTCCGGCATAACAACCGGTACATCTAAGGTTACATCTCATAGTGGGGCTAATCACTATAGTAGCAGGGCGGGGGATACCTTCTTTTTTTTCAAAATTCTCTTTATTTTTTGGCCCCAGTAAAATATAATTAATCATAAAATTTAATACCATTTTATCCCGAACATTAGGATGGATTTCCTTTAACGTTTTTTGGGCAAGAAAATAAGCAGGAGCTTTGTCCTCAAACATTTTTCTGACTTTGCTTATTTCGGGTTTAAATTTCGGGGCGATTTTTTCTGCCGCGTAGGTCAGTCGAATAAGATTTTCATCAGAGGTATTACCCAGGGCTTTCATAATAAGATTTACAGTCTGTTTGGTAGTGTAATTTTTAAATTTTTCTATATAATCCATGATGTTTTCCTCCTATAAAATAAATTAAAAATTATTTTAAAAAATTTATTCTTTGTTTTTTATATTTATTTCATCTAAAGTTTCTTTTAAAAAATCTAATAATGATTTTTGCTCATCTTTATTCATCTGAGAAACATATTGATTATAAGTATGGATGTAGCCTATATATTCGTCCAAGTTATTATTTGAACCGGTTACATATTTTGGAATATTATTTATATATTTGGTTAGAACCCCAAAACACATTCCCGCAAAGACAATTAGAGCTAATCCAATATAGGTACTTGTTGCATCGTGAGGAATTACTTGGCTTAATAATTTTATCTCAGCAATTCCCTCGGTAATTTTTTTAATGAGAAGGATTAAAATAAGCAATACACAAGCACAAAAAATAAGGGGAGATTTGGTTTTTAAGGCTTCTTTAAACAGGTCTTTTAGGCTAAACTTTCCTTTAATTTCCTCAAATTTTTGAATGATATCGTTTTTTAATTTATTAAGTTCCGCTGCTTTAATGGGAAGGTTTCTTTGGGAAAGATTGGAGATGGCGTATCCCTTTTTAGTAGGAAAGAAAGTTATTGTAGAGCGGCCTAATTTCCCCCATTTATAATTGTCTGCTTCCGGGATTAGGTATTCTACTTCCAGGAAACCTTCTCTGTGGAGTAATTGTAGCATATCATAGGCAGTCCATTTGCTTACTCCCATTTTTTGGGCAACTTCCGAATAATGGACAGAGGAGCCTTTCTGTCGGTATAAATCTATTAGGGCTTTTAAAAATTCTCTTTGTCTTTTAGTTATTTTCATAAGAAAAACCTCCCAAAAGACCCAAAAGGTAATTTAAAAAAAATACATTTTTTGCAGCTTTATTATATCACTTTAAAACAATTTTGCAAAATTGTTAGAATTTTTTTAAGAATACCTGAATAAGATTTTGGTATTATGATAAAAAGTATTATAATTATATAAAACATTTTTTTCACTTTTTCACTAAAAGAAGGAAAACAGAAAGCAAGATATGAAAATTATTAATAAATAGAAGGGAGAAAAGTTTAATGAAAAAAGATAAAGAAACTTTAGAAAATATCAAATCACAGGAAGAATTAAAAGAACTGGATAATCTGGAAGATTCATTAGAAGATGAAGATTTGAAAAAATTAGATAATGAGTCAATCTAAATGACGCAGGACAGGCGTCTCGCCTGTCTATGATTTAATTTACCGAATCAGTTGTTAAAAAATTAAAGGAGGGCATAGTATGATATTGGGAGCAATAAAAAAAAGGCAGAGCGTTCGCAGTTATCAGGACAAAGAAATTCCAGAAGATGTATTACAGCAGGTATTAGAAGCAGGCAGGTTAGCCCCATCAGCTAATAATAAACAGCACTGGAAATTTATTGTAGTAAAAGATGAAGATTTAAGAAAAAAATTAGTTCCTGCTTGTAAAAATCAGAAATTTGTGGGAGAAGCCCCAGTGGTTATAGCAGGGTGTGCTACTGATCCTGATTATGTGATGACCTGTGGAGAGCATAGCTATTCTATTGACTTGGCTATCGCTCTTGATCATATGAGTTTAGAAGCAGTCTCCCTGGGATTGGGGACCTGTTGGATAGGTGCTTTCTATCAGGATCAAGTTAAAGAAATTTTAGGTGTACCAGAGGATGTGAGAATTGTGTCTCTTATGCCTTTAGGATATCCTAAAGAATTAAGTACCAAGACCGAAAGAAAACCTTTATCAGAAATTTTTTGTTACGATAAGTATACTTCATAAAATAAGGAATATAGACTTTGTCAGGGGACGGTCCTTTGACAAACTTTTTTAAAGTACAATTAAGTTTAGGAAGTAAGTATAAATAGGGTAGACATGAAGTCTACTCTATTTATACTTTATTTTTTTAAATAAAAGATTTAATCCCACTTCTCCATTAAATTCTATTTCTAATGTATCTTCAATTTCTTCGATTACAATTTCATCAGTTCCACTAATAATCGCGGAATTTAAATGCCCTCCATAGGCATTATATTTAGAATTAGATTCAATTTTTCAATTTAAAATAAAAAATAAAATAAAAAAATTTGACATTATATTATTTTGTGATATAATATTATCTAACTTGTCTTACAACATTACTAATAGGACAAATAATATTTAAAAAGGAGCTTCCTATTGTTTAACAAAGTTAAAACTAAAAAAGTTTATATGAAAATAGTTGAACAAGTTCTAGATTTAATTAAAGAAGGGAAACTAAAACCGGGGGATAAACTTCCCCCGGAGCAAGTGCTGGCTGAGAATTTTGGCACCTCCCGCCCTTCAGTGAGAGAAGCCCTGAGCGCGCTGGAAATATTGGGCATCACGGAAAGCAGGGGTGGCAAAGGAAATTTTATAAAGGATACGCCCAGATCCCCTTTATACGAGCAAGAAGTCATGGAGTTAGAGAAAGAGGAGAGCCCTTTTGAAATTTTAGAAGCAAGAAAAGCTGTGGAAATCGAGATTGCTGAGCTTGCTGGTAAAAAGGCAACCCTGGAAGATATAGATTCTATATCTAAGTCTTTAAATGAAATGAAGGAAGCCGAAGGTAATATTCCCAGGATGATGGAGTTAGACGGGGAATTTCACCTAAATATAGCCAGAGCGGCGCATAATAACCTTCTTTTTTCCATGATGACTTATTTGAATAATTTGTTAAAAGAAAAACTCTGGGTAAACATGAAAGAAAAAACCTGGAATCTTCCCGGTTATCCCCAGAAATATTTAAAAGAACACACTGAGATTTTTAATGCGATCAAAAACAAAGATAGTAAAAATGCTCGTAAGCAAGTGTATCAACATTTAGCCGGTGTTGAAAAAGATTTATTAAAAAATTAAAGGAGGACGCTATGCAAGACTCAATCTATAAATTTATGAAAGTGGGATTAATCCACTTTATGGCTTATCCCCAGGTGATGAAAGGGGAAGGACCGATTCTCGAGACCTTACAGAAAATAGCGGAGGATGATTTCTTTACTGCGGTAGAAGTTTCCTGGATCAAGGATGTGAAAGTAAGAGAAAAAGCAAAAAAACTATTGGAAGTGAGTCATTTAACCGTTGCTTATGGTGCTCAACCCCGTTTATTGGTAAAAAAATTAAATCTTAATTCCTTTGATGAAGCAGAAAGGCAAGAAGCGGTTGATGAGGTGAAAGCAGGGGTTGATGAGGCCTATGAGATAGGAGCAAAAGGCCTTGCTTTCTTGAGTGGTATAGACCCAGGAGCCCAGGAACGGGAGCAGGCTTTAAAATTATTGGTTTCTTCCGTTAAGGAAATATGCGCTTATGCTAAATCCAAAGGAGACCTGGGAATCACCCTGGAGGTTTTTGATCAGGAAATTGATAAAAAATGCTTAATCGGACCGGCGAAAGATGCCAGGAGGGTGGCAGAGGAAGTAAGAGAGGAATTCGATAACTTTGGATTGATGGTTGATTTATCCCATCTTCCCCTTTTAGGTGAGACACCTGCACAAGCCATCATACCGGTTAAGGATTATCTGGTTCATGCCCATATGGGTAATTGTATTTTAAAAGACAAAGAACATCCCGGCTATGGTGACCAGCATCCCAGATTTGGTATTAAAGGCGGGGAAAATGATGTAGAAGAACTCACCGAATACTTAAAAGTTTTATTGGATATCGGGTTCTTAAATCCAGAAAATCCGCCTATCGTAAGCTTTGAGGTAAAACCGCTGGCTGATGAATCCTCAGAAGTGGTGATTGCTAATGCCAAGCGGGTACTAAGAGAAGCCTGGGCAAGGGTGTAAGAAAAATAAATATACATATAGGAGTAAATATAATGCCAATGATAGATTCAAAGACAGGAAAAATAATAAAGGATTATACAGTTGAAGAATTAATTGAAAAAGCAAAAGAGATGAGGGCCTATAGCATAACAGCCATTACCGCTGCCGGTTCCGGACATACCGGAGGTGTTTTATCTATTATGGATGTGACTGCTGCCCTATACTTAAAGGAGATTAATCATGACCCGGCGAATCCTGACTGGGAAGACCGGGATAGAGTTTTTTGGTCAGTAGGGCATAAGGCGCCAGCTATCTATGTTGCCCTGGGAGAAACAGGCTATTTTCCCCTTGACGAAGTGGTGAAATTAAGAAAATTATGGTCCGGTTTTGAAGGGCACCCCAACCGCTTTAAATTGCCGGGATTAGAACTGTCCAGTGGTTCATTGGGACAGGGTCTGGGGGTTGCGGTCGGCTGTGCCCTAAATGCCAGATTAGAGAAAAAAGACTATAAGACTTTTTGTATTTTAGGAGACGGTGAATTAAACGAAGGTTCAATATGGGAAAGTGCGATGTCGGCTGCTCATTACAAATTAGATAACCTGATAGCCATAGTGGATAGAAATAATCTGCAAATTGATGGACCGACCGAAGAGGTTATGCAATTGGAACCTTTGCTTTCCAAATGGCAATCCTTTGGTTGGTATACCATAGAGATTGACGGACATGATATGACAGAGATTCTAAAATCCTTCGAGAAGGCAAAAACTCTAAAAGGTAAACCAACAGTTATCATCGCTCATACGGTCAAAGGAAAAGGAGTATCATATACTGAAAATGTAGTCGGTTATCATGGTGTATGCCCCAAGGATGGACGAAAAGGAGCAGAGTCATTGGAAAAGGCCTTACAGGATATTAAAGCCAAAAATTTTGATGAGAAAAAAGCAGATGCCCTGCTCCAAAAGGCCGGTGCATATCAGGAAGAAGTCAACCAGAAGATTGATAAAGCGATGCCCAAATTCAGCCGGGATTATTGGTGGAATAAAGCAGAGACCATGAAGGTGAAAATGGTGCCAACACGATTCGGTTTCGGGGATGCCCTTGAGAAATTGGGTGAAGCGAAATCGATGGTAGCCTTCGGTGCCGATATTACCAATTCAATCTGCATGAATCAATTTTATGAAAATCATCCGGAAAGGAAAGAACGCTTTTTCCAGATGGGTATTGCCGAACAAAACATGACCTCAGTGGCTTCCGGATTTGCCAAAGAAGGTAAAACGGCCTTTATCGGTTCATACGGGGTCTTTGTAACCGGTAGGAATTGGGACCAGATCAGAACCATTGTTTGCTATAATAATTTAAATGTAAAAATTGCCAATGCCCATGCCGGTTTATCAGTAGGTCAAGATGGTGCAACCCATCAGGCTTTGGAAGAAATCAGTAATATGTATTATTTACCCAATATGCACCTCATTGTTCCCAGCGATTCTTTAGAGACAGAAAAAGGGACCATGGCTGTAGCCAAAATTCATGGTCCGGCAGTGATTAGATATGCCCGGGAAGCCACCCCAATTGTTACCAAAACTGATACACCTTATGTATTCGGTAAAGCCAATGTTATCCGTTTCAGAGGGGAAAAAGAAGAATTTGTTGATGCCTTTGAGACCAAACTTGCTTCTGATTACCAATCTGAAAAGGAAGACGTTTGTATTATGGCCTGTGGACCTATGGTGGCAGAGGCGATGCGGGCTGCCTATATCTTAAAGAAAGAGTACAACCTTGAAACCAGAATACTAAACATTCACACGGTCAAACCCCTGGATAAAGAGAGTATTCTTAAAGCTGCTGAAGAAATCGGACTGGTAATGACCGTGGAAGAACACCAAAAGGGTGGATTTGGAAATATCATTGCCGGAGTGATTACCGCCGGTAAAAAGTATAATGCTCCCTTATTATTAGATATGATGGGCGTGGATGACCAATTTGGCTTAACCGGAGCCTCATGGGAACTGCTTAAGACCTTTGAACTTACTGCCGAGCATATTGCAAAAAAGACAAAAGCGTTAAGCGAAAAGAAATAAATAAAAAGGAATGATAAAAATGGCTGTTAAAAAGATTACCATAACAA
>Ga0268284_1000516_pt1 | contig 25356 bp, 22 predicted proteins | sample saktaG_14_FD_190137 | JGI IMG/M metagenome (GOLD analysis project Ga0268284, IMG submission 190137) | Saline water microbial communities from Sakinaw Lake, British Columbia, Canada - sak_2013_06_06_40m | ecosystem: Environmental > Aquatic > Non-marine Saline and Alkaline > Saline ...
CGGCGTAACCTCCAGCAGGGCGACATCAGATACCCCCGCCCGGTCCAGGGCGATTAAACTTTTTGACAGGTGCATGGGGAAGGGCACCACATTTCCCATAGGGTGGAACATCCGCTCGGCCGGACCGAAATAGCCACTGTAATAGGTTATGTGGCCGGCATAATCCCCATTCAGGAATGCAAACGGATAGGTCATAAGGTTGCTTGCGATTTTCACCTTATGCAGCTCATCCTTCCTGGCTGCAAGCGCATTGAGGATGTCAATGGGCATGCTGTTGACAGGCGCCAGCAGTATCCAGTCTCCGGATTTGATCGTAGCTGCAGCCTCCGCGGCAGTAACCAGTTTGCTCTTATATTCTGCTTTCCAATCGGTTATTGTACTCATGATGTTATTCTCCTTCAGGATTCTATTATTGAATTAATCCGGGATTTCGCACATCACTCAAAATGCCGATTTTCCCTTACCTTTAATCGTAATTTGAAGTATGGCGTTTGTTTGGCGCATATGTCAATAGGCAAACGAGGATGGACACTTGTAAGGCCTCCTAATATACTTGACAAATAGTATAGCATACTGTACATTAAGTATAATAAACGATACAGGAGGGCATCAGGATGCAAATCAGTAAATTCCGTATATACAAGGCGGTCATAGCATGCGGACTGGCCATTGCTGTGGCAATTGCGATTGCTACTGACACTGCCATAATCGCGCTGGTGGCTGTTGTTATAGCTATGGTGCTTGCGCTTATTTTGGAACGCAACAACAAAGAGATAGTGCGGGACGAGCGGATCTCGCAGATCAATGGGAAAGCTGCCTCTGCTTCTTTCTACAGTATGCTTATACTGGCGGCAGTCGCCTCATTGTGTACCGCCATTTTCCGGAACCAGTTGCCGGAGAACGTAGCTTCTGTTGGTACTATCATGGGATATTTTGTGTGTGTTGCATTATTGCTGCACATGGGTTTATATGCCTATTTTAGCCGTAAGCTATAAGGTGCAATAAATGAAAAACAGGCTTAAGGTATTTCGTGCAATGCACGACCTCACACAGGAGGCCCTGGCCGATCAATTACGTGTGACCAGGCAGACGGTTGTCTCCATCGAAAATGGTAAATACGACCCTTCCCTGCCGCTTGCCTTCCGTATCGCCGGTATTTTTAACGTAAAAATTGAGGATGTCTTTTTATACGGAGGTGAACCGGGTGATTTTCATGGGTATCCACCCATTTCTAAAAAGTGAATTTAATATCATTTCTGCTGAATTGAGGTGGTCACCAATGTACTTGCCGAAAACACCATCTCCTGTCCCTGGGTGGTAAAGATGCTGGGCGTACCGCTGCCCGAGTCTTATTTCTGGCTGTGATTCGCGGCGGCGCTGGTAATCTACCTGGGCGTCGTGCTCGTGATCTCTTCGAGGAACATGAAGGCGCGCGCGCCAATAATCTACTGGGAAGGTATACTGCGGTTAATCGGCTTTGTCCTGATGGCCGGTTTCGGCTTATTCGGCGGCCTGGGCCCGGCAGTCGTGCTGCTCGGCATAGAGGACCTCGTCATCGGCCTGGTCTATCTGATCAGCCTGGCGAAGGCGCTGAACACCGCGCCCCTGAATATATTATTGGACCGGTAGGTGCATACCGGTCAGAATAATTCCTGCGGTGACTATTTGCCACAGCTTCATAATCATTGAAGCAGTACTATCACCTTACCGCAAAAAGAAATGGGAAATGCGGTGCTAATACGGATAACGGTAAGGCCGTCACTACCTTCAAGTGCCAGGAATGCGGCAAGTGGCAGCCGGAGGCTAAGTCATGAACCTGATGTCGCTTGTCAAACGCGCCGAAACCGAGTTCTTTCCATGGGTGATCGAGGCCGTAATTATCGAGGACGACGCCCGGCTCAAGAACATGTCCGACCTGCTGGGCATCGGGAAAAACATCGCCAATTCCCTTGAGTCCGCCCGCAAGGTGGAAAAGCAGCCTCACCTGGACAGCGCCAAAGCCGTGGACGACCGCTACAAGCCGCAGCAAAGCCGGGTCCTGCTGGCCGTCGGCAGGCTCGATTCCGCCGTCCTGGCCTACTGCCGGAAAAAGAAGGCCGAGGCCGAGGCGCTTATCAAACTGCAGGCCGAGGAGTTCGAGGCTAAACACAGGGCGGCCGATGCCCTGCAGGTACAGCAAATGCAGGCCAATGTGGCCCGCGCTACCGAATGCGCCCAGACCGGCGAGGTGTTCGCGCCTATCCCCTTATCGCCTTTGCCGCAGCCTGAGGAGCTTATCGCCAGGCCGCTCGGCCACACCATCCGGGGCAACATGAGCGCCACCTCCGTGCTCGTGGCTTACGACTATCAGATCACCGACGAGGACGCCGTGCCGCGCGACCTGTGCAGCCCTGACCTGAAAAAGATCAAGGCCAGGCACCACTCCGGCGTCAAGCTCATCCCGGGCGTCCTGATCACCCCCAAACCCTACACTTCAACGAGGTTAGGCTGATGGAAAGGCTGTATGTCTGCCCGCTCTGCGATTGGTCCCTGCCTGAGCCGGACCCGTCCGGCTACCCCGACACCGAGCAGGGCCAGGACAACCTCGCCGCCGACTACGCCTACTTCGAACTGGAAAAAGAGCTGCACTCCTGCGTTCTCCATATCATGGAATCACTCGATGCGCTCCGCGGCGGGCGGCTGCCGTTATGACCGTTTGTTTTCCGAATCAAAACCCCGGAGGCGGCTTTTACGGCCCCCTCCCGTTCCGGCCTTTCGGCCGTTTCCGCGATCAAACCCCGGCCCTTCCCTCGCTCCGTCCGGTACGCCCCCCGGAATTGTTTCCCAAAATAAAAAAACAATTCAACAACCCCTCCCCCCGTCTCAAGCTGCCAATCCTCGCTGTAATTGGGTCAGGGAATCCGGCCATCCCTGGTGTGCGCATAGTTCAACACGCACATTCTAATTAATTTCAGCTGGATAACCTTGAGTATAGTGTAATTTGCGATTATATTAGCAAGTATATAATAATATACATTTTTGTTTAAGCTTAGATAAAATATAGCTATTGGCAAGTATTAACACTGATTAAATGACCCATATAATGGCATAATAATTGAAAGCATTGACATCGCCTATCATTTATGTTAGTATCTTAGTAACTTAATGAAATATGGGGGTATTGTAATGGTTAAAAAGAGTGATAAACGTGGTTCTGAGGGTGGGAGAAAAAGAGCTAAGGTGCTGGGTCCACAGAGGCGTAAAGAAATAGCAAGCGCAGCAGCTAAGGCTAAGTGGGATAAAGTTGAACAAGCGCAAAAAGATGACGATATACCTTCCGTAATAAGAACGGGGACCTTAACAATAGGTAATGTTATCTTGCCGGTTGCTGTACTGTCGGATAAAACACGTGTTATTACAGAGAAAAGCGTAGCAGAACAATTGGGTCGTGGATATGGTGGTAAATCTAAAAAACTTGCACAATCATCAAAGACAAGCGGTCCACCACTTCCCAAGTTTTTGTCGGGAAGCACCGTAGAACCTTTCATTTCGGATAGTCTAAGGGTGGCACTCAGCAAACCTATTTTGTATAAAGCGCGAGGGGGGGTCCGGACCGCTGTTAATGCAAATTTGCTACGGGAGATTTGTGAAGCATGGATAAAGGCTAAAGAGGCCAAGGCTTTACAGCCATCGCAAAAACACATTGCAGATAACGCCGCCACTTTGCTTAAAGGGTTAACTGACGTAGGTATTTATGCGTTAATTGATGAAGTTACAGGCTACCAGGAAATACGGGATCGTGACGAATTACAGCGTATATTGGAAGCATATGTTTCAGATGTATTCTTGCCGTGGACCAAGCATTTTCCGGATGAATATTATGAACAATTATTTAGATTAAAAGGATGGCAATATAGCCCACCATCAGTGAAAAGACCGAAGATGCTATCCCAATTAACAGCTACACTGATATACGGCAAACTACCCACTGGGGTCCTTGAGGAACTCCGGATAAAAAATCCCAAGACACCGAAGGGATATCGTAAAAATAAACATTTCATGTTTTTAACTGAAGATTTGGGTAATCCCCATTTGGAAAAGCAAATAGTGGCGGTTACTACATTAATGCGAGCTTCTCCAAATTGGAGTACATTTATGAGATTATTTAATAATGCGTTTCCAATTAATAAAGCACAACCAATATTACCAGGCTTTGAAGATAAAATTGATGATGACGTGTTACTTCTACCATAAAAGATAACACAGCATTTTCTATAGCTTGGGCCATCGCACTTTAGCCGCTTTCTGAGCAATCTCCGTAAGCTGTTCCGGGGTTAATTTCTCCACCCTGGCTTTGCCTCCTTTCAAGCCGCCACGTCTGCCTAAGATAACAGCATAAGGATTTTTCCCGTCAACCAGTTCAGGTTCAGGGTCAAGCGGCTTTGGGTTGTTAGCTTACTGCGCTACCCTGTGTATTCGGCATAATAAAACAGTCAAGCATTGCCAAGGGCTTGCTTTTTCAAATTGATATACTACAACCTTGCGAGAAGTTATCGTACTCCGAAACCGCTTGTTCATAGCTTGAATCTTATTGTAATATCTGCCATGATATGGTAAAGTCCTTTTTACTATTATGGCAGATACGACATTCATCACTAATGACAGTACCAAGAAGCTAAAAGACAGGATTGCTCAGCTAATTGGTGGCAGTAAACAATTAAAGTTTCTGGTTGGATTCTTTTATTTTTCGGGTATACGGGAGCTCTACAGTTCACTAAAGAATAATCCGGATTTCCAACTGGATGTACTCGTGGGCTTGAATGTTGATAAGACATTACATGGATTGATTGAATATGGTGATACTGCTAAGGGGTTAACAGACAAGGAAAAGTTCGAGCGATTTCTCACGTCAATATCCAAGTCTATTAATTCGGATGATTTTGATAATCATGTCTTTTATGAGCAGGCTCGTTTTTTTATAGAAGCCATCAAGCAGGATACTCTACGAATCCGGAAAACCTATGATCCCAACCATGCCAAGCTTTATATTTTTAAATTGAAAGAGGAAAGTGCCATCGTAAGGAGCTCGGTTTTCATTACGGGTAGTAGTAATCTCACTCGGGCCGGGTTGGGGCTTTCCAATCAAGAAGAATTTAATGTCGAGATAAGTGATTATGGCGTAAAAGAAGCCGAAGATTATTTTGACAAGCTTTGGGAAATAGCCGTCAAAGTGACCGAAAACGACGCATTCAAGGCTAAATTAATAAATTTGCTGGAGAAAAAATCCCTGATTACCGCGGTCACTCCATTTGAAGCCTATGCAATGGTTCTGAAAACATATATCGACTTGCAGGAGCAAATTCAAATAAAGCAAAGCTTGTTCGAACTACTCAAGAAAAAAGGGTATCGTACATATAAATATCAAACTGATGCTGTCGCCCAGGCCTTATCAATAGTAGATCAGAATAAAGGTGTGTTGGTATCCGATGTCGTAGGACTGGGTAAAAGTATTATCGCGGGATTGATTGCCAGAAGCTTGGGTAAGCGTGGCATCATTATTTGTCCTCCTGGGCTTATTGGCGACGATAATGCTACTTCGGGCTGGATGAAGTACAGAGAAGACTTCGAGTTGCATGGGTGGGAGATTCGCTCATCGGGTTTGGAGAACTTGAAGAGAACTTATGACCTTGTACGTGCCAATAATGAATATGAGGTTATTATCATTGATGAAGTTCATCGTTTTCGAAACCAGGATACCGAGGCTTATGAGGTATTGAGTAATATATGTCGTGGTCGGTTGGTCATATTGCTCACGGCCACCCCATTCAACAATACTCCAGCGGATATATTGTCCATACTGAAATTATTTATTGTTCCGGGTAAGTCCAATATTACTTTACCTAATGACCTGACTAGTTTGTTCAGGGGCTATACTCAAATATTTAAGCGGCTTTCCTATATTAGAAAAAATTACAATTCACTTGATCCTGAGAATAGGAGCAAGGCAATTAACGAGTATGAACTGCTATTTGGCTCTCGGACAATCGACTTGAGTAAAGTGAGAGAAAGGATAAAATATCTTTCGCAGAGAATCCGCAGCAATATTGAACAGGTTACCATCCGGCGTAACAGGCTCGATCTAAAAAAGGACCCGGAGTATTCTAAAGAGATATACGATCTATCTGAAATTAAAGACCCATGTGAACTCTATTTTGAACTTACAAAGGAGCAATCGGCTTTTTATGATAAAGTCCTTAAGACGTATTTCGGCAAACCAAGTCAGTTTAAAGGCCCTATATACCAACCTTTCCTGTATGAAAGCGGGAAAATTGATGTTGATGAAGATAATATTAATCAAGAAGAGAATCGTGAATTATTAATACAGAGAAACCTGTATGACTTCATGCGCCGTTTACTGGTCAAGCGCTTTGAAAGCTCTTTTGGTTCATTTCAGCAGAGCATTATCAACTTCAAGTCCATCTATGAAAAGGTCGAGCTTTTTATTAAGAATTCCGGCGGCAAATACATCTTGGATAGAAGCTTGCTGGAAGATATATATGGTAAAAATATTGATAAGATAGAAGAAGAACTGCATGCATTTCAGCAGCGTATTCTTGAAGGGCATTTCCCGAAGACCTACAAAATTTATGACATAAACAGCAAGGATTTCAAGTCAAAAGACGCGTTTTTGGCTCATATTCAATCTGATATTGACCTTTTCGATGCCATTTTGGAAGACTTGAATTCCCTGAATCTGGTTGCTGATGATCCCAAGTTGAACAAATTATCCACGGAAATACAAAACATCATTGCTAAGAAAGATAATCCCTCGGAACCGGAAAGAAAGGTCATTATTTTTACAGAGTATGTTGATACTGCCAAATATCTTGAAGTTCACCTGAGTAAGGCCTTTCCTTCTTGTTGCATAACTGTAAAAGGAGACTTAAATAGTAGTAAGACGGAAGAGGTATTAAGAAATTTCGATACTACTCATAAGAATCCGGAGGATAAATATCATATTCTGATCACTACCGATACAATGTCCGAAGGTTTCAACCTGAACAGAGCAGGGGCAGTAATTAATTACGACATACCTTGGAATCCGACCAGGGTGATCCAGCGTGTCGGGCGCATCAACCGCATCAGCAAGCGGGTATTTGAAAATCTATATATTTACAATTTCTTCCCGACAGTTAAAGGTGCCACGTATGTGAAGAGCCGTGAGATTGCTACGCAAAAAATGTTTTTGATACACAACACGTTGGGAGAGGATGCCAAGATGTTTGAGCCGGACGAAGAACCGACCGCCTCAAAGCTCTTTAAGCGGATTAACGAAAACCCACTTAATATGGAACGGGAGAGCTTTCAGACTAAGATTAGACAATTGTATGCTGACATAGCCAGCTCATCACCGGAGGTAATCCAACGAATCCATGAGCTTCCACCCCGGATCAAGGTAGCTAAGGCCTATAGTCAAAATGGCCTGATAGTATTTATCAAGAAGGGCCTCGGTTTATTTATCCGCGGTATCGTTGATGGTGGTACCAAACCTGATGACCTCGTTATTGAAAACACCTTATCCTTGATTCATTGCAACAAGGAAGAGAAAGCTGTTCCCTTAAGTGATTTATTCTGGGATAACTACTATAAAGTGAGAGAGCACAAAGAAAGCTCGGGCCCTCCATCCAGTGAGATAAGCATTGAGAAAAAGGCCCTCAATAATGTAAGTACATTGTTACAAAACGATCTACTGGAGCTGGTTACCTATCTGCCTTTCCTGCGAAATCTCAGGGAGGATATCCTGGAATATAAGACGTTATCTGATTACACGTTGCGGCGGATAGCCAATCTGAATTCAAATGACAAGGACACGGCCAATGTCGCTAAAACCAGAATAGAGCTGGAGCAACTCCGGAAAGAACTTGGCGCTGACTATCTGGAGAAAGTTAAAGCCAGGTTAGGGCAATTGGCAACTGAAGTTGTAATTGCAATAGAGAATATTGGTGGATAGATATGACTACAGCCATAGAATTACTCGAACGGGTAATAGCTAATCTTAACGAACGAGATTTGAATCTATTCTTCCGGAAAACGTCAGTTAACTACGCTGAATCCTCAGAATCGTTGGCTGAGTACTGTGATTCACTATTTACAAATATTCAAAAATTAGGTGAATTCAGATTTGAAAATACTGACAGACTGGTAGTCATTATATCAAAGGTAGCAGGTGGCTTAAGTGAACGTACAGGGAAAAGATTGCAATACGACTCTGCTAAAAAAATATTACGCGGTTTGGGTGGTTTGGATTCAGGTATTTTCATCTTCTACGATGATGCGCTTTGCTTTAGAATGAGTCTGTTATATACACAATACATTGGCACCAGAAAAATTCATAATAGCTATAAGCGGCATACATATTATGTCAGTCCGGGTGAGCCTCACCGAACATTTCTGGAACGAATCGGAAATTGTGATTTTGAGGGTCTGGACCGTGTTAAGGACGCCTTTTCTGTAGAAAAGGTAACGAAGGATTTCTACACGGAGTATGATCGCATTTTCAAGGTTGTTGAGAATCTAATACAGGGTTTTGGCAATTCCAGTGATGATTCTGAGAGAAAACGGTTATACACGCAGACTCTGTTCAATAGGTTGATGTTTATTGCCTTTGTCGAGAAGAAAGGCTGGCTTAAATATGATGGTCAAATCGATTATCTCCTCTCGCTGTGGAAAGGTTACAAGAAAAATACATCGAAAGAAACGAATTTTTATCGCGATAGGTTAAAGCTACTATTTTTTGTAGGATTAAATACGACAAATGATGTCAATATCGTTGATATTAACAAAAACGGAGTCTTGAACACACTGATCGGCGAAGTCCCTTATCTCAATGGAGGTTTGTTCGAGGAGAACACAGATGATACGGATGAAAACATTATAGTTCCTGACCGGTGTTTCGTTAGCATAATTGACGATCTCTTCAAACGGTTCAATTTTACCGTCACAGAAAATACTCCATTAGATGTTGAAGTGGCTGTTGATCCGGAGATGCTGGGCAAAGTGTTTGAAGAGCTTGTGACCAGTCGTCAAAAGACAGGTAGCTATTATACTCCCAAAACAGTAGTTTCATTTATGTGTCGAGAGGCTTTGAAGGGTTACTTGGGGGGGTATGAAAAACTGGTCGATGATCATGATGTTAATAATATCAGTGTGTCCGAGGGTCGGACATTAATTCAAAAGTTAAAAAACATTACGGTCTGTGATCCGGCTTGTGGTAGTGGCGCATATCTGGTCGGTATGTTGCATGAACTGCAGAATCTGCAGCATCTTCTTGATACACGAGTGGCCGAGGTTTCAGCACGCGACGATTATCAACTGAAGTTGGATATTATTCGCGATAATCTATACGGTGTCGATGTTGATTCCTTTGCGGTCAATATCGCTCGTTTACGTCTTTGGCTATCTTTGGCAGTCGAGTATGAGGGTGACAAACCGGAGCCATTGCCCAATTTGGATTTCAAGATTGAAATTGGGGATAGCCTGTCTTCACCGGATCCACAGGGTGGACTTGAACAAGGTTTCCGTACTGAGTTAATCAATCAGTTTCGTGAAAAGAAAGAACTTTATCTGAGTGTGCATGAACCGGGGCCAAAACACGCTTTACGCGAACATATATTGAATCTCCGAAAACAGATCATGGAATGGACTTATCCTGGCGAAGACGTTTTGGAATTTGATTGGGCGGTGGATTTTGTCGAGGTGTTTTCTAAAGGTGGGTTTGATATTGCCATTGCTAATCCGCCATATGGCCTTACATGTGAAGAACCACTACGTTTTCAATATTTCCCACGCTCACAGGGCGAAGACCCACAGAGCAAAGACAGCTATGGCTTATTTATGGCTCGGGCCTTACAGTTATTGAAATCCGGAGGTTTCTTTACTTTCATTGTGTCTGATACGTGGCGGACAATCCGCTCACATCGGCCGCTAAGAAGAAAATTGCTGCAGGAAGCTACTGTAGAGCATTTTATTGACCTGCCTTCGTGGATTTTCCAGGCCACGGTGAATACGTGTATTTTATCTCTCCGTAAACAAATACCAAAGGATGGGCACACACTTGTGGCCGTTGACCTGCGTAACTTACCAAATAATGATTGGCAGGGACTTGAAGCTAACTTTTATGCCACAGCCACACATATCCCGGATATTCAGACAACTACTTATGCTCGTTATACGTATCCACAGGACCTAATCTCAACTCATCCCAGCATTTTGTTTTTCATCGGATCGTCCAACCTATTCAAATTACTGACCGATGGTAGATATACCAAGTTGGGTACAATAGCTGAAATAAAAGTTGGATTACAGACAGGTGATAATGAGTACTATATAAGTAAGAGACAAGACGCACACGGTTCTTATGCAATACTCAAGGATAATCTATTATTAACAGAGCACGAGATTTCCAAATTGTCCTCAGATGAGAAGTCGGCCGGCTTGACCCCGTCAAAATACGGAGGTCGATATTTCGTTCCGTACGATAAAGGAGGGGAAAGTGATAGTGAGGAAGGCTGGCTTCCTAATTATTATGTTCCTACGAACTATTTCATTACCTGGTCGAAAGATGCTGTTCGTAGGTTAAAAACTGCTACTCTTGCGGATGTTAAGAAAAGGAAAAAGCAGCCTGAAAAGATTAGATCAGGCGATAATAATAAACTTGCAGCATATATTAGAAATCAAGAGTATTATTTTAGATATGGCGTGACTTTTTCAAGAACGGGATACTACGCACCCACATTTAGATTGGGTTCCGGTGGTGTTTTCGATACTGAGGGACCCCATATATTCACTGAACAATTGCCTCCGTTAGTACTGATTTCACTTCTTGCATCAACATTATCACGATACATAATGAAAGTAATGATAGATCATACTGTTCATTTTCAAGTTGATGAGGTTAAAGAGCTGGCTATTCCCAGAGAAATCAATGTTGTCACCATGGCAAGAATTAGCGGCATTGTTGATAACCTTGTGCGTAAACAGCAGACAGATACGCGCTATCCGTTCTGGCTATATGAACAAAAAGAACTTGATTCTATTATATATGACCTCTTCGGACTTTCATTTGAAGACATTAGAGAAATTGAGCTCTGGTATTGCCGTCGATATCCCAAACTGGCGAAAGCACAAGGTCTGCTTGAAGAAGTTGAAAATAAGTATGCTAGCTACTTGAGAAGATGCGAGTTGATAATGTCTAAACATCCTGACTATTGGAGGCTACATCCGATTTTGCAACTTATTTCACAGTGTGAGGGCCCGTCGCTAGAGTTCAAAGAGACACTGGAGGCCGATGCAACCGATGGTCAAAGAAATCAAGGTGTCTTAGTCTCGTCTCTAAAGACTATTGCAGCTTTTCTTAATACTAGTGGGGGTACATTACTAATAGGCGTTTCGGATAGAGGTGAGGTTAAAGGGATAGAGAAAGATTTCCAATTATGTAAGAAACATGACAAAGACGGATTTGAACAAAAAATACGTAGCCTACTTCACGACCGCTTCCAACCTAATCCTATCGGCAAAGTAATAGTTGTATTCGAAAATCTGCCGGAAGGCGATATTTGTCGCATTGATGTGCAGTCTAGTGCTGAAATATTTTATTTAGATGGCAAGGACGTATATATTCGAGATGGAAATACTACCAGAAAACTCGAAGGGCCGTCCTTAGTAAGTTGGTTACATAGTAGGTCTAAGGCTGATTGATCAATAAGGCTTGTATTTATTTTGTATCTGAAATATTGCTAACATTTTGCTAACGGATTTATAAATATTGATAAACACGGTTCAATATTTACGATCAGAGATGGTTTTACTAAAATAGAACAAATGTACTATTGTGAACGTAAGAACACCTTTGAATAGCCAGTTACTCAGACTCATAACACGAAGGTCGATATATTGTTCTTCATTCGTTGTCGCCGCCTGGCAAAATATCGCCACCATTTTCCTACCGCCCCATTATTAACCGGCCGCCATCACAAAGATAATAGATCGTAAATCGCCATTGCCCGGCATCCTGTTTTGACATACTATTGTCACACAAATAATGTATAGTAGTTCAGTACTCGCTGCCGGTGGGCACACCATTCCGGGCAGCGCCCCCCTTAACAAGTCTTTCATCTGCCACTTCACCTGTTTCTTCCAAAAGCTCACTCCCGCCTGTCATCGCCAGCGCCTTATCTGTCCATCGCAAACCAGGCAAATTCATTCACTACCGGCCGTTCCGGAAGACGGCATAAATGACACTCTACCGCTCCACTTGCACCGGACAATTCAGCTAAGTAATAAGGAAGGAGGTACCTGCCATGAAAGGGACAAACGGCAAAGTTCCAGCCATTCGCGCCAGGGCGGTAAAACCTGGCCCTCTTACTGCCGCGGCTCACTTCAACCGCGGGCTTGCCCACGGCCTCAAAGGTCAATACGCTAAAGCCATCGCCGCTTTCACCATGGCAATCAAGCTGGACCCCAAAGATGCAGCCGCTTACTCCAACCGTGGCGCTGCCTATCAGCTTATTGGTGAATATGCCAAAGCCATAGCCGATTTCACCACGGCGCTAAAGCTGGACCCCGGGCTTGCCGCTCTTTACATCCACCGTGGCGCTGCCCCTGGCCTCAAAGGTGACTACCGCCGGGCCATCGCCGATTTCACCACAGCCATCAAGCTTGATCCGAAGTTTGCCCTGGCGTACTACAACCGCGGCCTTGCCCGTAACGGCAAAGGTCAATGCGCTAAAGCCATAGCTGATTTCACCACCGCCATAACGCTTGACCCGAACCTTGCCGCCGCTTACCACACCCGTGGCACTGCCTTTACCAATGCCGGCGAATACGGCAAAGCCATAGCCGATTTCACCACGGCCATCAAGCTGGACCCCCATGATGCCGGCTCCTACCACAACCGCGGCCGCGCCTATTACCACAAAAATCAGCACGATAATTCCATAGCCGATTACACCACTGCCATAGGGATAAATCCGCACTACGCCGCTTCTTACATCCACCGCGGGTCTGCCTATCAGCTTACAGGTTACTACGCTAAAGCCATAGCCGATTTCACCACGACGATAAAACTGGAGCCGGCCAATGCCGTCGCTTACCACTACCGTGGCCTTGCCCTTGCTCTTCAGGACGAACATGGCCAGGCCCTTGCCGATTTCACCACGGCCACAAAGCTCGACCCCGCGTATGCCCTGGCTTTTTACAGTCTCGGGCTGGCCCATAGTCTCAATGAAGAATACGCCAAAGCCATCGCCGCTTTCACCAGCGCCATAGCACTGGACCCTAAGCATGCCGAGGCTTACTACGGCCGTGGGGAGGCCTACTATAATAAATATGAATTCTACGACGCCGTCCCCGATTACACCATGGCCATCAAGCTGGGCCTCAAGAACGCCGAAGTTTACTTCAGCCGCGGCCTCGCCCTCAGGGGTACAGGTAAAGACTACCAAGCAATCGCTGATTTCACCAGAACAATCAAGCTGGACCCCGCGCATGTCGGCGCTTACGATTGCCGCGGGACTGCCTTCGATATGACGGGTCAATATGCCAGAGCCATCACGGATTACACCACCGTCATAAAGCTGGCCCCGCAGCATGCCCCTGCGTACCTCAGCCGCGGAAAATCCTATAACAGCCTCGGCGAATACGCCAAAGCCATAGCCGATTTCACCACCGTCATAAAGCTTGAGCCGAAGCATGTCAGTGCTTACTACTACCGTGGGGCGGCCTATTATCACAAAGCCGGCTATGCCAAAGCCATCGACGATTACAATAAGGCCATCGCGCTGGACCCTGCGCATGCCCGGGCTTACCACGACCGCGGCTCTTCCTATTATGCCCGGGGTCAATACGCCAACGCCATCGCCGATTTCACCCGGGCGCTCGAGCTAAACCCGCAGTACGCCGACGCCTACTACGACCGCGGCCTTGCCTATCACAACAAAGGTGACACCGCCCACGCCCAGGCCGACTTTGACATGGCAAAAGAGTTGGGGTATAAGTAACCACCCGCGCAATGCCATAAAACAAAGGTACTGAATGTAATATTGGAGAAGCAAATGAACGCAGAATTTGATCTATGCATTAAGGAATTACCGAAATTGATGGCGCAACTAAGAAAAGAGCCGTTGCTGCCACCAAACGACTTGCCAACTATTCCCAGCCAAGGAATCTACGTTTTCTATGAAGATAGCAGGCCTATTTATGTTGGAAGATCAAATAATATGCGACGGCGAATCAAAGAACATTGTGCAGCGAGCTCGACTCACCATAGTGCCACTTTTGCTTTTAAGCTGGCAAAAAAGCAAGAAAAGGGGACTGCTAAAAGAACCGACAAAGCATTAGCACAGGATACAGCTTTTGCAAACACATTCGCTCAAAAACGTCAGAAGGTTTCCAATATGCTGGTTCGTGTCATTGCGATAGAAGACCAAATTACGCAATATCTATTTGAAGCATATGCTGTTCTGGAACTCGGGACAACGGAGTATAACGACTTTTGGACTCATTAGTTACGATGACGGTTTAACATTGCATGCCGGTATCTTCTTTCACAATTGTCCCGGTTTTGCACTTAGGGCATACTCCATCCACCAACTCAAGTACCGCTTTCACTTGATTTGACTGGCAGCCGGGGCAACTTCTCGGTTCTTTATCTACATCCATTTCAAATTGGCTTAGACAGCTCAAACATAAACAATAGGAATTGTGCCCGGTCATCTCCCGGATCAATTCATCCGACGCATCTTCTCCAAGCATGGCATAGGCTACATCCATTTCCACTGGATGAGGACATACTACCTTTTCCCCATGGCTGTTCTTAACATACATATAGCTCCCCCAACCTGGAGGTAAAGACAGATTGCAATGCGTACATCGGTAGTTGTAAATTACTGGCATATCGGTTTCTTTACATCAGCCGGCAATTCCATAGACTTAATGATAAACCATGCAGGGACGCCGTTAATCTGAAACCGTTTCCCCCATGCTTCCTCAGGGACTATGCTTTTCGCATGGTACCTCAAACAAGCCTCCCAGGCCGCATGGTTGGTAAATGGTTCACCCTGGTCCAGCATTTCCCTGGCGTTAAGGAAACCGAGATATATCAGGACAATCGGCACTCCAAGGCTTGCAAGCTTCCATGTCCAGGCAAAGCGGTTACAAAGCTGATAATGTGAATCCCTGGTGAGCCCCCAGTCTTTGTCGATGACGTTCTTCAAACCGGCATTAGCCTCTGCGATAGCTTTCCCAATCCGTTCATGATTCAGCTTACCGTTGGCCGTTGTGGGCGGCTTCTTGCCCGCCGACGATAACTCCTTGTCGTGGACTTTGGCCTCTACCAGTATGAGGCCTCGCTTTCCTTCAATCTGGCAGGTAGAGGCTATATCCCAGTTTGGCAGGCGGGCACCACGGACCACTTCCAGCCACGAAACTATTAATTCCTGGCCGACGCCCGGTGGAAGAAAATCAGCCTCATCCACCAGCGTGGTTTCTTTGTAATCCTCTCTACCCCGTGGTCTCCATTTATCCCGTCCTGCTGTGATTGTGGCGCCAGACGGTTGGGCGAGTATGCTGAGATATTCCGCAACCTGTGGATCCGGTAATCCCGTTATATCCAGACAACCGCGTAAACTTCCGCGCAACCTATCTGCAGACAATTTCTCCATTTCAAACCTACTGTCAAAGAATATTTTAGCCGATAAACGGCACCAGGGCATAGAAAGGGTTACCTTGTCTCAAAAATATCTTCCCTCTTCTTTCCCTTCAGCGCCGTGGTCTTTTGCTCGATGCGCTTGTCTTCGTCGGTGGTTTTATACGTATCAAGGAAGTTCTTCCTATACTGCGGGAAGGTGTTCTCCGCGATGGCCGCCCGGGCCTGCTCGATCAGTTGCTGCATGAAGAACAGGTTGTGAATGGTGGCAAGCCTGTAGCCCAGCAGTTCTTCGCTCCTGAAGAGGTGGTGCAGGTAGGCGGCGGAGTAATTGCCGCAGGTGTAGCACCCGCAGCCCGCCTCGACCGGACCCATGTCCTCCTTGAAATCCGCCCGCCTGATGTTCTTTCTGCCGCCGCGGGTGTAAAGGGCGCCGTTGCGAGCCACGCGCGTCGGCAACGCGCTGTCGAAGATGTCGATGCCCCTGGAGATGCCCTCGATGATGTCCTCGGGCGAACCAACGCCCATCAGGTAGCGCGGCCGGTCCGCAGGCATGCAGGGCACTACCGCATCGACCGTCTCCCACATGGCCGCCTTGGGCTCGCCCAGACTCAGGCCGCCGATGGCATAGCCGGGGAAACCCAGCGAAGTTATTTGCTCCGCGGCCTGCCTGCGCAGGTCGAGGTATATGCCGCCCTGGATGATGCCAAAAAGGAGTTGACCGGTGGGGCGGTGTTCCTCGCTGCAGCGCTTCGCCCACCGGGAGGTGGACTCCATGGCCCTCTCCTGCTTGTCCCTGGTGTCTTCGCTCCCGGGGCACACATCCAGCGCCATGATGATGTCGGCCCCCAGTTCCTCCTGCATGGCCATAGACGTCTCGGGCGTAATGCTGTGCTCGCTGCCGTCGATGTGCGAGCGGAAAACCACGCCCTCCTCCGTCAGCTTGCGGAAGGAGGAAAGGCTGAACACCTGGTAGCCGCCGCTGTCGGTGAGTATCGGGCCGCCCCAGCGCATGAAACGGTGCAGGCCGCCGGCCTTCTTTATAACATCTATGCCGGGCCTCAAATACAGGTGGTAGGCGTTGCAGAGCAGCATACCTATGCCGATGCGCTCAAGGTCGGCGGTGTCCAGGCTTTTAACCGTGGCCTGCGTGCCCACGGGCAGAAAGATGGGTGTACTGACTTTCCCGTGGAGGAGCGCCAGGTCGGCCACCCTCGCACCGGTCCCCGCGCAATGATGCGTGATTTTGAACCCGCTCTCAGGCATAGGCACTACGGGTTATTCCGCTTCCTCTCCCAGTAATTCACATATTTTGCCAACGCGCGCACGGCCTCTGCCATAGTGTCAAAGGTTGGGACTTTTTCGGCTACAAGCTTCGACCGCTGTTCAGCAATGGTCTTCCACCGGATATTCTGCAGGTCGGAGTACCCCGGCCTGGCACTGCTGAGCACGGCGATAACGGGTTTGATTTTTTGCCTGTGAACGGTGATGATATCGTCGACCTCCATCTTGATTATGGCCGTCCACCATTCATCATCCATGGGATTGTCATCGGATATCTGCGTAACCAGGCAGTCAAAATCCGGGCTGTCAGATAATACCCGGCGGACTTCGGCGGCTTTGAAGGCATCATCACCCCAGATAGAGAAATCAACGGGGTTGCCCAGCCAGTCCCACAGCGCCGGCACGATGGCCTTTAGTTTCTCTCTTATCTCCCCGGAAAGCGGAGGGACGGATAACCCGGCCTCTTCCGCCAGGTCCGCTGCTATGATACATTTACCGCCTCCCCCACCGATTATGCCAACCCTGTTCCCTGCTATGGGAGGCAACGCGTTAAACAAACACAGCAGGTCCATCATCTCATCGATGTCCTTAACCTGCATTACCCCCGCCTGGGAAAACGCTGTATCCCAGATGTTATTGGAACCGGCGATAGCAGCAGTGTGCGAGGCCACAGCCCGTATTCCAGATTTGCTTCTGCCGCCCTTGATGGCAATGACAGGCTTTTTCCGCGCCGCCTCCTTCAAGGACCTCATAAATTTCTTGCCGTCCCTGATGCCCTCAAAATAAGCGGCGATAATTCCTGTCTTAGCGTCGTTTGTCAGGTAGTCAAGGATGTCGCTCTCGTCGATTTGCATGGCATTGCCATAGCTGAGCACTTTGCTGAATCTCAACCCCAGCAGCGCGCTATCCTGTACCAACAAGGCTGCGGCGCCGCCGCTTTGAAAAACGACGCCTATGTTGCCCGGTTCAGCGGGCATCCCGTAACCGAAAGATATCTTTGCTTCAGGACTGTAAATGCCCATGCAATTGGGCCCAATCAAATTGATGCCGAGCCGGCCGGCAGCGGCCTTTATCTGTTTTTCCAGTTCCAACGCCTGCGGCCTGCCCGTTTCACCCAGGCGCGCTGTGAAAAGATGCACAACCTTTACGTTCTTTATTTTGCATTCATCCAGCAGGGGCAGGACCCTGCCGGTAGAAACACAGCAGATGACTAAATCCACGTCACCGGGAACGTCTTTAAGGCCCGGATATGTCTTCACTCCCAGTAGGTGTCCTGCTTTTGGGTTGACCGGGTATATTTTGCCTGCATAACCCAGGTCGAGCAGGTGTTTGAGAAAATGGTAACCGGCGGAAAGGGTTTGATCCGACGCTCCCACTACCGCGATGCTCCCGGGGTAAAAAGCGTAGTCCAGGACGTGCCTGAAGGCAGGTTTTACAGTACCCACGAATCTATCACCATTACCAAAAATATAATACCGAGGTATGGGAAGGCGGATAACCGATAAACTGACCACGCATTTTGGGAAGATGGCGCAAACAGCAAGCGTACGTTGGCATATATCATCACCAGGCTGAGGATGCTGGAAACACACAGGTAAAGCCAGTGCAGCTTTCCGGATAACAAATAGATCATCAGGGCCACGATAGATAATACGAGCGACAGCACAGCCAGTATTTTTATTACGTCTTTGTCTTCCCACGCCAGGGGAAAGTAGTGTAACCCGGCACCCTCATAATCACTGCGGTTGGCCATCATCAGCGTCCAAACATGGATGGGCGTCCAGGCCGCTATCAAACAAAAAAACAGGACGGGCAGGATATCAAACGCCGGTTGCCCGGTTATAGCGTACCACCCTATCAGGACGGGTGCGCTTCCGGCAATAATGCCAAGGAATGTGCATGAAATGGTTTTGCGCCATATCCCCGAGACCAGGATGCCTGCCAGTCCGATAGCAAAGCAGACGGGCGATAACAACCAGGCTGATACAAGCCCTCCCGCAATAAAAAGGATGATAAGAGGCAGTGCTTTCTGCGGCGGATCGATCTTCTTCGATGCTAATGCCCTTGTGCAGGTGCGCTTCATCTTTGCATCGACATCACGGTCTAAATAGTTCGTCAGTCCGTTGGCGCCGGCACTGCCCAGGGCTAGGGCAATGATGGTCAAGGCAAAATCGCCTGCCGGGAAACCCGTATCGAGCGATGAGGCAGCGAACAGGGCAGCGCACGCGCCTATGAAGACCAGCAGGCTCGTCTCCTTAGGTTTAAGCACGCTGATATAATCAATGATGCCGGGACGCGAATTTATAGTAGCGCTCAACTTGTATGGGCCCTGGACCAATTATGTTTGATCAATAAGAATAACCTTAATATCTTATACTGTTTTTATTACTTCATCAAAATCATGAGCTGCCGTGAAATAAACTATCTCCCGGCAGGCACTGACATCAACCCCAGAAGTGTCATTATTAATAGGGAACTTTGCATGAAATGCCTCCAAATATGAGCCGTTCAACATTAGAACAGCGTGGACTACAGTTAATGCGGCGTCCGGTATGTCTCTTTACCGGCGTCAAAAAGCTGTTTAAGACGGCGGAGCAAGTTGAGAGATCTCACCATTCAATGATACTTCATCCATGTAGGACTGCAATATCACCGCCGCCGCCGCCGCATCGATTTTCTCCCTCAGCCGGGCGGACTTCTTCCTCGTTTCCTTTAATTTCTGGTCCGCTGTAACTGAAGATAATCTCTCATCCTGCAATACTACTTCAATATTAAGCTGCGCCGCTACTTCAGCTTTGAATAACAGGACCTTTTCGGCCTGCGGCCCTATCGTCCCATCTAATGAATAGGGCATCCCGACGATTAGCTTCTCCACCCCGTGCTTGTTCACAAGCCCGGTTATTTCAAGTAAGGCATGTTCATCACTGGTCCTTATGATGATTAGCAGGGGTGAAGCAAGTATCTGCAAGGGGTCAGACAGGGCCACCCCGATCCTTCTATCCCCGACATCCAGCGCCATGTATCTACCCATTTAGCAAATCTTCAATGAATTTGGGGGCTGCCTGCAGCGCATCACCTATCTTTTCTTTGTCTTTGGCCCCGGCCTGTGCCATCTCCGGCTTCCCTCCCCCGCTTCCTCCGGCGATCTCGGACACCTTTTTGACCAGTTTTCCGCAGTGGATGCCCCTGGACACGATGTCCGGGGTCGCCATTGCCACAAAGCAGGGCTTATCGTCGTAAACGGTTGCCAGCACTACTACGCCGCTGTGCAGCTCAGTTTTCAAAAGGTCACCCATCTCCAATAACGAGGCCATCGGGGTAGACGACACCTGTGAAACCAGTACCTTCACTCCCTTTATATCTATAACATTTTCTTTGATCAGCCTGGCAACTTCGTATTTGGATAATTCACGCTGCAAAGACGATATGGTTTTGTTGCTTGCGCTCAGGCTGGCATTGAGGCTGGTAATTTTTGCCGGCAATTCGTGATAAGCTACTTTAAGGCTGCCCGATAGCCGGTCAAGTATGGCCAGCCTTTCGTTGATCAGTGTCTCGGCGCCGCTTCCCGTCACCGCTTCAATGCGGCGTAAACCGGTCCCGATGCTTGCTTCACTGGTAACCAGGAAATGGCCTATTTCGCCGGTGGTCCCGACATGGGTGCCTCCACAAAGCTCGGCGCTGACCCGTGGTTCACCAATCCTCACAACCCTGACGGTATCACCGTATTTCTCCTCAAAAATGGCCATGGCGCCTTCACGGGTTGCTTCATCATAGGAACAGATCCCCGTGGCTACCGGCAGGTCTTTTCTTATAATCTCGTTAACACCTCTCTGTATGGCGTCGACTTCCTCCCGGTTGATTCCGGAAAGATGCGTGAAATCGAACCGCAGCCTGTCAGGGGCTACCATGGACCCCCGTTGACTTACATGGCTGCCCAGTATTTTCCGCATAACGGCCTGCAGAATGTGGGTGGCCGTGTGGTTCCTGGCGATATCCATGCGGCGGTTTTCATCTACCGCTGCCTCTACTGTGTCTCCCACCGCTATCGAACCCCTGGTTACGCGCCCTGATAGCACTATGCCGCCGGAAGTGAAAGAACGGGAACTATGGATATCTATCTGAGCGGCTTTGGACGATAGTTTACCTGTATCGCCAACCTGGCCGCCCATTTCCCCATAGAAGGGGGTCCTGTCCAGCACCAGGGCAACCGCTTTCCCTTCCCCGGCTTTTTCCACCAGCTGAGCGGATTCCTCGTCAATTATCTGAACTACCCTGGAACTTATCAACAGCCCCTCGTACCCGGTAAACTCGGTTAATTTGAGGGAGGGACCCAGCCTGGCAACAATATCAGCGTCAGTTTTATCCCCGGCAAATTTGTGCGTGGCGCGGGCCCTCTCCCGCTGCTTCTCCATCTCAGCCCCAAATCCCTCCCGGTTGACGGTGAGGCCATGGTCCATGGCAATCTCGGCGCTCAATTCCAGGGGGAACCCATAGGTATCCCAGAACCTGAAGACATCTTCGTCTAACAGGCAGGAGCGGTTTTGCGCTTTAGCGTCGGCAATGGCCGTCTCGCACAGGTTAATGCCGGCATCCAGCGTATCATTGAATTTCTCTTCTTCGTTCTTAATAATGCCAAGGATCAGTTTCTGGTTCGCCACTAATTCGGGATAAACCGTGCCCATTTTATCTATGACTGCCCTGGCCATTTCTCCCATGAAGGGTTTGCGCAGGCCGAGCTTTCTGCCCAAAAAACAGGCGCGGCGTAATAGCCTCCTCAATACATAACCCCTGCCTTCATTGGAAGGCAGAAGTCCATCGGCGATCAGGAAAGCCACCCCCCTGCTGTGCTCGGCTATTACCTTGATAAACCTGTCCGTTATGTCATCCCGCCCCAAAGATACGGCGGCTATTTTGCAGACCTTTTGAATGAGCGGTTCGAACAGGTCGGTCTCATATACGGTGGGATTGCCGTTGCAGGCGGCAACCATCCTCTCCAGTCCCATACCGGTATCGATGTTAGGTTTGGGCAACAGGGTCCTTTCGCCAATTGCATCCTGGTTATATGCCGTAAATACCAGGTTCCAGATCTCGGAAAACCTGCCGCAACTGCATGAGGGGTCGCACTCAGGCTTGCCGCAGCCGTATTCGTCGCCAAAATCGTAATGTATCTCGCTGCAGGGCCCGCAGGGTCCGCTGTCACCCGCCGGGCCCCAGAAATTTTCTTTATCACCAAGCCTGATAATTCTTTCCGCCGGGAAACCTATGCCCGTCCAGATATTAAAGGCCTCATCGTCATCAAGGTAAATTGTTACCCACAACCTCTCAGGAGGCAGGCTCATCCTCTCAACGACAAATTCCCAACCCCATTCGATAGCCTCTTTTTTAAAGTAATCTCCCACGCTGAAATTGCCCAGCATCTCGAAAAACGTCAGGTGCTTATTGTCGCCCACGGAATCGATATCTGTTGTCCTGAAGCATTTCTGACATGACGACAGGCGGGGATTGGGAGGGACCTCAAGTCCCAAAAAATAGGGTTTTATCTGCACCATACCCGCTGTGGTTAGCAACAGGGTGGGGTCGCCATGCGGGATCAAAGAGGAACTGGGAATGACCTTGTGCCCTTTTTCTGTAAAATAATTTAAAAATGAGCTACGTATATCGTTGCTATTCACGGTAAATCACCTCTGAGCATTTTATTAAAGGTAGAGTATGCAAGTCAATGAAAAACACTTATGTACGATATACTGTAGCCGGGTTTAGAATCATCGAACAACATATGTTACAATCAGGATGTTAAGGAGACAAATATGCCTGTTTATGAGTATTTGTGTAAAAACTGTAACAGCAAGGTAGAAATTTACTCGCCGAAATTCACCAGCGAGTCTCCGCTCTGCCCGAAATGCCGGCAAGATTCACTGAACCGCATTTTCTCCAGTTTTATGCTGCAGAAATCCTATAAAGATGTATATGATAACATTCTTTCCGACGGGCAGCTAACACGCGGGTTGATGAGCAATGATCCCCGGGCGCTGGCGGAATGGAACAAGCAAATGAGCGGCGGTGAACCGATCGCCCCGGAATACCAGGAAACCATGGAAAGGATGGAGCGGGGCGAAATGCCTCCGGGTCCGCCACCCGCTGACCAACCATCAACTGAATAATCGAGGTTTTAGGGATTAACGGTATGCCGATATATGAGTACATCTGCGGTTCCTGCAACAAGAAGGTGACGGTTTTCCTGCGCACGGCATCCCCGGAGGCCAAACCCCTGTGCCCGGAATGCGGCAGTGGTGGCCTGACCCGTATTATCTCAAATTTCGCCATCCACAAATCCCTTACCACGGTCTACGAGGAGAGCAGTACGCCGGGTGGGGCGATATCAGCAGACTACTATAAAGATCCCCGCAATATAGGCAGGCAACTGGAAAAGCGGCTGCAGGATGCAAATATTGCGATGCCCCCTGAGATAGGGAGGAGCATAGCCGAGGCCAGGGAGGGCAACCTGCCGGGTCCGCTCAAGGATTTGGACAGTGCAGCAGCAGATTCTGCGTATAATTGACGCCAATATCAACCGCATCAGCGAGGGCTTACGGGTCATGGAAGATATCGCCAGGTTTGCCGTCGAGGATGAGGAGCTAAGCCGCCAGTGTAAAACCGTGAGGCACCAATTAAACAGTTTGGTTGAAGAAATTGGGCCTCATATTATAGAAACCAGGGACGCGCCCGGGGATGTGGGCGCCAAATTCGATGTTATCCATGACCACCGGGACCTTTCTTCGATAGTCAGGGCCAATGCCAAAAGGGCGCAGCAAGGCATCAGGGTACTTGAGGAACTATCCAAACTCCCCGAGCTAAAGCCTTTATTATCCTCAACCTTATTGAAAGAATCCAGGTACAAAGTATATGCCCTCGAGAAGATCCTGGTAACCCGGTTACCCGGGCAACAGGCCGGAAATAAATTAGCGGATGAGGCCTGACGGTCCGCGTTTCATATTTCAATTACCGCGGAAAATAAATTGCTTTCAGCTGAGATTAGGCATTTCTGCCTACCAGATTTAGCTTGACTTTAGCCGTTGCCACTGCTAAAATCTCCGATTTGATGGGTACGTGTTCCCTGGCAAACGTAACCACGATTATAAATCAAATAAATAAGGAGGTACTATGGTACAAATTCCCCCGATCTTTTGGATCGTTCCCATTGCCGGTGTACTGACAGTACTGTTTGCCGCATGGTTGGCAATCGGTATCATGCGCCGCCCCACGGGCACGCCAAAGATGAAAGAAATCGGCGACATGATTTTCGAAGGCGCTTGGGCCTTCCTTAAAAGGCAGTATGGCACAATTGCTATCTACACGATAGTTGTAGCCATAATCATCGGCGTAATAGTTGCTATTCTGCCGCCGGAAGAAGCCCTTGCAAAAGCGGGCTATGACCCGATGTCAATTGGCTGGCATACAGCAGTCGCATTCCTGGTGGGCGCCATTTGTTCCGGCGTATCAGGTTTCATAGGCATGTATATTGCCGTGAAATCCAACGTCCGCTGCGCAGCCGCTGCGCAAAAGAATCTTACTGAGGCTGTCAAAGTTGCGCTACAGGGCGGCGCCGTATCCGGTTTCCTTATCACCGCTCTCAGCCTGATAGGTGTAACCGTAATTTTCTTTGCGTTCGGCGGGGACAAGACCCCCGAGTTATCTCCCCATCTAATAGTTGGCTTCGGCTTCGGCGCCAGCTTTGTCGCTCTCTTTGCCCAGCTCGGCGGCGGTATCTATACCAAGGCCGCTGATATGGGCGCCGACCTCGTCGGTAAGGTCGAGGCCGGAATACCCGAAGACGATCCCCGCAACGCCGCTGTTATCGCCGACCTGGTCGGCGACAACGTGGGTGACTGCGCCGGACGCGGCGCTGACCTCTTCGAATCAACTGCTGCCGAAAATATCGGCGCTATGATCCTTGGTGTCATTGCATATGTAGCAACCCAGAACGTGGCCTGGGTAATCTTCCCGCTGGTTGTCCGCGGTTTCGGCATGATTGCCAGCATGGTCGGCATCATGATCGTGAAGGCCAAAGAAGACGAGAATGCCATGAACGCCCTTAACCGCGGCTACTATGTAGCCATCGCACTGTCCATTGTCGGGCTGGCAATTACCGTTCACTTCATGCTCGGCAACTGGTGGCTTTTCGTGGCCGGCCTGGTGGGTATCGCCGCCAGCATCGCCATCATTTTCGTCACACAGTACTATACAGAATCCCGTTATAAACCGGTACAGGATATAGCCGAAGCTTCCAAGACCGGCCCGGCCACCAACATCGTAGCCGGCGTAGCGGTAGGCTTCGAAACTACCTTCGCCACTGCCATAGTTATCGGCACCGCACTGATTCTTTCCTACTT
>Ga0268284_1000517_pt1 | contig 25271 bp, 21 predicted proteins | sample saktaG_14_FD_190137 | JGI IMG/M metagenome (GOLD analysis project Ga0268284, IMG submission 190137) | Saline water microbial communities from Sakinaw Lake, British Columbia, Canada - sak_2013_06_06_40m | ecosystem: Environmental > Aquatic > Non-marine Saline and Alkaline > Saline ...
TTGGCGGACCGGGCAACAAACCCGGTGGCGGCACCGGGATCGGTGGCGGAACGGGTAACAAACCCGGCGGCGGTACCGGGGTCGGTGGCGGAACGGGTAATAAACCCGGCGGCGGTACCGGGATCGGTGGCGGAACGGGCAACAAACCCGGCGGCGGCACCGGGGTCGGTGGTGGAACCGGAAACCGGCCCAGCACCAAGCCAGCCAGTCGCCCCTCCGGAGGGAACAGCATCGGCAGCCGCAACGTATCATCGGGCTCAGCCAGTAAAAGCGCCTTCGGGGGCAGCGGATCCAGCGGGAGTGCCGCACGCGCCAGCAGCTCAAGGGGCGCCAGCAGCATGGGCAGCAGCAGGGGCGGCGGCGGTGGCGGAAGTCGTGGCGGTGGCGGTGGCGGCCGTGGCGGTGGCGGCGGTGGCCGCCGTTAATGAAAAGCAAGCAATCGATTAGGAATACCCCAACGAACACACAATCTAACATCATCATGAAGGCGTCGAAACATTTGATTCTAACAAGCCTGCTGTCCGGCTTTCTTGGCCTCGTCTTGCAGGCGGCCCCCCCGGCCGGGAAAGGTGCGGCAGCAACGGGCGAAAAGGCCGCAGCGGCAACGGTGCGGCCAAAGCAACAAGAGTTCGATACGCTGGAGCAGGCGGCCGAAAGCCTGATTCAGGCAGCGGCAGCCTTCGATGTGCCTGCCCTGAAGGAGATTCTGGGTCCGGATAGCGCCAACATCATTGGCTCGGACGACCCCGTGATGGACAAGGAACGGGCGCTTGCGTTTGCCGCCAAGGCCAAGGAAAAGCAAGCGGTTGAAGTCGATCCCAAGAATTCCAATCAGGCCATACTCGCCGTTGGCGAGGATGCCTTTCCGCTGCCCATTCCCATCGTCAGGAAAAAGGACAAATGGTCCTTCGACACCAAGGCGGGCTTGCAGGAGATCCTTCTGCGGCGCATCGGCGCCAACGAGTTGGACGTGATCGAAATCTGTCACGGCTTCGTCGAAGTGCAGCATGAATACGCCCAGGAAAAGCACGATGGCTCCAGCGTCAACCAGTATGCCCAGAAAATCATCAGCACGCCGGGGAAACAGGACGGCCTGGCGTGGCAGAACGCGGATGGCGCTTGGGAAGGCCCGGTGGGTGAGGGAATTGCCAAGGCTTTGGAGCAAGGTTATGCCCAAAAGGACAAGCCTCAACCGTATCACGGCTACTTCTTCAAGATTCTAAAAGGACAAGGCCCGGCGGCCCCTCTGGGACAGATGGACTTTATGGTCGGCGGAGCCATGATCGGCGGGTTCGCATTGGCGGCTGCGCCCGCCCAGTATCAGGTCACTGGAGTCAAGACCTTCATCGTCAGCCACACCGGCACCGTTTACGAAAAGGATCTGGGAGAGAAAACCCTCGATCTGTTCCAGAAAATGGATCGCTTCAACCCCGACAAATCCTGGCAGCCCGCGGAAGATGCGCAGCCCACGGATGAGCCAATGCCCGCGGATGAGTCGCAGCCCGCGGATGAGCCAAAGCCCGCGGAAGAGCCGTGATACTGACTGAACGGCTGCTTGGACTACAAAAGAGCATGAAGACGAACCACAAAGAACACAGAGAACACAGAGAAATGAGCCTTTTTGTGATCTTTGCGTTCTTTGTGGTGAAATCATTGTATTCCAACCTAAGGACTCCTCAGTAAGATGCCGGATTCGGCGGCGTTTGTGTCGGGGGGGGCGAAGGAGTTGTCGGAGGCTCGGGAGACCACGATCAAACGCCTAGACGGGAGTCCATCTTTGTGTAAATTCGCCCCATGGCCGCCGCTGCGTCAACAATCCCTGGTGAATTGATCTACGAGGCGATCGGCCTGAAAAAGCAATTCGACAACGGCAAGGTGGTCGCACTGCGCGGCCTGGATCTGGAAATCCGGCAAGGGGAGTTTGTCGCGATTGTCGGCCAGAGTGGCTGCGGCAAGAGCACCCTGTTGCAGATGCTCGGCTCGCTGGACAAGCCCAGTGAAGGCACGCTCAACTACCGTGGCCGTTCGATTCCCGCCATGCCGGATCCTGCGGCGTATCGCGCTCACGAAATCGGTTTTGTTTTCCAGGCGTTTCATCTGCTGCCGACTTTCACCGTTTTGGAAAATGTCCAGATCCCGATGTTCGAAGGGAAACTATCCCGCTCGCAGCGCAAGGCGCGGGCCGTCGAGTTGCTGGAATCCGTCGGCCTCGGGCACCGGTTCAATCATTTTCCATCCGAGCTCTCCGGTGGTGAGCGCCAGCGTGTCGCCATCGCCCGCGGTCTAGCCAACCAGCCTTCCGTGGTGCTGGCGGACGAACCGACCGGCAATCTCGACAGCGAAAGCGCCTTGCAGATCATCGACCTGCTGCTCGATCTTCACCGCAAGTTGAGTGTGACGCTGGTGCTCGTCACCCACGATCCGGCCATTGCCGCGCGCGCTTCGCGCATCATCCGGATGAAAGACGGGCGCGTGATCTCGGACCAACTTGCGATTTCCCACTAAAACCCTCCTGCCAATGACATTTTTCACCATCGTGATCCGCAGCTTGACCCGGCGTCCTGTGCGCACTTGCCTGACCTTGGTTGGCATTTCTATCGGCATCGCCGCCGTGGTGACCTTGGTCGGCATGGCATCGGGCTATGAAAAAGGCATCGGTAAGCAATTGGACGCCGTCGGGGTCGACGTGGTGGTGAGCAACATGAGCGGCGGCATCATGCCCAAGATGTTCGACGCGTCCCTGCAAGCGAAGGTCGCGGCGCTGCCACGGGTGGCGGAAACGAGCACGCTGATGATGCGGATGATGAGCGTGGAGGATGCTCCCATCATGATGATTTCGGGGCGCGAGTGGGGCGGATTCACCTGGAACAAAATGAAAGTTGTCGAAGGCCGGATGCTCAAGGACAGCTCCGAAAAGGCGGTGGTCCTCGGCACCCTCGCCGCAGAGTTGCTCAAGAAAAAGGTGGGCGACACCTTGCAGATCGAGATCGAGGAACTGCCGGTCGTCGGAATCGTGGACGGTCAGTCGATGGTGGAGAACGGCACGATTTTCTTGTCCCTGGAGGTGTTTCAAGCGATCACCGGCGAACCGGGGAAAATCAATTTTCTGGACATCCGGGTCCCGCCCAATACCTCGAAAGCGGAAATCGTCCAGCTATGCCAGGACATCAAGGGCATTTTCCCGGAAGGGCGGGCGATGGTTGCGGACGAGGTGGTCGGCACCAGCCAGGGGTTCCGCGTGGTCCGTGCCATGAGTTGGAGCACCTCGCTGCTGGCCATCATCGTGGGTGTGCTCGGGGTGATGAACACCATGCTGATGACGGTTTTCGAGCGCACCCACGAGATCGGAATCCTGTTAGCCGTCGGCTGGCGGCGGCGGCGCATTGTTTACATGGTGCTGTGTGAGTCCGCGTTGTTAGGACTGCTCGGCGGCATCGTCGGCGTGGGGCTCGGCGTTCTCGGCCTCATCGCCTTGGGATCCTCGCCCGGGATTCGCGGCTTTATCGAACCGGACCTCAATCCGAGGTTGATGCTCATCTCCATCGTCATCGCCGTCGGTGTCGGCGTGGTCAGCGGCCTGTATCCGGCATGGCGCAGTTCACGCCTGACACCGAGTCTCGCGCTGCAGAACTAACCCCAGACCATTCCCATGAACCTAACACTTAGATCTTTCCGCCACGCCGTGCTCGGCACCGCACTCCTTGTTTCAGCGGCACATGCACAGGAGGCCGCACTTTCCGCACGCGATCTCGCCGCGCAACTCAGCAACATCATCCAGGACGGATCATCGGTTATACGATTGAAAATGGACATCAGCAAACCGGGTGGCGGTGGCAAGACCGCGTTGCAGATCCAAGTGAAGTCGCAGCGCACCAAGGGTTCCACCGATCTGGTCTATCAGGTTCTCTGGCCCAAGGACCGCAAGGGCGAGTCATTTCTGCTGCACAAATCAGCCGGCCGCGCGCCCAGTGGTTCGTTGTTCACCCCGCCGGGTTCGATGGTGCCGCTCACCGCGGCAAAAATGAAGGATGGCATCTTCGGCAGCGATCTTTCGTATGATGATCTGGCAGAGAATTTCTTCGCCTGGGGGAATCAAGCCATCGTCGGCACGGAGGTCGTGGACCGGGTGCCCTGCCAAATCCTGGAATCCAAACCGGGCAAGGGCGATGGCACGGGCTATGCGAAAGTGCGCAGCTGGATCGATCCCAAACGCATGGTCACCTTGCGGGTGGAGAAATACACGGATTCCGGCAAGCTGGCGAAACGCATCGATACCACACGGGTGTCCAAGGACGACACCGGCCGCTCGATTGGCTCGAGCTTCTCATTGCAGCGTTCCGGGCAGGATTCCGTCACGGAAATCGAAGGCTCTAACAGCAAGCACGGCATGACTTTCCCTGCCACTGATTTCACCCCGGAGGCTCTCCGCACTCTCAAGTAATCCGCGCTATGCAGGACCTTACGCCGATGGCTGCCGTAGCCGCGCTGTATGCGGAGGATCAGCATGACCTGGCGGAGGCCATCATCGCAAGCTTGAGCCGCGCCATTTTCCACGAGAATGAGACGAAGCCGGCTAGCAAGGCCAAGATCTTCATCGGGCACGTCTCGCATAAAGTTGTGCGCTGGACCACCAAGGCCACGCCATCCATGGATGGCAGTGAAATCACGCTCTTCACAAATCCTCTGTTTGAGCGCTCCGGCCATCCCTACGCCCGGTCGCTGCTGACATCGTCCCAGAGTGCGACCGTCGCTCTGGTGGAAGGTGGGGATCCCATGAACGGTCCCTACATGATGCTCTCCCAGGAGATCCGTAAAAACAGCGGCTTGTGGGACCGGATCTTTTTCGAATCCGTCCAGAGCAAGGACGTGCAGCTAAGGTTCATGCTGGAAACCCAAGCGACCTACCATGCCGCCAAGCGGGTCTTGGACCGGGGCGAATCCGTCCGCCTCAAGGCGGTGGCCGCCGGGACCGGACTGAGCCTGATTCTGGCCTACGACAAACTCATTCGTGAGGGTTTCGACCCCCAAGCCATCACCGCCGTGATCACCGACCGGGACGCAGCCAATATCGCGAAATCCAACCGCCTTCTCGCCAAGCTTGCCAGCACCCGGAACAATCACAACATCCCTGGGCATGCCTATGGGATTTTTGCCATGACGGAAGATGTTTTCGCCGGTCCGGACCCGTTAGCGAGTGCTCTCCACGCACCTTACAACATCGTCACCGCCATCGGCATCCTCGAGTATTTCCAAGGAGCCTCACACGGCACGACCGAACAAAGACTCCTGCTCCATGAGCCCGAAGAACTCGTCACGGCCCATGATTTGGCCGCCTGCCTGGCAGAAATGACCTCCCACGGAGGCAGTCTGATCATCAATACCTACCGCGATCATTCCTGCATCCGGATCCTCGAACTCTTCGGCAAGCGCTTCGATTTCCGTGACCGCGGGCATCTGCGGGAACTGCTAGAACCACTGAACTTCCGCTCATTCCATCTCGCCGGATCCGGTCACATCTATGACGTCGAGGTTTTCGAAAAATCCGCAGGCGGACACTAGAGAGAGTTGAGAAACTCCACGAGGTCGCTGCGCTTGTCATCGTCCTGGATCACCCACGGGTGGGCGGGGTGTTGCGTGAACGGTTTCTTGTAGACGCTGCTTCCGGGGAGGAGTCGCTGCGGATCCAGGAGCTCGTCAAGGGTGGCCACGGAGTGGTCATGGAGATACGGTGCCGTGGCGTAGATCGACAGGAGCGGCGTGACCCGGATCCCGCCGCTCTCCTTCATCCGCTGGGTCGGCGGGCCGTTAGAGCCGATCAGGTCGAAGGGGATTGTGCTCTGGTTGGTGTACATGCCCAGCCACGACGAATGGCAGGTGTAGCACCGGGCTTCCCCGAACACCTTCCGCCCGCGGGCCGCCTTGGCAAGGTCCACCTTGGTGTTGCGCAGTGGCGGCAGGCTGTTGAGGTAGCAGCAGAGGGCGATGGAAACCTTCAGCGGTGCCATGTAGGGCGACCCCTGATTGATCCAGGCGTTCGAGTGCCGCTGGTACTCGGGCATGGGCACCCCGGCGGAGGACCAATAGCGGAACCCATGGGTGCCCCGGGCGAGCATGATGGCAGTGGGGTTTTCGATCCCGTCGGGGAAGTAGCGGAACGTCAGGTCGCTCGTGCCCGGGGGCCAGCGGTCCGCCTGCTCCCGCAGGTCCTCTGGAATATTCTCAGCCATCGCGATCAGTTTGCCGAACATCAGGGTGCTGGACGGGAGGCCCGCCGTGATTTTGTTGTCCACGGGATCGCGACCGGTGTGGCAGTAGGCGCAGGAGTAGCCGACCCGGACCTCCCCGTCGATCCCCTTCTGGATTCGCACCCCCACGATAGGCGTAGGCTCGGAGAACCGTTCCGCCTCACCCTCGTCGACCAGGCAGTCCTTGTCGTTCCGGGGGAGGAACCCGTATTTGACATACTTGTAGGGGTCGGCGTTGATCTTGATCCGGGGCACCTTGACCAGCGACGAAGCCTCCTCGTTCAGTTGGGTCCACCCGAAGAAGATCGCCTTGCCGAGTTTGATGTGCTCCTCCTGGCCGGTGACCTCGAAGGGGACTCCGTTGGACGAGCGGGGGTTCTTCACGAGTGGCCGGAAGTAGCCTTTGGGAGTCATCTCCATGCGGATCATCTCCCAGAGGGTGACCGTGACGTCGCCGGAGGTGGTGTGCTCCGGGATTGTGAAGCGGATCTTCGTGTCGGTCCACTCGAGCACCTCGACCTTGGGGACCGCCTCGGTCATGTTCAGGGCGACACCGTTGAGCCCCTGCTCGGCCCCGAAGCCGGTGCCGGTAACCGTGACCACCGCGCCGGGATGGGCTGACCGGGGCGAAACGTCGGTGATGACCGGATCGGCCGCGAACGAGGGCACCATGATGTTTTCGTAGCTCTTGAGGATGGCGTCGCCCATGAGGTTCACGTCGTCCGGCACCTCCACCTTCAGCACCATCGCCTGGGGCACTGCCGGGTTCAGGATTGCCTGCACCTTCCGGTACGCCCAGAACCCCACCACGCCAACCGTCGCCAGCATCACCAGAACAAGCCCCCGCCAGTGGTTCCGAATCGTTTTCAACATTGTTAGAAAGGCGCTTTTGGGTTTGATATGCATGAGACAGCCAGGAAGCCTTGAATTTTAAGCACGAAACGTGGAAAGTAAAATGGAATTGGCAAAAGCGGCATTTTCATCACCGCTGGCACCGTGAAGGTTCGCGATCACAAGAAGCACAAGCCACGTGGATGCGGCAAACGCCGTACGTATTGCTCAGGCGGGCGTGAAACCATTGGCCGTTGGCGGCTTTGCCGGTGTCGTTGGGTGATACTTCATGGCCTGGCGTCACTGGTTGTCTTCAACCATCTTTTGGCGGGTTGCCAGATAGGAATCGAACTCGGCCTCGCTGGCAAAGACGCTCACCCCGGGGAGTGCTTGGATGATGGCAAAAACCTCGGTGATCTGCGGCTGCATGTTGATGAAGGAAGCTTGACCACCGCGCTCCTTGAGTTGTTTGCGCACCATGGAAAACACCCGCAGGCCGGCACTGCTGATGAACTTCAAGCCAGCGAGATCAAACATGAGGTCCTTCCCGCAGCGACCCATCACCGGTTCGATTTCCCGCTCCAGTTCCGGTGCGGTCGCAGTGTCGAGGCTGCCGCTGAGCTTCACGGTGAAGGCTCCCGTATTTTGGGAACTGATGTTTTGGAGGATTTGAATTTCGAGTGGCATGGTGGTGTGCTGGTGGGTGGGGACTGCAAACGAGGGTAATGAGTCGATTTTTTTTGCGCAAGCGCATTTCAGGAGGGTGGCGTGAGGCGCTTGATGAGGCGCAACACATTCTCGCCGCGGTCCCGGACGTAGTGCATTTCATCGGTGTATTTGCGGACGAGGAAAATCCCCCAGCCCCCGGGTGGTTCATCATCATCGGCGATCCCATCGCTGGTGGGTGCCAGGGTGGGATCGAATTCCACGCCCGAATCCCGCAGTTCGATGATCATCGCGCCGTCGGTGAGTTCGAAAGTCACCCGGAAAGTCTGATCCGGGTCCCGTTTGAGGGCGTGATTGACGATGTTGCTGGCGCATTCCTCAAGCGCGAGGGTGAGGCCGAATAACAAGGTGGCGGGAAGCTCCCTGGCCTCGCCGAATTTGCGCAAGGCTGCCACAGCCCGCATGACTTCCTCCGGCGTTGCGTGGAGATCGAGTTTCACAAGGCGTCCCCCTTACCGGGAAAAGTGGCGATTTTCAAGGTCATGATCGCGATATCGTCCGACTGTGGCGCGCCGTTGGCGAAGGCGTGGACTTGCTTGAGCAGCGCGGCGGTTAGAGCCGGTGCGGACTGGCCGGTGAGCAGCGCGGTGTCGGCGATGAGGCGATCATCGCCATAACATTCGTCCTCGGGATTGAAGGCCTCGCTGACGCCGTCGGTATAGAAAACGAGAGCGTCACCGGGACGCACGGTCAACTCCGTGCGCTCGAAGACCAGACCTTCCTCGAAGCCCAGGGCGGTCCCGAGGTTTTTCACGGCCCAGGCCGGCGGCTCGCCGGCCCGCAGGAGCACCGGGCGGCAGTGTCCGGCATTGGCGATGGTGAGATTGCCACTCGCAGGATCCAATACCGCGCAAATGAAGGTGACGAACATGTATGACGGGTTGTCCACGGCGAGCTCGTCATTCAACCGCGCGAGGATGAGTTCCGGCTCGACGATGTCGCGTGCTAACAAGCGGGCGAGGCTGATGGCCCGCACCATGAACATCGAGGCGGGAATGCCCTTGCCGGAAACATCACCGAGGAAAACCACCAAGCGGTCCCGCGCCGCCGCGCAGACGCCATAGAGATCGCCGCCGACTTCGCGCGCGGGCTCTAACACCGCGCCGAACTCGACGCCGTAGGCCTTCTCCATGGCGGAGAAATCGTGCGGCAGCATGCCCATCTGGATTTCCCGGGCCACCCGCAGTTCGCTGGCGATCTGTTCCTTGACCGCATCGCTATAGGCTTTGGCCTTGAGCAGCGAGCGCACCCGGGCCTTCACCTCCAGCATCTCGAATGGCTTTGTTAGATAGTCGTTCGCCCCTGCCTCGAAGCCGCGGGTTTTGTTCCGCACTTCTTCCAGCGAGGAGAGAAACATGATCGGCACATCGGCCGTTTCCGGCATTTCGCGCATCCGGCGGCAGACCTCGTAGCCGTCCATGCCGGGCATCATGATGTCGAGCAACACCAAGTCAGGCGGCGTGCGCGCGGCAATCTGCAAGGCCATTTCCCCATTCATCGCAAGGCTGAGTTTGTGGTCGGCCTTCAAGCCCTCCACGAGGATGTCGAGGTTGGCCTTGGCATCGTCCACCAGCAACACCCGGCAGTCTGATAGATTTTTCATGGGCTTTGCTGGATGTTCACAGGAGGCAACAGAGGTTGGCGGGATCGCGCAAGGGCTACCGGCGTTTGCAGGGCATTGGCATCACGTATTCAATGGAATAGCTTGATGGCATGAAGTGTCAAATCGAATTTGCTCCTTCCCAAAATGACAGTTACTGCCTGATTCCAACCGTTAGGATGAAATCCGCCACTTTGCACTCACCTCATCCCGCACCCGCCACAGACCGCCGCGCCGCCCTAAGGAGCGCGGACATTCCTGTCCGCGATGCCAAGCACCCGCCAACGCCCCGCGAAAGCCCGCGCCAATCTGCACGCCTCCAAACCCACCCGCCCGTGAAAAAAATTCTGAAAATACCCCTTGACCTGATGGTATCAATTGGTAACTTCGCCTCGTGAGCCGCTCCAATGCCCCCCGTAGAACCTCTGCCTCCGGAGTGGTGCGAAGCGGTGATCCGCATTCTCAACAAAGGCGCTCCCGCTCAAATCCGGTGGTCCAGAAGGGCAAGGCAGGATTGGCAGATGTTCGGTATGCCCCACGATGCCTTCACCCGGCTGGTCAAAACGCTCCAACAACCCGGCATCTGGGGAGAACGTGTCACTGGCATGATTCCTCTGCCCAATCCGCTGAAAAACGCCGCAAGCCAGGCGGTTTACGGGTTTCTATGTCCGCATCCACTTGGAATGCCGAAGCCACTCTACGCCAAAATAGGCCTCTTTGATGACAAGGTCACCATCGACCTGTTCTCACTCCACATCGACTTATCGGGTGACCTCGCCAAGCGCATCGCCCTCGCACAAAAGAAACGCAAATGAAAACCAAAAAAGTCCCCTTCGACATCTACATCCCCGCCACCGAATACCGGGCGGCGGTCAAGGTGGAGACCATCGAAATCGAGGTTTACAGCGACCACTTCGGCAACGAAATGGTGACGCCGGAATCCTCCATCCTCATCGACAAAACCCAGGCCCGCTACATGGGCCTGCTTGCCGCTGCGGATATCCGCGCCCTGCGCGAACGCATTGGAATCTCTCAGGACCAACTCTCGGACCTCCTCGGCTGCGGCAAGAAATCCCTCTCGCGCTGGGAAAACGGCCATGATTACCCGAGCCAACTCGTCAACACCCTGCTCCGGCTCCTCGAAGCGAACAAAGTGACACCGAATGACCTGCGCTCCGTGCGCCAGCCATGCCTAACAAATTGCGAGAAAGTCGTTCACTTCATCGGCAAGCGCCAGCACGCGCCGCATACTTACAGCGGTGAATGGTGTAGACGTGGCACCTCCGAACCCATTGCCATGTAACCCATGAAACTCGCGCCCCTCCAACTCACCGATTACTTCGTCGTCTCGATCCGCGTCGAGGCATTGGCCGATCATGATCCTGCAAAACCTCAGGATCTCGATGTCGCCAATCTCCAGGTTACGGAAAAATGCATTCGATCGGACGGGGATCAACCTAACCGTTTCTCCGTCGACCTCATCATCAAGCAGGATGCCCTGATAGGCAAGAACCTTCCCTACGCTTATGAACTGCACATTGTGGGATTCATCGAAGTCCGCCCCGGCTTCCCCGCAGATCAACTCCAGCGCACGGTGGAAACCAACGGCCCCTCGATGCTCTTCGGAGCCGCCCGCGAAATCCTCCGCTCCGCCACCGGCCGCGGCCCCTACGGCCCGCTGTTGATCCCCTCCACCACCTTCTTCAAACCCGTCGATGCTCCCGCCGCGCAAGCACCCGCCAGCAAGCCACCGAGCAAACGCTCAAGCACCCGGAAGGCAAAATGACCGCTTCTGCCAGATTCCATCCGTTAGGGAAAACTCCGCCGCCTTGAACTCCCCTCATCCAGCACCCGCCGCATGCCACCCCGTCGACCCCGTCGAGACCCCGTCGACTGGAATGTTTCCTTGCTGGAACTGGCACCAGGCGAACAATCCTCCCTCAAGGTTGAGATCGACAGCCTGCCGCTCTGAAAGGTCCGGGCGTCTCCTGTTAGCAATCCCCGCGATCATCGCCGCGGCCCTTTTTGTTACCGGTCCCCGCACTGGCACATTTATTGTGATTCGGGTGATTCAAATAACAATATGAATTTCATAAGGAAGAATTCCGAAGTGCCTGTTCCAAGCCGGCCAGCGCCTCGGCGAAGGCGTAATTTTGCACGAGGTGATCGAATGGTTGCCAGGCCGCGCCGGGGAACAAGGGCATCAAGGCCGCGTGGTTGGCCGCGATGAACTCCACCGCGGCGGAGTCGAAGTCGGAGAGCAGTTGCGCCAAGTGGCCGGCTGCGCTGCGGGTTTGCGCGGGATCGACCGGCGGGTGGGTGGAGGATTCCGGCGGCAGGCCGGGGGAATCGGGTGCCGGCAGGAATTTCCGCAAGTCTTCTAACAGTGGAGCAAGCACCCGGGAGACTTGGAGTAGAGCGGGTTCGGTTTCGGTGGCGTTCGCGCGGTGGCGGATATTTTCCTCCAACAGGCTCGCAGCGGTCTGCACCTGTTTGGCGCCGAGGTTGGCGGCCACTCCCTTGAGCGTGTGGGCGATGCGCTCGGCGAGCGCGGCATCATCCTGACTGAGCGCAACGCGGATCTCCTCGACGGCGGGTCCTTGTTGGGCGATGAACTGGCGCAGGAGTTTCAGATAGAGTGGCCGATTCCCCGCAACGCGGGTCAGGCCATCCCGGGTGTCGAGGCCTTCGATCTCCGGCAGATCCGGGTGGGTCGGTGCGGCGCTTGGCGCGGGGACCGGCGCGGCCGGCGGCGCGCCGCTGCCCGGCGATTGATAGAACCGTCCGACGGTTTCGTAGAGTGCGCCAGGATCAATCGGTTTGGAGATATGATCGTTCATGCCCGCGTCCAGGCACTTCTGCTTCTCTTCGATGGTCGCGTGCGCCGTCATGGCAATGATGGGAAGATTTGCAAAGCGCGCGTCGGAGCGGATTTTCACGGTGGCCTCATAGCCGCCCATCACGGGCATTTGCAGATCCATGAGCACCAGGTCGTAGGCGGCGGGTTCCCGCATCAAGCGTGCCACCGCTTCCTGGCCGTTGTTGGCCACCGTCAGGTGCGCGCCGATTCCTTCTAGCAATTCCACGGCGATCTGTTGGTTGATCTCGTTGTCTTCCGCCAGCAGAATGCGTGCTCCTGTTAGGCGGTCCGCGTGCGGATCGTTCGCCGCCGCATGCGCGGTTTCATCCGCGGCGGGCGCGAACAGCGTGACCAGCGTGTCCACCAACATGGACTTGGTCACGGGCTTGACCAGAAAGCCGTCGATGCCCAGGCGCTCCGCTTCCTCGCGCACCTCTTCGCGCCCGAAGGCGGTCACCATGACGACCGCCGGCTGTTTGAGGAGCTGCTCGTCCTGCTTGATCCGGCGCGTCGCCTGCAAGCCATCCATGCCGGGCATCCGCCAGTCCATGAAGACCAGATCGTAGGGCACGGACGCATCGTGCTGCTTCACGGCCGCCAACGCCTCGGCCCCGGAACTCACCACGTCCACATGCCCGGTGATGCCCTGCAGGGCTTCCGCAAGGATTTCGCGCGCCGCCGAATTGTCGTCCACGACCAGCACGCTGAGATGGGCCAACTGTTCCGGCAGAATCCTGCCGTAGCCGCTGGCCGAGCCCACCCCGAGCCACGCGGTGAAATGGAACGTGCTGCCCACGCCGGCTTCGCTTTCGATCCAGATCCGGCCGCCCATCATCTCCACGAGTTTGCGTGAGATGGTTAGACCAAGCCCGGTGCCGCCATGCTTGCGCGTGGTGGACATGTCGGCCTGGGTGAACGCCTGAAACAATTTCGCCGTTTGATCCGGTGTCATGCCGATGCCGGTGTCGCACACGGAGAACTTGAGTTGCACTTTTTCGCCAGTTACTTCCAGCAGTTCGATCTTCAGGCGGATTTCGCCTTGTTCGGTGAACTTGACCGCGTTGTTGACCAGGTTGGTGAGGATTTGACCAAGCCGGAGCGGATCCCCGAGTAAATGTTGGGGGATCACGGGCGCGACATCGGCGAGGAACTCCAAGCCCTTTTCGTGGGCTTTCTGGGCAGTTAGAACGGTGACGGAACTGAGGACTTCGTCAATCTGGAAGTCGGTGCTCTCGAGGTCGAGTTTACCCGCCTCGATCTTGGAAAAATCGAGGATGTCATTGATGATACTGAGCAGCGAGGTGCCGGCATTGTGGACTTTGCTGATGTAGTCGCGCTGTTTGGCGTTGAGCGCGGTCTTGAGCGCGAGATGGGAAAGTCCGATGATGGCATTCATCGGTGTGCGGATTTCGTGGCTCATGTTAGCCAGGAACAGTGACTTCATCCCGGTGGCCGACTCCGCGGTTTCCTTGGCTTCTATCAGTTCCGCTTCCTGGTGTTTGCGCAGGGTGATGTCCGTGAAGCTGATCACCGAACCGATCACCACCTCATCCTTCAAGATTGGAGTCGCGCCGTACTCGACTGGCAGACCCGAGCCGTCTTTGCACCAGAGCCATTCGGCGTCAATGCGGCTGGCCTTGCCGTGGGTGTAGGCGGCGAACATGGGACAATCTTGCTTGGGATACTCGCTGCCATCGGGCAGGTGATGGTGGAAGGTGGCGTGGGAAGGCTGGCCAATGAGTTCCTCAGCGTTAAAGCCGAGCATCCGGCAGGCCGCCGGGTTCACGAACGTGATCCGCCCCTCGGTGTCCGTGCCGAAGATGCCCTCGGCGCTCGACTCGAGAATCAGGCGGTTCTGCTCCTCAGCCTTCCGCCGCTCATCGCTTTCCAGCGCGAAGCGCAGCGCGTTGGCCACCGCCTCGCTGGCTTTGTCCAACCAGCGGGTTTGGGTTTCAGTCAGCGGCTTGAACAGGCAGATTTCCAGCACGCCGACCGGCGCGTCGATCGCCATCAGCGGATAGGCGGCAACCTGCGTTGGGTTCATCGCGCCAAATCCGAAATGCACGCGCAACCTTTCATCGTCAGGCTCGGTGACCAGCGGCTTATGCGATTGGGCGGCCTGCCCGACGATGCCGCTGCCAAGCGGGAAGGATTTTGGCAGGCCGGCACTTGCGGGATAAGCGTGGGCGGCCTGACGGTGGAGGACTCCGTTCTTGTCCGCGACGAACAACGCTCCCATGGGCGCTCCCAAAAACCCAACCGCACCCGCCAGACCTTGTTGCGCAACCTGTTTGACAGTTAGATTGCCGCGGAGACTGCTGTTCAACGCCGACAGGCTGGACTCCAAAACCACGCGTTCCTGCGACTGTCGCGTCAGTTCCTCAAGTTCACCCGCACGCACGGTCAATTCCGCAGTGCGCTCGCCGACGGTGCGTTCCAGGTTTTGATTCAACTCCGCCAGACTTTGCTCACGCATCTGGATTTCGCCGGCCATCTTGCGGAAGCTGCGTGCGAGTTCGCCCAGTTCGTCGCGGCGCTGCGGGAGCTGGCCTAACATTTCCTCGTGGAAGTCTCCCTGTTCGATCGCGGCGGCAGTGTGCGTCAGGTTCAACAGCGGGTTGGCGAGACGGCGGGCGATCAGAGAGACGATCAGGATCAGTGCCGCCAAACCGGCGGCGCCGATCAGTGCGGATCGCAGCGTGAGTTCCCTTACCGGAACCAGAATCGTGTCTTCGGAAATGTTGAGCACGACCTTCCAACCGGTCAGCGGCGAGGTCGCCCAGTAAATCCGCCGGCGTTGACCCTCCATCGTGATCGGCGCGAAGCCCTCGGGCTTTGCCGCCACGAACGGTCCGCCCGGACGGCTCGTCACGTCGGCGCCGGGAGAGCCCTGGCGGAGCATGAGTTTCTCATCCGGATGTGCCACGATCTTTCCGGCGCGGCTGACGAGGTAGGCGTATTCATTGGCGATTCCACGTTGTTTCTCCTCGGCTGAAGCGTTGAAGCGGATTGAGCGCACCATTTCACGGATGCGATCGAGGGCGAGGTCCGCCGTGGCGACACCGATGAAGTTAGAAGCGGCATCGAGCATCGGCACGGTCAGCGTCACCATGGTGATGTTGGAGCCACCTTCGTCGAAATAAGGTTCCGTGACGCAAAAAGTCCGCGCGCTCTTGGTGCCGCAGTACCATTCCTGTTTCGGGTCGTGATAATCATACCCCACACGATTCTTGTTAGGCCAGCTCTTGCGGTCCACCCATGGCATCGAGTCCTCCTCCTGCCAGTCCTTGTGCTCGAAGGCCATGGCGAGTCCGTAGACCTCATCCTCCGGCACCTGCGAGAGGAGCTGGGCCATCAGTGGAACCATGCCGGGATCCGGATCGCGTCCGAAGACCTGCTGGCGGCTGGCGGTGCTGCGGGGCAACATGCCGATGCGTGCGATGTAGTCATCCAAGCGGCGCGCGGCGCCACGAATCTCGGCAACCGCCCTGGCGTTGGTCTGTTGCTCCAATTCAGCGCGGCTGGTGCGGTAGTTGAACCAAAGCGTCAATCCGAGGACCAGTCCGGCGGCCAGCCCGACGCCGATTTGCAGCCTGCGGGCGATGCCAAGGCGGGATAACAAAGTGCTCATATTGTCAGGTTGATGATGAGGTTCGTCGAGGCTGGTGTTGGTTAGCAGGCGGCAATTTGCTCGCCAGTGTCGAACAAATCCAAACGGGCGGATAACCAAGGAAAAAATCACTAAACCACTGTAGGTTTGGGCACGAAAATCCCCGTCCAAACCGCGCCGTCAAATCCACCGACAGCCGTTTGAACAATGCCTGCCCATACCGCGCCCGCTTCTTCCTGCCTTGCTCGTATTGCACGATTCGTCGCGGCACTTTCCGCGTTCGAACTGCGCTTGTCTAGTCGGAACACCTCGTAATTCGCGCTCGCCCGCACTTCGTCCAGAGTCCTGATCCTTTCCAGAATCGTGGCTGGAGCATCTTTCCTTTCCAAGATGATAAAACCCATCGGCGGGTCGGAGATCGGGAGAAAAAGGGGAAATCTTATTTCCTGCTTGCATCGATATCTCCAGTATGCAATGCAAGCTCAATCCTGAGGAACCGGATGCTTTCATGGTGCTCGTCCGGATCATCGGGGGGTGTTCTCCGGCCTTATTCCGGAAGCAATGATGGGGAACTGCCCGGTCATTGGCCCATGTTTCAACTGGTCTCTCATCTCATCCCACCGCTCATATGAAACTGAATCCCGCATGCGTGTTGTCGCTGGCCTCTCTGCTAACTGCCAGCCTGTTGTCAGCCGAGCCATTCACCTACCAAGGCCGCTTGGAAAACTCCGGAGTGCCCTTCACCGGCACCACCAACATCCGCCTCGGCCTCTACTTGGTCGACACCGGGGATATCGCGATAACCACAGAGACTTTCCCCGGTGTGACGGTCACGGACGGGATTTTCACCGTGAAGGCAGTGTCGATGGTGGCTGGCAACTTCACCGGCACCACGCGTTACCTCGGCATCGAGGTCAGTTCCGATGGCGGCACCACCTGGACGCCACTCCTGCCCCGCCAGGAGGTGACTTGGGCACCCATGGCGATGCATGCCAAAGTCTCCGAGTCGGTGACCGGGTCGGTGGCGGCCACCCAACTCACCGGCACGCTGAGTCCCTCGATTCTGGGAACGGGCAGCGTCGCCGGCACCGTGACCTTCGCCCCGACCGGCGGCGGCACCCCATTCAATGTGAGCGGCACCACCAAGGTCACGAATCTGAACTCCGACCTGCTCGACGGGCTGGATTCAAGCGCCTTTCTCAGTACGGCTGGCGGAACCCTCACCGGCAATCTCAGCATGCAGAATCCCGCGACGATCGGCTTCGGAAACCTGGCCCGACAAATGCTCAACCTCTACAACGCCGACTACGGCATCGGGATCCAGACCAACACGCTTTATCAACGGTCAGCAGGTCGGTTTTCATGGTTCACCGGCGGCACTCACAGCGATACCGAGAATTCCCCGGGCGGAGGTGTTCAGTTGGCGACGCTGACGAGTGCCGGATTGCACCTGCGGCAACAGATTATCAATTCGGGCGCGACGCTTGCGATCGGTGATTCCAACTCCATCACGGGTCTTGCCTATGTGCACCTGCGCGAACCGGCCGGTGAGGACGATGTGTTGGAATTGTCCGGCAAGAAGGTGCGCATCACATCGCAAAATACCGGCTACTTGCCGTCTCTCACCTTTGGCCAAACCACCGGGCAGCACATCGTGCTTTATGAGGGCGGCGGAGACACCTATGGCATCGGGGTGCAAGGTTACAACGAGTATTTCCGCACGGGAGACAGCTTCGCATGGTATAAGGACGGCACCCACAGTGACCTTGCCGGCAATTCCGGCGGCGGCTCCACGCTGATGACGCTCAGTAGTTTGGGCGAGTTGGACCTGAAGGGGACCTCGTGCGGCTATGCTCTCCTCAACCGCGACGATCAGTCAAAGCGCTGGGAGATGTATTCGCGCAGCGTCGGCGGCATCAACCAACTGGCCTTTTTCAGTGGTGACTCAGGAGATGTTGCCGCTTTCTCCCCCAATGGCGATCTGTATCTCGTGGGCGCGCTCTCCACCACCGTGCTCACCATCCGCGGCGGCGCGGACGTGGCCGAGCCGTTCGACATGACCAAGCCCGACGAAATCGATCCGGGCACTGTCGTCGTGATCGACGAGAACCAAGCCGGCAAGCTCAAGCTCAGCACCGGAGCCTACGATACCAAGGTCGCCGGCATCATCAGCGGCGCGGGCGGCGTGAAACCCGGCCTGCGGCTCCAGCAGGACGGCGTGCTCGAGGGCGACCACCATGTTGCCCTCAGCGGACGGGTCTATGTGAAAGCCGACGCCAGCACCGGCCCCATCCGCCCCGGTGATCTGCTCACCACCTCCGCCACCCCCGGCCATGCCATGAAGGTCACGGACCATGACCAAGCGCAGGGTGCCGTTCTTGGCAAGGCCATGACCGGACTGGATTCCGGAACCGGCTTGGTGCTGGTGCTCGTCACCCTCCAGTAATCCCTTACCAACACTCCCGATGCAACGACTCCTGCAACTTGCCCTGTGCCTGCTGGCATGGGCCGCGCAGCCCTCTTGCGCAGCGTCTCCGGAGGCCTACATCTATGTCGATGTGGACTTCAAGATCTTCGTGAAGAGCAATGGCGAAACCAGTCCCAAAGCCTGGATCAATAATTACACGACGCCGGTCTATTTCAACCCCGAAACCGATCAAACCGAAGCCAACAATCAAGCGGATGCGATGCTCCAGCATGCAACCAAGCTGAGCGTGAATTCGATGATGGATTATAGCTGGCGGGGCTTGCGCTACCGGCGCTATGGCAATGTGGAATTCATCCGCGCGGATGTGACTCCGATAGACGCCACGTTCAAGTCGCGCATCAACTCGCTCTTCCGTTCTTCTTATGCCGCCGGGACGCCGGGTAACAACGCCTACATTGCCTTTAATCCCGCCGGCAAGATTGCGACCTGGGCCAACGTTGACGCCGCCTCCAAGACCACCTGGAAATGGTATGAGGATCGGTCGAATTTCTATCTGGTGGGCGGCATGGGCTGGGGTGTCGGCTACTATCCACCCACCAATTTGATGGTTCAAGGCGGCTTCTGGACCGATCCCGCCACCCACGAACTCGGACACTGGTTCAGCCTGCCGCACACCTTTCGCATCGGCAGCAACCCGGCCATCGGCGTCTGCTATTGGGGCGACCAGGATGCGCCGGCCGAGCACGGCGATGGCTTCACCGACACGCTGGTGGATCATGCGGGCGGCGTGCAAAGCCTTGATGACAACGCCGGGTTTCTCTATCAGGATCCGAATGGCACCCCGAAATTGTATGCCGCGCTAACGGCTTCCCAGCAGCTCGCCGCACGCAACCGCTTCCTCAATTACTACGCCAAGCAATTCTTCGGCGCCGCGTCCTACGACGATCTAACAGTATCGCAGAAGCTGCGGATCCCGCCTTACGACAATGCGGCGCCGGCGCCGACGAGCGCGGACTACAATCGTCTCGCGGTCCACATCTACGGCGTGAACTTCTCTGACTTGGTGGCGGGCGACCAGGCGGGCATCATCAATGCCGTGGCCAATCCCGACGCCGAGTGGTGGATCAAGAACGCCCGCTGGGGCGTTTGGTATTGCAAGGTGGACGACGATCTGATCGCAACGCACGACTTCAACTCCAAGTTTTACGATGAGCTGGACGCGTGGGAAGCGGATCAAGTTCGGCTCCTCAACGCGAACATCATGGCCTACCGCGCCGGCAAGGGCTCACCGTTTGGCCTTCTCTCGGAACAGCAACTCGACCGGATGTGTGACCTGATCAGCCAAAATACCAACGGCATGGATCGCTCTCCGACGCGGGGCTGGGAATGCGGTAAATATATCTTCTTCGGCGGCCCCACCACGGATTGGAGCGCACCGGTCGGCAGCAGTCTTAACTCCCATGCCACCATCACCAGTGCCCATACGGCGGCGACAGGCCGTGACATTCTCATCGGCCGTCCCGGTACTTACCCCGTGCCCGGGCCGAACGGCACTGAGCTCCGTTTGAACAAGGCGGTTACCCTCCGCGCCACCAAGGACGGTCCATTCACCATTTACGGCCACTAACCATCATGAAAACGCCTTCAATCCTGCTAACACTCGCCGGCTCGGCGCTCTGCCACGCCCAGTCCGGCGGTCCCTGGGCCATCACTTCCTCCACCCTCGACGGCGGCGGCGCCAGTTCCACCGGCGGCGTGTGGAAAGTGACCGGCACCATCGGCCAAGCGGATGCCTCGACCCAAAAGGCCACCAGCGGCGGGTGGGCCGTGGCCGGTGGATTCTGGCCCGGCGCGGTCGCGGTGCCGGGCGGGCCCATGCTCGCCCTCTTTCCGTTAGACGCTGCCAACGTAACCATCGCCTGGACCGCCGCGGCGGTCGGCTACCAACTCCAGTATTCCACCGATCTGAAGTTATGGATTGACTACCCAGGCCTGACCATCAGCGGGGCCGCCAACGTGGTCTGGCCACTGCGCAGCGGCCCACGCTACTTTTTCCGCTTGAAGAAGCTCTGAAGCGGCCGGCTAAGCGCCCGTGTCCCTCTATGAATGTCTCTCTTGAAGAGGCTATCGCCCGGCGTGGCGGCATTCGCGTCAACTTAAGGTGCGGATGATGGATATTGCTTGTTGGCTCTGGGCTAAACGGAATTTTCACAAGGGTCCGCAAATGCTCCGCTGCTGCCATAAGGAGTAGGGACGTCTCGTCCCGTATCCAATGGAGGACGAGACGTCCTCCCTCCTTAAGTTGACGCGAATGGGCGTGGCGGTTGGATGCGGGGTTATCTTGGAGCCTTGCAGACCGAGTCCGCCCAGCAGACCGCGCTGGTTGCAGAAGAAAGCGCAGGTGCATTTAGTTCTGTTGGTAGTAAAGATGGAGGATGCGGCGGATTTCGGCGTGGGTTTCCGGCAGTTCGCAGGCACCATGAGGTCCCGGGACGATGCACTCGGACTTCGCGCTCTTGAGGTGGGAACTTGAGTATTCCACCACGCCGTCGGAGCTGTTCGGGCTGTCGCCTTTGCCGCGGTCGCCGATGATCGAGTGATGCGGAGCTTGCATCGGGGTGTGGTCGAGCACCGCAAGCATGGGGTTGTTAGGCGAGAGTCCGCTGACGCTGTTGGGCATACGGTGGGGATCGCCGGTGGCGATGGCGATTGAATCCCCCACAGTTTGGGCGAAAACACTGGTGAGATTCGCTGGCAGCGAGATGAGCTTGGCCGCGAGTTCCCCGATGCCGCCGATGGCCATTTTGCTGCCGCGGTGGGGCGTGCAGATGAAAATCACGCGGCCCACGTGGGGGTCGGCTTGGAAACAAGTCGCTTGATCGATGAGATCGCCGGGTTTCACCTTGGCGAAGAAGAGTGCCGCCTTGTCCTTGCCGATCACATTCCAGCTGTCGCGGTTCAAGGTGGTCACCTGCATCTGGGACAACAGTCCGCCCATGCTATGGCCGATGAGCACGTAGGGGCGGGAGAGCGGGTAGGAGCGCTCGATACTCGCCAGTTCCTGGCGCAAGCGCAGCGCCGAATAGGCGGGAGGATTGCCGGTGGGATAGGAGAAGAGCCAGCATTGGTAGCGGCGGCGGAACTCCGGGTCGGCTTCGAGATCGTTGATCACGCGGCGCCACATGCGCGGGGTTGAGGCCAGTCCGTGGACGAAGATGACCGGAATGCGCTCGGGATCATAGGGGCGGATCATGAAGAGTCCCATCTGACTCATGTATTTTTCCACCCGCAAGGTTCCCATGATGCCGTTCCAAAACTCGGAGCCCTGTGGGTAGGCGGCCAGCGGGGCGGAAAAATCGGCAGCCAGGGGCCGCTCGGCACCGGCCACCCGGGCGCTTGTTCTCACACTCGGGTCAAGCAGCGTGAGCAGCACCTCGCGCCCCTTGAACTCGAGCGTGGCGGTGACCGCCGCGAAGATTCCGCAGGGCCGGACATGTGGCGGCAGGGGGGTGGGTTTGTGGTTTCCAACCAGCGTGCCGCCGACTCCGCTGCGGAGGTTTCTCCGGTCGAGATCGCCATTCGGGATTTTCTCCGCCTGGGTCATTCCGGTGAAATAACCGGGGTCCCAGATGCCGTCGCGGGTGGGCTTGGCAAAGCGCAACCGGTAGCTGGTGCCGCCGGAAGTGAGGGTGAGCGCATGGTTCCACAGGCGGCCCTGGTCCGCGCTTCGCAGCAGCACGGTGAGATCGGCGGCGGCCTGGTTGTAGATCACTCTGGCGTCATCACCGGAACCGCGGGCGTCTAACAAAGCGGAGGCCTCCTTCGCGGAATCCAGATAGAGGACGGCACGTTGTTCGGCGGTCAATGATTGCGCCGCCGCCTGCTTCAAGTGAAGCGCTGCCGCACGCCGCACCCCTTGTTCCGGCGGCAGCGTGGTGGGTGCGCAGGCGGTGAAAGCAAGGACCGCGATCAGCGGCAACTTGATGAGCGGGATTTTGCCGGGCATAAGTTTCATTGCAGTGTGATCCAGTGAAGCTCTACCCGGCTGCGGGTGCAAGGTTTATCAGAACAGTTGCAGATATATCGCCCTCGGCATAGGCATCCGTGACTCTGGAAAACAACGCAGCAAGGCGTGCCCCTGCCAAGGCTCAAAGGCCATGGACTTTGGCCGGTCCGCCTCTTCGCGAACGCAGCAACAGTCACTCAGGAAGCCATCGCCGGTAAGGGAATCACGCGCGATTTTTCGCGGCCGCGGCCTTCGATCACCAAGCGGTCATTGAACAAACGGAGCACGGCGAACGCGGTCACCCCCGGTTCGTGGAGGATCGATTTGAAAGTGATGTAGGGAATGCCCTTGGCGATGACTTCGGCCCCGGCGTGGTTGTGACCGCAGAGATAGGCCCGCACGCAAGCATGGCGTTCGATCACCGCGAGGATTTCGCCACTGTTCCATGCCTGGTGCCCGGTCGCGGGCAGCAGCGGATGGTGGCCGCACACGATCACCGGTTCCTGCGCCGCCCCGGCCGCCGCCAACTCCTTCTCCAACCAGGCGAGTTGGTCGGCGCAGACCCCGCCATTCCAAGGTTGTGCGTTGTTAGACCCGCCGCCGGCCAGTTGTTTCAGGGTCGCCTCGGCCGCCTCGTCCGGCGCGCTGCCCTGCGGGTGCTTGTAGGTTGAAACATCGTTGGTATCCAACATCACGAACCTCACGCCGGAAGCACTGAATGTGTAATAGTCATGCGACATGCCGAGCGTGGCAACCACCCGGCATTTCTCGGCGTCGGCCACCGTGTAGTCGTGATTTCCTAACAACTGGTGGAGCGGGTGGCCGAGGCTGGCGAACCCGGGCAGGATGGCCGCGAACGAGGAGAAATCGCGGTCGATCAGATCCCCGAGATGCAGGGTGAACGGCAGTTTCTGTAGCGCCAGATCCGCGACCGCCGCATGCAATTTCGGGATTGATTCCCGGAAATGCCGTTCCCCTTCCGGGTCCGCGTCGGCGTATTGCACGTCCGTGACCAAGCCGAAGGAAAGCAGCGCATTGTCAGCCTGCGGTTTGGACTGCGCCACGACTTTGGTGGCGGATGCGGCGGCGGAGGACAGGGCGAGAAAGCGGCGGCGGTTCATGGTGTGCTCTAACACAGGAGTTCAGGCGACGAGCGGGCGGACACGGGCGCGGATTTGCGCCGATTTTTCGATTTTGACGCGCCTCATGTCATACCGGCTTTGGAGCTTGAGTTTGCGGTGGCACGTAGCAGCAGATCTGCCGGCAGGCGGGTGGGCTGACCGTGCCAGAGTTGTTCGGTCTCCTTGTCGCCAAAGCTTTCGAGCACGCGGGCAATGTTCCACATTCCAGAACAGGGATCAAGTGGAATGATTCTTGAAGATGGGTTTAAGGCGGACACCGCTCTTTACTCCCGCCCCAGTCATAGACATCTTGCGCGCGTGCCCGATTCCCTCCAGCAGCGCTTCGGCGGCATCGCACGGCTTTACGGCCAGGCGGCGCTGGAACGGTTTCTATGCGCGCGCATCGCGGTGATCGGGGTGGGCGGCGTCGGTTCATGGGCGGTGGAAGCGCTCGCCCGCTCCGGCATCGGCCATCTTACCCTCGTGGATCTGGATGAGATCTGCGTCACCAACGTGAACCGTCAGTTGCACGCGATGGACGGTCAGATCGGCCGCCAGAAAACCCAAGCCATGGCCGACCGTGTCATGGCCATCCATCCCGGCTGTGAAACCCGGATCGTGCCGAAGTTTTTCAACGAAAAATCCGCCGCGGAAATCCTCGATGCCGGCTTTGATGCGGTGATCGACGCGATCGATTACGCCCGCCACAAATCCCTGCTCGTCGCCGAGTGCCACCGGCGCGGCATCTACGCCGTGACCTGCGGCGGGGCGGGCGGGCGGCGCGATCCCACACGCATCCGCGTGACGGATCTGGCTTACAGCGGCATGGATCCCTTGCTGCTCCAACTCCGCCGTGGCCTGCGCAATGATTTCGGCTTTCCAAAAAACACGCGCGGCAAGGAACCCATCTTGTTCGGCATCGATGCCGTTTATTCCGACGAAGCCCCCTATTATGCGCAATGTGATGGCACGGTTTCGAAAACCAAACCGGAAGAAATCCCACTGCGCCTGAATTGTGCGTCCGGATTCGGCACCGCCACCCACCTCATCGCCTGCTTCGGCCTGATCGCCGCCGGGCGCGTGCTCGAGCACCTCGCCCCACCGACATGAAAAAAGCGGCCCGCAGGCCGCTTGATCAAAAAAATTGGAATTCGCGGCGCGCAAGCGCGCTCAGAGGCCCTTCTTCGCGAGACGGGTACCGGTCGTCGCGCCTTGGCGGGCCTTGAATTTCGGGTTCGATTTGCAAATCACGTACACCGTGCCCTTGCGTTTCACAACTTGGCAATCGGCGTGACGGCGCTTGGCGGAGGCGAGGGAAGAAAGAACTTTCATGGCGTAAAATGGTTTGGAATGGACCGATCGCGCGTGCCAACCGGGCGCGAAAACTAGCGCTCCACCCCGGCTTGTAAAGCCATTTTTCGCATGAATCCGCATTTTTCGCCGCTCCGCTTTCCCGGGCCGGACGACCCCCGTGGCAAGCGCATGCTGCCGCTTTTCCCTCCGGCCTTCAACTTTTGCTTCGACCTCGGGCGGAATCGCGCCCATTCTGACGGCGTAACCTTTGTTGTTTTTTGTATGCTGCTACCGATTAAACCCGCCTTCCGTCCGGTCCTCGATCCCGGCTTCGTTCCCGCGGCGCTTTGGAACCGCGCCTACCGTGCCAAGGCCAAAGCCGACCCCGCCGCCCGCACCCTCGAGCTCGCGCTCAGCCGCCGCGATGGCACCACGTTCCGCTGGTCTGGAGCCATTCTATCAGCTGGCGGGGCGAATGACGCGCTGACTCTGCGTTACATCGAGCGCCATGTGCAATTCCTCCTCTGGCAGAAAGGCGGCAGCCGTCTGCT
>Ga0268284_1000518_pt1 | contig 25140 bp, 21 predicted proteins | sample saktaG_14_FD_190137 | JGI IMG/M metagenome (GOLD analysis project Ga0268284, IMG submission 190137) | Saline water microbial communities from Sakinaw Lake, British Columbia, Canada - sak_2013_06_06_40m | ecosystem: Environmental > Aquatic > Non-marine Saline and Alkaline > Saline ...
GGAAGCGAAGCCCTCTTGCCTTTTGCACCGCTGGCAAGAAGAAACGCTCCCATGCTTGCGGCCATTCCGACACAGACGGTCGAAACATCCGGACGGATATACTGCATGGTGTCGTATATGCCGAGACCGGCGGAGACGCTTCCGCCCGGAGAGTTGACATAGATATAGATATCGCGTTCGGGGTCCTCGGATTCCAGAAAAATAAGCTGGGCCATGATCAGTCCGGCCACATGTTCGTCAATACCGTTGCCCAGAAAAATAATGCGCTCACGCAGAAGCCTTGAAAAAATATCGAATGCACGCTCACCCCGTCCCGAGGTTTCGATAACCATCGGAACAAGAGTACTGGTGATGCCCTGTTCTATAGCCCCCGAATACATTTTTCTGGCCTGGTGCTCAAAACCGAAATTAATATTTGCCATAAGTTGCCTTTCGTTTGAATTTGGTAAATCTCCGGGAAACCGGATCAACATCCAACAATGCCTTGCATGCATAAAGCCGGTATTCCGCAATCCCTGATACAGATGTTTAAAATACGTAGTGGTAACAACAAATCAAGATTTCCGGTTCCAATTAGCAAAAAAGGATAGTTTCCGCCAAAGCGGAACAACAGGAAAAATGCATTCGATACTGTATATTTGGATTCAGTAAACTTAAAACATTCCTGAACATGCAGGTACGCCTCATTTCGGTCACCTCGCCGCTCATAAGGGTTGATGATCAGCCGCTTTCTCCGGAAGGACTTATTGCCTACTGCGCAAGGGTATCAAGCCCTCATCAGGAAACTCCCGATTTTCAGAAGCTGCTTGCCTATTGTATTGCCCACAGACACTGGAGCGTTTTTGAAATGGTGGATATGACCGTTGAGATAACGACTTCACGCGCAATCTCTCCGCAGATTCTCCGCCATAAAAGTTTTCAGTTTCAGGAATTCTCTCAGCGTTACGCCAGGGCGCAGGAGATTGAGCGATACCGGCCGAGACGGCAGGACAGCAAAAACCGGCAGAACTCTCTGGACGATCTTGATGAGGAGACCATTTCATGGTTTGAGGAGGCTCAGGAAGGTATTGCCCGGATGGCACTTGAACAATACAGCACGGCTCTTGAAAAAGGCATCGCAAAAGAGTGCGCAAGAGTGCTCCTTCCGTTGGGCACCCGAACCAAACTCTATATGAAAGGATCGGTCAGAAGCTGGATCCACTACCTGGAAGTGCGAACAGACAAAAGCACACAAAAGGAACACCGGGAAATCGCCATCGCCATCCGGAAGATTTTCATGACACAGTTCCCGGTGACGGCAGCGGCACTTAACTGGAGCTAAACCTTAAGCATCGCAAGCAGGCTGACAAGCTCGCTTTTAAGATCCCTGCGGTTGATAATCCGATCGATAAAACCGTGAGCAAGTACAAATTCAGCTCGCTGAAAACCCTCGGGCAGGTCTCTTTTGATGGTATCCCTGATCACCCTGGGACCGGCAAACCCTATAAGAGCTTTCGGTTCGCTGATATTGATATCGCCAAGCATGGCAAAGGAGGCACTGATGCCTCCCATGGTCGGATCGGTCAGAAGGGAGATAAAGGGCAGCTTCCTTTCGCTGAGCCTGGTAAGGCGGGCGGCGGTTTTAGCCATCTGCATGAGGCTGAAAGCACCTTCCATCATCCTGGCGCCGCCTGACTGGGAAATCACCAGAAGAGGGGCATTGAGCTCAAGTGACTTGTCTACGGCACGGGCTATTTTTTCACCGACAACCGATCCCATTGATCCTCCTATAAAGCCGAAATCCATCGCGGAAACAACAAGGGGCTGCCCGCCGCTTTCTCCATGGGCATTCCGGCAGGCTTCTGTTTTTCCGCTCTTTTCAATAATATCATGAACCCTGTCGGGATATTTTTTTGTATCGGTAAAACTGAGAGGATCGGCCGCTCGGAGATGATCGTCAAACTCACAGTACCTGTCATCATCAAAAAGGATTGAAAAATACTTATAGGGGGAGATTCTGAAATGGTGGCCGCATTCCGAACAGGTAAAGAAATGATCTTCAAGCTGTTTTTTATGAAGCATCGCTCCGCACTCATCACATTTCCACCACAATCCTTCCGGCATATCACGTCTGTCTGTTGTGCGTATAGAAGGTTTTATCCGTTTAAACCAGGCCATTTTTACAATTCGAACTAAAGGTTATACATTAAAGCTCAAGATATGAAGTCCGCATGAGAACTCAAAAACAGCCTGCCTGAAGAAACAATCATCGCAGGCCAATGAACAGGGAGCGCAAACCATTGTTTAACGTCAGGATCCTTATCCGCTTAGCTGCACTCCTCGCGGCTCTTCTGCCGGAAATGACACTGCCTGCCGCGGCAGCAGCCTCTCAATCTTCAATTATATATCCCGACACTCTTGCGCTCCCTCAACACCGGTTCGCCCTGCGACCGTATATGAGGCCGGCAAGAAGCACTGTCGGTCTGGCTCTGTCAGGCGGCGGTGCCAACGGCCTTTCACAGATTGGTGTTCTCAAGGCACTTGAAGAAGAGGGGGTTTCCATTGATTTTATCGCCGGAACAAGCATGGGCGCTGTTATCGGAGGTCTCTACAGTTGCGGTTACAGCCCGGATGAACTTGAAGAGATCGCCAGGACTCTGCCGTGGCAATCCATTATTTCGTTTAAAAATGATTATTCACGCTCAAACATTTTTGTTGAACAGCAGCGGATCCGCGACAGGGCATCCTTCGCCATCCGTTTTGACAAGCTGAAACTTATCATTCCGAAATCTTTGAGTTCCGCTCAGGCACTTACCGGAACCCTTGATCTTTTAGCTCTGAACAGCATCTATCAGCCTTCAGGCGATTTCTCAACCCTTCCGGTAAATTTCAGGGCAGTTACCACCGATCTTGTATCGGGAAGGCGCATCACGCTTACATCCGGTTCCCTTTCAGAGGCAATGCGGGCAAGCAGCACCATTCCTATCCTTTTTGAACCAATCAACCGAGGAGGCCTGCAGCTGGTTGACGGCGGACTTGTTGCAAATCTTCCTGTCGATGAGCTTGAGAAAGTCAACGCCAATTATAAAATCGCAGTCGATACTCACGGCAGCATGTACTCAAGCAGCGGAGAACTTGACCTGCCCTGGAAAGCTGCCGATCAGGCCATGACCATTCTGACAAAACTGCAGTATCCCGTTCAGCTCGAAAAAGCCGATATCGTCATAACGCCGGATCTCGACGACCATAAAGCCACCGATTTCTCCGATATCACGGCCCTGGTTGATGCAGGGTATACCAAAGGAAAAGTTCTTGCCGGAACCATAAAGCGCAGTATAGAAAAAAAGGTCTCCCGAAGCGCCGCTATCGGCAACTATTCAAAAACAATAAGCTTTCCGGAAGAAAGCCCGGAATTCCTTGAACATTACAGGATTGTTTCCGGCATAGTCCGCAATGCAACCGACGCATCACTGGCACTTCAGGAGCTGCTCGCAACGGATCTCTTTACAAAAGTGTATGCCGAACTGGACACGCGTCACAAAAAAGCTGTATTTCACCTTGAACCACTGCCCGGAATAACCAGGGTGACCGTTATTGGAGGTCCTCCCGATTCACTCTCTCCGGAGGAAATCGATTCCAGCTTCAGACCGCTGATCTCAACTCTTTATACAAACACAGCTGGCACCAGAGCGCTTGAAAATCTGATAAAACATTACCGGAATATGGGTTACTGCCTTGTTACTGTCGAAGGCACCTCCATGAACGACGGATTGCTTCAGGTGAAAGTTTCATCCGGAAAACCATCGGGTATCGAGATAGCGAGTGACAGGAACGCCACGGGAATCACCCCGATAAAACGTGAAATACAGTTCGATACGACACGGGCACTCCGGCTCAAAAAGGCCGGGGAGTCAGTCGATAATCTTTACGAAACCGGTTTATTCAACCGGGTATCCCTCTCATCAGAATCTTCCGGATCATCAGTTCCTGAAAGAAATACCCTGCTCAGACTTTCTCTTGAAGAAAAGCCATCATCTGTACTCCGGCTCGGATTGCGCTATGACGAAACGAACAACGCCCAGATTCTCCTGGATTTCAGAAACGAAAATTTCGGTGGAACCACCGGCTCAATCGGTGGCTGGATGAAAGCAGGAAGAAGAAACAACCTCCTGAACCTTGAGTTCAATATGCCGCGCATAGGGTCATCCCACCTGACAACGTCTACCCGTCTCTTTTATGACCAGCATATCTTTGAAAACCGGGATGTAACATTTTCAAAAGAGTTTTTCAGCTCATTTTCAAATGCAGGCACAAATTACGGCATACAGAAATACGGCATAACCCAGGCTTTCGGTACAAGAATCCGTAAAAACGGACAGTTTATTATTGATATGACCCTGCAAAACTCCCAGTCATACGCCGAGAAGGAGGAAGGAGAGCAGCTGAAAACCGGAAATAACGATATGCTCTCCATTGGCACACAGTTTACCCTTGATTCGAGAAACAGTCCTGTTCTTCCGACTTCAGGACGCTATATCAATCTTAAATACGCGATTACTCCGGCATTATTTGAAAACGATCAGGTTTTCTGGCAGGTATCAGGCATCCACGAAGAAAACATCAGCCTCGGAAGCCAGACTACCCTGCAGCTATCCGGACTTTTCGGCCTGAGCAGCGGCAACATGCCCCTTTCTGAAAAATTTTTCCTCGGGGGGCCGGGAACATCCTACAGCCGGAGTTTCATCGGGTTGAAAGAAAACGACCTCTGCGGAAACAATTTAGCTGCGGCAGGAATACATGTTCGCTACAAGCCGCCGTTTGCTGTTATCTTTCCCGTATCGCTTCTGCTGCACTACAACACAGGAAATATCTGGGATGAGCGGGAAAAAATCGCCTTTGGCCGACTGATTCACGGCTTCGGAACAAGTCTGATATGGGAAACCCCCCTCGGTCCTGCAAGATTAACCGCATCAAAAGCTTTCGCATTTCTTGAAGAGTCTGATGATACAGGTTCGTCAACACTCAGATTTTCAGCTCCCGTCTTTTATTTCAGTATCGGACATGACTTTTAAGCAGAACGTTATTGTGTTTTTCCGCACCAGGCAGACAAGAGGATCATTTTCATGACAAAAGAACCGAACAGCATCGACACTCTCCAGAAACCTCACATACTGGTCTGTAATGATGACGGTATTGAAGGCGAGGGTATTCATGTCCTGGCTGCTGCAATGAAAAAAATCGGTCGTGTTACGGTAGTTGCGCCTGCAGAACCTCACAGCGGCATGAGCCATGCCATGACGCTCGGTGTTCCCCTGAGAATCAAAAAGTTCTACAAAAACACCCGGTTTTTCGGCTATACGGTTTCAGGCACACCCGTCGACTGCATCAAGGTTGCCCTGAGTCATATTCTTCCCTCAAAACCGGACCTTATTGTCTCGGGAATCAATTACGGAAGTAACACGGCCACCAATACCCTCTATTCCGGTACTGTGGCTGCAGCTCTTGAAGGGGCTATACAGGGCATCACCTCGCTGGCGTTTTCATTGACGACCTATGAACATGCAGATTTTACCTATGCCGGAAAATTTGCACGCAAACTTGCAAAAAAAGTTCTCCTTGAAGGACTTCCGCAGGATACCGTTCTTTCCGTAAACATCCCGAATGTACCTGAAGCAGAGATTTCAGGTGTAGTCATTTCCGAACAGGGCCGTTCCCGCTGGGAGGAAGATGCCATTGAGCGAAATGATATGTACGGCAATCCCTACTACTGGCTGAACGGAACGCTCATGCTGCTTGATGATGACATGCGCAAGGATGAATTTGCCGTACGACGCAATTATGTGTCCGTTACCCCGCTTTCGTGCGATCTGACCAACCACGGATATATCGGCACCCTTGAGCAGTGGAACCTGAAAAAATAATATCGTGAACACTTTTCTTCTTGATTACTGCAATATCCTGACACCGAAAAAAGGATTCTCAAAGCTTTTCCGTGACTATACGTCAGAAGGCCCGGAACGTTCAGAACTTATTTCGGAGTGTTTTCACCTTGATGACAAGAAAGAAGCGGATTACTACCGTCAGCTCGGACTTCTTGGATCGAGGAAGTTTGACAGGGAAACCCTTGTCCGGATTCTTTCGAGGCAGAATACCCGCTACGGCGGCACCGAACTACATCTCCGCATGATTGAAAGGCTCCTCTCCCCGAAATGCATGGTCGTAGTCACGGGTCAGCAGCTCGGGCTCTTTACGGGGCCGGCCTATACCATTTATAAAGCCCTGAGCGCCATTATTGTTGCCGAACGCCAGAAAGCGCTTTTTCCGGAATATGATTTCGTTCCTGTTTTCTGGCTCGAAGGTGAAGACCATGACTTTGATGAATCCGCCCACACCGCTATTTTTTCCGAAAATCAGATTGTTCACTTCCACCAGGAGCCCTTCAGACGCATGCCTGACCAGATGGTTGCCAACAGCTGTTTCGGCGACGAGATCAGCCGGACAGTCGAAGAGTTCCTCCGGCTCCTGCCGGATTCCAGCTACAAACAAACCGTATCGGACATTCTGACAACAAACTATTATCCGGGAAGCACCTTCGAGATGAGCTTTGCCGGCACCATGATGCGGCTGTTCAGGGAACAGCCCCTGATTCTGCTCTCAAGTCAGGATCCGGAGTTCAAGCGACTTTCATCTGCCGTTTTCCTGAAAGAGCTCTCATCCGCGCCGGCATCATCCTATAATGTCGTTTCGCAGAGTTCACGCCTTGAAAAGCTCGGCTATACAGCCCAGACAAAACCAAGAGCTGTCAATCTATTTTTTATCAACCAAAACGGCCAGCGTCAGAAAATAGACCATCATCCGGACGACTCTTTCTCGATTGTTCCTGACAAACAGCACTATTCAAGACCACAGATGCTTGAACTGTGTCAGGATCATCCTGAGCAGTTCAGCCCTAACGTTGTACTCCGGCCGATTGTCCAGGATTACGTACTGCCGACCTTTGCCTGTATAGCCGGACCGGGAGAAATAAGCTACCTTGCCCAGTACCGGAAAAATTACGAACACTTCGGCATCACCATGCCGTTTATTATCCCCAGGGGCAGTTTTACTCTGGTGGAACCGAAAATCAGCCGGATTATGGACAAACTGCTTCAGGTAACAGGCAAACCGGGTTTTTCGAGAAAACAGATTTATAATGCAGTATTCAGCGACCTTCAGCAGCTGAAAAAAAATGCGGTGGGTATCGCTGAAAACCCACTGCTTGAAACGCTGTTCGAACAGACAAAAGAAACAATCAGGCAAGCTTTGAACACTCTCGAACCCGCGCTTGCAAAAATTGACCCGACACTTGAACCGCTCCTTGCGGCATCAATGGTTCAGTCAGTTAAAATTATCGACGGCATTGAACAAAAAACATGGAAAGCAAGCAGACGCAAACACGAAGATCTTCTTGAACAGATCCAGAAAGCTGAAACCGCACTTTTTCCTGAAGGCCTGCCTCAGGAAAGGCTTGTCAATATCTTTTATTATCTGAACAAATACGGCACGGAACTGATCGACAGCCTGAAAAACCTCCTCAACGGGCATTCAACCGAAGCGCATATCATTGTGGAACTATAGAGCTGACGGCAAATCGCCTTAAAATACTTCCGGCTCAATGGAATCTCGGGTAGATCGTCAGGATATCATCTTTTACAGGAAATAACCGGGATGGCCGATTTTAATGACAGTACCGGGGGGAAAACGGAAAAAATAGAGAACAGAAGCGGCCGGAAACCCTCATAAAGCCTGAAAACTTTTATTATTTTTCAGGCCCCGAACATTTCGCATCCTCTTCCTGCAGCTGATGACAGCATTTGCAGACAATGAGCCTGAGCTCATTGGAGGAGGCGTCTTCACAGATTTTTTTAACCGCCGCCTTGATCTCCTGCCGATAGATTCTGCTTTTAACCGATTGCTGTCCCCTTTTTTTATGGATATACTGCGATACAGCCGCAGGAGTGACACCAAGTTTTTTTGCTGCCTGCGACTGTGTCATGCCTGTTTTTACAAGTTCAAGAGCAAGATCCGCGCGGATTTGGGGAAGATGATACCATACAGCTTTTTCACAGGGAAATATCACAATAACTCTATCTTGGGTTTGAAAAGATAACAACAGAAACTTCAGGATGTTCCGGTAAACATGACTCTTTCATTCAAATCCATTGCAAGCTGGACGGTTCTCGCGCTGATGCTTATCCAGTTCATTCCGCTGAACCGTATTAATCCTCCTGCAGTTTCCGACATTCAGCTTCCGGATTCCATAAAAAACCCTCTGAAAAAGGCATGTTATGACTGCCACTCCAATGAAACCAGATGGAGAGGCCCGGCTTATTTCGCTCCGGCATCATGGGTTGCCTCCTGCACAGTCGCTTCAGGTCGCAATGTCCTGAATTTTTCAACATGGGACAACAAAAAAAACGCAGCCACCGGAATACTGAAAATTAAAATTCAGAGTATCATTTCGGATAACCTTGCCCATCAAAGGCTCTATTACCTTATGGAACCCGATGCACGGCTCAAAAAAAGCGAAGTCGAAGCGCTGCTGCAATGGCTGAGCGGCTCTTCCGGAAAAAAGCCATGAACCCGTTAAAAATTGAGAGTGAAGCCGTCAGGATAAAATCCTTTGATGATTGAGATAACCTCGTCCGGATTGTCCTCAAGGTAAATGAATTCAAGATCTTCCTCACTGATATACCCCTTCTCCTGCAGCATGGTATCCTGAATCCAGCGGTAAAATCCCTCCCAATAGCTTTTGCCTATCAATATAACCGGAAACCGTTCGCTTTTGCCCGTCTGTATAAGGGTAATAGCTTCCGATACTTCATCAAGCGTGCCGAAACCACCCGGCAGAGCAATAAATGCCTGGGCGTATTTCAAGAACATCACCTTGCGCACAAAAAAATACTGAAAACTGACCAGTTTATCATGATCAATATATTTATTGGGCTGCTGCTGGTTCGGCAGTTTGATATTGAAACCGATGGATGCTCCCCCGACACTCTGAGCCCCCTTGTTTGCCGCCTCCATAACACCCGGCCCTCCGCCGGTTATCACCGAAAACCCTTCCCGGGCAAGCATGCTGCCCAATTTCTCCGCAAGAAGGTATTCCGGGCTGCCGGCATGTACCCTTGTTGAGCCGAAAACAGTAACAGCAGGGCCTGCATCGGACATAGTTTCAAAACCGCTCACAAATTCCGCCATGATCTTGAAGACGCGCCACCCGTCAATCATGAAATCATTTTCCCTGCTTAATCCTGTGTGCGGCGCTACCGTCCTGATTTTTCTTTCCCCCTCTTTTCCTGAGATCCGGCGACGAATGTCCATAGGCTTTGATCCTCTGAATCAGATACTACAGTTCAAGAAAATTTCTGATAATTTTTTTCCCCTCGCCGGTCATGATGGATTCCGGATGAAACTGAACGCCGTAAAGCTTCAGAGACCCGGAATCCATTCCCATAATCACACCGTCCTCAGTCCATGCCCGGATGACAAGAGTATCGGGAAGTGTCTCACGCTCGACAACAAGAGAGTGATATCTGGTGGCGATAAAGGGATTTTCAACTCCACTGAAAATCCCGCACCCGTCATGATAAACCTTAGAAGTCTTGCCATGCATGATGCTGGCCGCTCTCACCACGTTTCCTCCAAGAGCCGCTCCGATTGACTGGTGCCCGAGACACACTCCCAGAAGAGGAATCCTGCCCTTGACGGCATGAATCAGTGACACCGATACGCCTGCATCATCCGGAGTCCCGGGGCCGGGAGAGATAACAATCTTTTCAGGTGCGAGCGCGATAATCTCCGCGACAGAAAGTTCGTCATTGCGGTACACCTCAACTGTCTCCCCGTACTCGCCGATATACTGTACCAGGTTATAGGTAAAAGAGTCATAGTTATCAACAACAAGGATCATGCAAAGAATATGCTTAAGAGTTAAACAAATAATCACCGGAAGCCTGAGTTCCTGCAAGAAAACGGAACATGGACTCATAGGCGCTGCTCATAACAACCTGGCGGCGTTCCATCACCTTTCTTGCGGTTTCAACTGCTTTTTCAACCTCATACGGCTCAAATCCTCCGCTGCCGCCCCAGGAAAAGGAAGGAACCTCTTTCAAAGGAAAGCCGGTGCCGAAAATATTTGCCCCCGTACCAACAACGGTTCCGGAATTGAACATGGAATTGATGGAACACTTGCAGTGCTCCCCCATCAGAAGCCCGAGAAACTGCAGGCCGGTCGACCTTTCCCTTCCATTGAGAAGCAGCCTTATCTGACTGTAGTTATTTTTCAGGTCACTCGTATTGGTCCCCGCACCGAGATTGCACCATGATGAAATATAGGAATGTCCGAGAAAACCGTCATGCTGCTTATTGGCAAAGGGTTCAATAAGAGAATCCTCGACTTCACCACCGATTTTCGATTCCCTTCCCACCGCAACATTGCTGTAGATTTTCGCACCGGTTTTTACCCTCGCACGGGGGGCAATAAAAACGTTCTGCATCAGCACCGACTGCGGATCGACAACCGCTCCGGCACCAACTGCAACAAATCCTTCATCGCCGTCAAGCACCGCACCGGCTCGCACAAGCGCTCCCGGAGCAACATAGATGTTTGACGGATTGACAAGAGCGACGGAGGAGTGTACATCTCCTTCAAGATGGCCAAGTTCAAGCGTTTCAGCATCCCTCAGAAGCTCATCGGGATGAAATGCTATCATATCCCACAGATTACAGATTATCCTGAAGCCTGTTGTCTGCTCTGTCGAAAGCTCAGCTGCAAGACGTGCGGTGTCAAAAAGGTCCGGCATCAGATCATCAGCATCAGTAATGAGCGCCGCGGTTACTCTTGCAAACAGCAGATCGCTGCCCTGCATATAAGCCCTGCCGGGTTCAAAAGCACCTTCGATAATCATTCGGGCTGCGGCCTCATCACAAACCAATCTGCCGTTTACAAGCAGCACATCCCTGTCAGTAATCCGGTTTACTATGCATTCAGGATACTGTTCAGCAAAAAAAGGAGCAAGATACCGCCGAAGATGAAAGGCGGGCTTCACAAGCCCCCTTGTCGAGTGCTCAAGCTTTTCCTTCAGAGTGCGAAAACCGGTAGAGAGCCCGTAAACCGGTTTAAGGTTGACAAGAGGCTTCAGCTCCGTAACCTTTGTATCTTCAAAAAAAATAACCTGCATAATATGTAAACGGCCTATGATTCAGCAGACTTAAGCAGGCTGCAAAGCATACGAATTCCCTGTGGAACAACCGAAATTGCAATCCTGCCGCTCATGTTGTCATAAACTTCCCCGTCCATGTGCATCACATCAGGCGCAGCCAGAGTCACATCCACAGCCTTCGCCTTGCAGTAGATAACTTTTGGGTCGCTGATATGGGTCCCGTTAAGGTATTTGAACACATAGCGGAAAAATTCATATTTCGAAACAGCCTTGAGAATACACACATCAAGCAGTCCGTCCGAAAGATCAGCATGCGGAGCAATCCTGAATTTGCCGCCCTCGATTTTCCCGTTCGAAACAGAAAATGCAAAAACAGGTTCATGAAGCACCATAACAGAGTCCTGCAACGTAATGGTAATATGCATTTTTAACGGTGTATAACCTCTCAGGACACTGAACAGCGCGTGCACGTAACCAAGCTCCCCTTTTAACCAGGGGGTACTCTTAACCGCCTTTGCAACTCTTCCTGTAAAACCGATACCAAGAGAATTGATAAAGTAGCGTTGATCAGCCTGTCCGAATGCAACACTCCCGAGATCAACGTCCCTGCTCCCGGTGTTGAAAACATAACTGATATCCGACTTTTGCCCGGCATATGGATGAAGGGTTTTTTCAAAATCATTAGCAGAGCCGATCGGAAAAACCCCGACTGTTGTGCCTTCGCCGGCAATTGCATTAATGACCTCATGAAGAGTCCCGTCACCACCGCATGCAATCATGCATCTATTATCACTAAGTGCGGCACGGGCAATCTCTTCGGCATGTCCGGCACATTTGGTGGTCAACAGAACTGAATCCTCCCTGCCGGATACAAGTGCTTCAAGCCATTCAGTCCAGCGTGAAGCGCGCCCCTTGTCTGCCGCGGGATTGAAAATAAAAACGTAGCGGGAACTGTTCATCATCAATGCTGATACAGAAAGAAAGAGCGGCACCTGTTAATTTTTCCGGGTTGCCTGAGTTGCAAGATAAGGGTAATATTCAAACATTCTGACAAGTATCTGTTCAGATGCAATGACAAGGTCGTTCATTACCCTGTCAAAATCTTCCGGCGTTCCATAATAAGGATCGGGAATTTCTTCACCGTAATGACCCTCAACAAAATCCATAACCAGATGTACCTTTTCATGAGAGATAAAACTGCGGCATATCTCCTCATAATTTTCATGATCCATAACAAATATCCAGTCATAGGCCTCCATATCCAGATCCTCAATGCAGCGTGCACGGGTTGAAGAGATATCAATTCCGAGAGGACAGAGAGCTGCAATTGCACGCTGATCAGGAGAGTATCCTTGCTGAAATGGGACGGTTCCGGCGGAACTGACCGAAAAACAGTTCAGAAGATTTCTGCTGGCAAGCAGTGCGGAAAAAATCCCTTCTGCCATGGGAGAACGACAGATATTTTCATAACAGATGAAAATAACAGTGATTGTATTAATCATATTTTTCATTTTATTTATAAAGCAAAGTACCTTTATGGAGAGATATGGGCTTTTGCTTAGACAAAAAACAGGGTATAAAACAACATTTCACTGTTGTCGGAAGATCAGAACAGCTCACCGGGCAGTTCTCTCTGTCTAATTAACAGACTGCCTGTACCGCAAAAAAACAAGAGCGAAAAAAGCAAAAGCCATAATTTTCCCAGAAAAACAACCTCCTCCGAAAAATGAATATCTGTCCGGTTTCAAAATTACCTGTTCGAGAAAAACCTGAATGGTCCGCATCGCATCTTGAAAACGGCTATACTACACTATTCAAGTGCATCGGAGAAGATATCATCCATATGAAAATTGAATCCCGGACGGATGTAACGCTTGCGAACATTGACGCCAAACGGTTTCATGAGGTTCTGAGTGAGTTGAATCTGACCGATAAATCAATCTACCTGATGGGAAACTTTGAACATGTCCGGAAGGTATCCTACAGGTACAAAAAAGATTTTCTCAACTTTTTATTCAACTGGGGAAGCAATATCCGGCTTGTCGTGCTCTACAACATACATCCGGATATCGCAATCGATATAGACACCTTCGGGGCAATCTCCACGGAACAAACCCGACTGTTCCATACCGGAAACTACAGGGAAGCCATGGAAAAACTGACAGCATTCAAGAATGGCAAGCTCAGCCCCACCTCAATTGACCCCCCCGGCAACAAAACATATGAACAGCTCAAGCGCGAGTTTCTCGCTTTCACTGCCCGCATAAGTCTGCTGCAGATGACCACCCAGCAAATAAACTTGCCTCCGAAAGAACACAGCTTATATCCTTTTTTCATGGGAATAAAAAATCTGCAGCAGGATTTGAACGCCATGGATATAGAACATCAACTGTCGCTTGAAAAACTGAAAACCGACTATGAAGAGAATCTTTCAAAAAAGAACATTCAATTGAACGCCGAAATCGCTCTGAAAAAACTCACAACACAGGATTTCGAACAGGAAAAGATTGCATTGAAAGGAAAGATTTCATCCCTTGAAATGGAAATCGCAAGAATGACGTCAGCTGTCAATAAAAAGATTGAATCGCTTAACAAGCTCTGCAGCACCATTCACCTTATTGACATTGACCCGAAACTGAAAAATACGATACTCAATCAGTGTCATGATCTGATTGACAAGGAAACAGACGAACAACGTTACAACAACATTCCCATGACCGAGACAGATTCAGAATTCCTTTTAAAACTTCAAAAAGATCATCCGGGCCTCAATCAACGGGAACTGAAACTCGCCCTTATGGTGAAAATGAATTATAACAACACACAAATAGCCCATGCACTGGGAGTATCGAAACGTGGTTCTGAAAGCATTCGTTACCGTATGCATAAAAAAATGGGCCTTGAAAAACACCAGTCAATTAAAACATGCCTTCTTGAACTCACTACCCGGAAATAGAGGCTAAACTTTTCAGGCACACGGACATATGTTTCGGTTGCCCCTTTCTTATCAGCCGAACTTTTACTTCAATGAAGTGAAGTGCCCGCAAATAACCGTATTATTTTTAAAAAAAAAGTAACATCCTTTCATTTTTAAAAAAATAAGCCCATATTACATCCGCAAACACGTCAGAAAAGACACCGTCCCGTGAAATATCCGACCGTGAAATACAGGAAACCAATGCCGGAACGGAAAACAAGGTGCTGCCAGGTTTATCAATTTATACTGATTGAAGGAAACGGCATTCGGCCACAGCTTGAAAAACACTCGGTTTATATCCTGGAAATACTCGGTAATGAACTTTTCCGCATGAAGTATTGTTTCTTTAAACAGGCCTGATAACTCTTGCATAGGGAATAAAGAAATCGGAAACCATATAAACGAAATAATGAAAAAATGAATACCAAGGAAGAAACGAAGACCAAATCTACTCAGGATCTTGAAAAAGAAATTGCCGCGCTTAAAACAAGAATTGCAGCCCAGGATATGGAGCTGACGAGAGTGTCAACAGCAATCGCAGAAAAAACTACGGCACTGCGCAATCTGCTTGACCAGATACATGCCCTTGAAATTGACTCTACTGTAAAAAGACTGATGACCGACTCCTGTCTCAGCCTTATTGAGACTGAGACTATTGAAAAACGTCTTAATATCGAACTGACTGAGTCCGATTCATATTTTTTGTCCAAACTCCAGAAAAAACACGCAAACCTGAACCAGCGTGAACTGAGAATAAGTCTGCTGGTCAAACTGAACTACGACACCAGAGAGATTGGCCGGTCTATCGGTATATCAACAAGAGGCATGGAAAGCATCCGCTACAGAATGCATAAAAAGCTTGGCCTCGGAAAACACCAGTCAATAAAGACCTACCTTTCTGATCTCGCCGTCTCTTTTTAGGACGCAGCAGACTACCGCTCAACAATCAAAAGCCTCTTTTTTATCGCATAAAAAGAGGCTTTTTTGCGTATCACTTATTTCAGGGCAACTGAAGATTGTCGGAGATCCCGGTCAGATAAAGCGGCACAAATCCGGATTTTGAGTGCCGGTCGGCCAAGCATCCGGTACCCGCAACAAATCAACAGCTTAAATCAGCCGGGATGGGTGGCAGGTCAAGCTGCGGTTAATCAAGTCACCCATTTTTAAACAATCGATTAAGATGGTAAATTGCAGCTGAATACAAGTAAATTATGGGTGATTAGAAGCTTTCAACATTCCGGAAGTCAGTTTCGATTCACCGTCAGCAAATGCACTCTTATAGGCAGCTCCATTAATTGTCGTGAGCGGTTTCCTGCATACCCTTAACTATTCATCATGATCTTCAAGGAGGATGTACTATGTCAAAAAAACACATAGGCGTAGGATGCAGTTCTCTTGCCGATTCCTTTTGTGCAGGAAAAGCCGCAGCTCATGATGCTCTTGAAAAGCTTGAAGGAACAGGCAAGGTACTGATTGTTTTCGGCGCAATGCGGTTCAATCATCGTGAGCTTCTTGCAGGGATTATTTCGGTTACCGGTCATATACCCATGGTTGGAGGAACAACCGCCGGAGAGATTTCAACAGCGGGTGTTTCAACCGGATCAGTAGTTGTCATGGTTCTGAGCTATGACGATCTTGAGTTCGTTACCGGTATAGGATATAATATGAGTGCAGATGAAACGTCATGCGGCGTCCAGATGGTAAACGATATTCTCGGAAAGGTTCCGTTTGATCCCGATGCATCCCTTCTTGTTTTTCCTAACGGGATGGGCGGAGACGGACTTAAGGTTCTTGAAGGACTGCATCTGATTCTTGGAAAAGATTTTGAGATTACCGGAGGTTTCCTTGGCGATGACGAAAGATTCGAAAACACATTTCAGTATTATAACGGGAAGGTCTATAAAGATGCTATCGCAGGCCTGATGGTGATAAAAAAAACAAAGGATTTCAGAACCGGAATCGGAGTAAGGAGCGGTTTTACTTCGATCGGAAACAGTTTTATCTGTACAGCATCGGAAGGAAATATTGTCAAGGAATTCGAACACACCAATGCACTCGAGCTGTATAAAAATTTTCTTGGAGAAGAACGCTCTTCAAAACTTCCCGCTATTTGTCTTGAATATCCGTTCGGCATCATTGACGTTAATAATACCGACAACAGGGAGAACCAGTTTCAATTGCGCTGCGGGCTGTCAGTTGATCATGAAAAAGGGACCATTTCACTTGCCGCATCAATTCCGGAAGGCAGTGCAGTGACCCTTACAACCGCGTCAAGAGGCGATATCATCAACGGAGCGCGTGAAGCCGCTGCTCAGGCCAGATCCGCTCTTGCAGGTGCCACTCCGCTGGCGGTTATTATGTTCAGTTGTGTCGGAAGAAAGCTTGTTCTTGGCCGGCGCATCCAGGAAGAGATTGACGCAGTCAAGGAGTGCATGGGTCAGGATGTGCCGATGATAGGATTTTATACTTATGGAGAAATCGGCCCTGTTGATAACACAAATAAAAAGCTTTCATCAGCAAAATTTCATAATGAAACCGTTGTGCTCTGGGTGCTTGGACAGAAATAGCAGATTCGAGTAATCGCAATAACCTTTTTTCCCCAAAAATCGGTCATGAGTAATACAGAATACCATAATCTGCAGCAGCGAGTACTCGAGCTTGAAAAAGATTCAGTCCGAAGCAAACGTTTTGAAGAGGAACTTCTTGAAAAACAGAATGCACTCCTTGACCAGAATATCAAGCTGATCAGAAAATCAATCGAACTTTCTGATGTTAAAAGGCAGCTTGAAGATAATAATTACGAGCTCGCATTATCGCAGTCAAAACTTGAAGAGGCATTGAGCTCGCTTCGTGAAAGCCGGAATACCCTCAATACTGTGCTTGCCAACAGTCCCGATACCATTGTCGCAGTGGACAGGGATCACCGGATAACCTACAGCAACCGATCTCTGCCCGGTCATGCAAATATGCTGCATACAGGGGAACATCTCTGTGAGCATATCATTTCACCTCACCAGGACAGATACCATCAGACGATTGACAACGTCCTCAATACCGGCAAGCCGACAGTCATTGAGTGTGAGATCGATCTTGCTCACGGGGAGACCCTTGAAATTGAATCACGTTTCGGACCATCTTTTACCGATGGCAGGGTGACATCTGTTATCATGCTTTTCTCGGATATTACCGGGCGGAAGAGAATGGAAAAAGAACTGAAAATAATGCTGAATGATCTGGAACGCTTTAACCGTGTTCTGGTAGGCCGGGAAATCCGCAATATTGAATTGAAAAGGGAGATTGAGCAGCTGAAAAAGGAACTCGAGAAATATACCGCCAGTAGTGCTGATGTCCCGGATCCGGAAGATGATGATCTGCTTAAGAATTTATGGAATGAGGATGAATGTTTTTCCGGAAATGAGAGTGGACAGCATGAGGGTCTCTTCTCTTCAGAAAATGATGGCGATAATGATCAGGTGGATAAGCTGATCTACCCGAAACAGCAGCGAGATGCACTGCTCAACCTCATTGAAGATGCGAACAATGCACACAATGAGCTTATTGAAACCAATCGGAAACTTGAAGAATCCATATTTCAGACACAGAAAATGGCAAGGAACGCCGAAGAGGCAAATGCGGCCAAAAGCCAGTTTCTTGCCAATATGAGTCATGAAATCCGGACACCGATGGGTGGGGTTATCGGTATGGCCGACCTGCTTCTGGATACCGTGCTTGATACAGAACAGCGTATGTATGTTGACACGATTATAAGCAGCGGCAAAAGTCTGCTTGAAATTATCAACGATATTCTCGACTTCTCCAAAATAGAAGCAAACTGCCTTGAACTTGACATCGTTGATATTGATATACTCGGAATCCTGGAAGATGTCTGCGGAATGCTGGGCATTGAGGCTCAGGCAAAAGGTCTCGAATTAACGATTGTAACCGGCAGAAATTTCCCTTCCTCCCTTAAAGGCGATCCGGTAAGAATCCGCCAGATACTTGTTAACCTTATCGGTAATGCCGTAAAATTTACGCATCACGGTGAAATTATCGTCATAGCAACGTCTGAACATGAGACAGAGAGAGTCGTCACGATCAGGTTTGCAATCAGAGATACAGGAATCGGCCTTCAGCCTGAAAGTATAAACTCAATATTTGAACCGTTTATTCAGGCGGACGGTTCGACGGTGAGAAAATACGGAGGCACAGGACTCGGCCTGTCGATTTCAAGCTTTCTTGTCAAAAAGATGGGCGGCAGCATCAATGTGGAAAGCCGGCACGGAGCCGGCTCTGTTTTCAGCTTTGACATTATGCTTGAAAAACAGAATAAAGCTTCAGAAATATGCCCGTTTTCCTGCAGGGAAATTAGCGGTGCCAGAATCCTGATCGTCAACAGTAACGAGACTGCAAGGAATATGCTGTGCGATCTTCTTGATTCCTGGAAGTGTACGTTTACCGTTTCTTCCAGTATTGAAGAATGCCTTGCATTGATCAACGGCACCCGTAAAATTCCGGATTCAGGTCAAGCCTGGGATGCTGTTATTCTTGATATCAATATCCGGAACACAATAGGGGAAGACCTGTACCGGTTTATCAGCACGATTGATGACATATTACGCTGTCCGATCATAATACTGGTACCGACTGTCAGGTTTGTTGAAATGAAAAAACAGGCCTGCGCAAAAATTTTCAGATGTCTGCAGAAGCCGGTCAAGCGGGCAGAGCTTTTTCAGTCAATTTACGATGTTCTGAATTCCGATCAGAATGAGATTGAAAAAACAGAAAAAAGCAGAAGAAAAACGGAACCGGCACCAAGAAAATTCAATATTCTTGTTGTTGATGACAATCTGGTCAATCAGAAAGTCGCCGTGGCGCTTCTTCAGAAACTCGGACAATTTCCCGATGTTGTTTCCTGCGGAAAAGATGCGCTTGATGCCATGCGAAAGAAACCATATCATCTTGTTCTGATGGATTGCCAGATGCCTGAAATGGACGGATATGAGACGACAAGAATCATCAGGAGTGAGCGGATGCAATGCGAAACCGGTGATGTTCCTGTTGTGGCGATGACTGCTCATGCCATGATAGGTGACCGGGAGAAATGCATCTGTGCCGGTATGAACGATTATATTGCAAAACCGATCCGCAAATCTGATCTTGAAGCAATCCTTGCCAGATACCTTGGAGAAGACTCCACTAATTTTACCAGACCCGAAACCGTTGATAAATAATCAAAACGGATAATGCGCCCGGAATAAAAAAAAAGATCCGGAACCTGTAACCGGATAAAAAATTACCGGTATCACCCGCTTACGAAACACAGCGACTTGACATTAACGAACTCACGGATACCATAGCGCGAAAGTTCACGACCGTATCCTGACTCCTTCACCCCGCCGAAAGGCATTCTCGGATCGGATTTGACCATACTGTTGATAAAGCAACTGCCAACATCAAGCTGATCGGCAACTGCAAGCGCCCTTTCCGGATTGCAGGAAAAGACCGCTGAACCCAGCCCGTAGGGGGTGTCATTTGCAATCCTTACCGCATCACTGTCATCGAAGGCTTCGATAAGGGAGGCAACAGGCCCGAACGTCTCCTCGCTATAGACGTCCATCCCCTTCTGAACCCCGGCCAGCAGTGTCGGAGGATAAAAAAATCCTGTCCCCCGGGGAATTTCTCCACCGCAAAGCAGCCGCGCACCCTGAATGACACTCCGGGAAACCTGATTGTGAAGCTGGTCGCGAAGATCCGCGCGTGCAAGCGGCCCGACGGAAACTTCAGGATCAAAAGGGTCACCCATAACCACTGACTGCATACGCTCCAGAAAAAGTCTTTCAAACTGATCCATGACACGCCGGTGAACAATAAAGCGCTTGCCGGCTATACAGCTCTGGCCGCTGTTCAGAAGACGAGCGGCAGCACACTGCCCGACCGCCAGTGGAATATCGGCATCATCAAGAACAATGCAGGGATCACTGCCGCCGAGTTCGAGAACACTTCTTTTCAGTGCCTTTCCGGCTTTTGCTGCAACAGCCCGGCCTGCAGCAGTACTGCCAGTAACCGATACTCCCTGTATCGCTTCATGCCCGATCATGAAGCCGGTCAGGCTGTCTACATCCTCAATGCCGATATGGACCGTTCTGTATAGATGTTCCGGAAATCCAGCCTCACGGAAAAGCTGTTCTATGGCAATAGCCGATCCTGTCACATTGGGAGCATGCTTGACGATAACACCGTTGCCGGCCATGATGGCCGGTGCCGCAAACCGGAAAACCTGCCAGAAAGGAAAATTCCAGGGCATAATGCCGAGAACAAGACCGATCGGCTCAAACTTCACCACACCCCTTGTCCCTCCGTCAAGGTCACTCTCTTCCGACCTTAAAAACGAGTCTGCATTTTCAGCATAAAAATCGCAGGCCCATGACGACTTCACCACTTCCGCTACGGCCTGTGACAGAGGTTTCCCCATTTCACGGCTTATCGTAACGGCATGGCGATCTTTTCCGTCACGGAGGAGCAATGCAAGGCGCTTCATCAGTTCACTGCGCCTTGAGAGGGAAATCTGCCTCCATGACTGATAGTCGCGGTGCGAAAGGGTTATGGCCTCTGCAATCTCGCCTGCTGTCATGGCGCGGTATTCAGCAATCGGTTCCGCTGTTGCTGGATTAACGGTAATAATCATGGGTCAGATGGTTTTGCTGTGAAGTCAGAAACTGAAAGGCGCTGGATTCATTGGCTGCAGACCGGAAAGGACCGTGGTCATTCAGATCGTGGAACGAAATGTTCACCTGTCACGATCAATGCTTTCATAGATTGCAAGGTAACTCTCGTAACGGTAAGTATCAATAAGACCCTCATCCACAGCCCCCAGAATCGCGCAATCCGGTTCGACCGTATGCGTGCATGATGAAAATGCACACCCCGGCATGAACAAAAGAAACTCCTTGAAGTAAAAACGCAGATTTTCTCTCGTAATCCCTGAAAGATTAAACTCTCTTATACCGGGCGTATCGATGATAAATCCACCGCCGGGAAGAAGAAGCATAACCGAATTACTGGTTGTATGAAGCCCTTTTCCTGTCTTCATATTTGTTTCGCCGGTCTTAAGCCGATCCTGACCGGAGAGCCGGTTGATCAGGGTTGACTTGCCGACACCTGAGTGACCGCTGAAAGCGGAAATCTTTCCGGCAAGAACCTCCTGCAGGGCTTCCATCCCGCTCCCCTCTTCAGCACTGGTATAAAAGACAGGGTACCCGAGTTCATGATAGGGCTCCATCACTTCGCGGGTCTCCGGTGAATCCTCAAGATCCATCTTGTTGACCACAATAACCGTTTCCAGTTTTTCGGATTCCGCAAACACAAGGTAACGGTCGACAAGACGGGTACTGAGCGGAGGATCAAAGGCGGAGACAACGACAACCAGCTGATCAATATTGGCTGCTATCACCTGTACTTTCTCCTTGCTCCTGTTCCGGCGCACATCCCTTTTTCTTGTCAGGGCACTGCTTCGTGGCAGGACCAGCGTAATGACTGCTTCAAAAAGAGCCGTTCCTGTATCAATCATTTTCAGCTCCACCCTGTCACCGACGGCGACAAGCGAGGCATCCCCGTTGTCCGTTTTTGTGCCGGGAAAGGTACGGCAACGGAAAGCGGTTCCGTTGCCGGAAACAACAATATATGATGCACCCGAAACTTCGGTTACAACACCGCCGGCGGCCGCTTCATTTTCTCCTTTCGTGTTCATTATAAACAGCCTCTCTTCCCTTCTTTATTTTCGATGAAACTACCCGATATCAGCAAGTGAGGACCGATCATGCCAATAACGCCGATAAAAGCTCCGTATCATGACGTTCTCCGCTTCCTGCAGCCTGCTGTCCTGTTCGACAAGCCTGAATGCCGCAGACCTGGCCGACTGCATGATATCAAAATCACAGTTGAGATCGGCAATCCGCAATCCGCTCAAAGTTCCGGACTGCTCTTTTCCGAGAATATTTCCCGCTCCTCTTATCCTTGCGTCTATTTCGGATATCATGAATCCGTCAGTCGTGGACTCCATTGCAGCAAGCCGTTCACGGGCTTCCTCTGTCAGTTTCGCATAGAGCAGAAAGCAGGTGGAGCGGTGCGCACCCCGACCGACACGTCCTCTGAGCTGATGCAGCTGGGCAAGACCGAACCGCTCCGCATGTTCGATGACCATTACGGTGGCATTCGGCACATCAACACCAACCTCAATAACCGTTGTTCCGACAAGCAGGTCAATTTCCCCCCGCCGGAACGCACCCATCACCTCCTCTTTCTGGTCCGGCGTCATCTGGCCGTGAATCAATCCGGGGCGGAGATCAGGAAAAACGACGGTGGAAAGGTCATGATAACTTTCCACCGCAGCTTTAAGATCCATTTTTTCCGACTCCTCGACAAGAGGATAGACAATATAACCCTGTCTTCCTTCAGCCACCTGCGAACGGAGATAATCATACACCTGCATCCTCTCCTTTTCATGCCTGAGGGATGTCATAACAGGAGTTCTGCCGGCAGGCATCTGGCGGATAACCGACACATCAAGATCACCGAATACTCCCATTGCAAGCGTTCTGGGGATGGGAGTGGCCGTCATCAGCAGCACATGTGGATTTTCCGCTTTTTCCTGAAGCGCCTTGCGCTGCAGCACTCCGAACCGGTGCTGTTCGTCAATGATAACCAGTCCGAGCCCGGCATAATCAACCCCTTTTTCTATCATTGCGTGAGTACCGAGAGCAATATTCACCTCACCGGACGCCAGAGCGGAAAGAACCGCACGGCGCTCTTTTTTACCCTGCCTGCCCGTCAAAACTCCCACCGTCAGACCTATAGGCTGGAAAAATCGTTTCAAACCGAGAAAGTGCTGTACGGCAAGAATCTCTGTGGGGGCCATGAAAGCCGACTGCAGGCCGTTATCAGCCGCAAGGGCCATTGCAAACATGGCAACAATGGTTTTTCCCGAACCGACATCTCCCTGCAGAAGGCGGTTCATCGGGCTGCCGCTTTTGAGATCGCGGTAAATTTCACGGATGGCATTTTTCTGGGCGTCCGTCAGTTCATAGGGCAGGCTTGCGTAAAGCTTTTCGGTAAAGCCGCCGGAATGCGTAAACCGGACTGCCGTTCTGATCTGCCTCACGCCTTTATGGCGCAGTGCAAACAGCAGCTGGGCATAAAACAGCTCTGTCCATTTCAACCGGTAACGGGCTTTTCCGAGCGCGTCATGCGTTGAGGGAAAATGGATTTCACGATATGCATCGGCAAGCGGCAGGAGATCGTAAGCCGAAAGAATGGACGGGCTGAGATTCTCCTCTTTACCCTGCGGAATCTCTTCAAAAGCACGGCCGACAATCGTGCGCAGCTGTTTTGAAGTAAGGCCGGCCTGTTTCATGGCCTCGCTTGTCGGATAAAGAGGAATGATCCTGCCGGTACGGTAAAGCTCAAAATCACAGCTCTCGCCATCACGCGACTCAGAAGGAGCTGCACTGAGGCGCTCATACTCCGGATGCTGCATCTGCGCCTGACGTCCGAAATAACTGACTTTGCCGTGAACTGCCAGAGCTTCACCGGTAACAACAGTTCTGGAAAAATAGCGCACACCCCTGAACCAGGTAAGTTCAACAACACCCGTATCATCACCAAGCCATACCTTGAAACGCGCCCTGCCGGAATTTCCCTCTACCAGCGTTTTTATCACTTTTCCGACAACCGTTACCATCTCACCGCCAGCAAGGGTTCCGATGCTTTTCATGGCGCTTCTGTCAAGATAGCGGCGGGGATAATAATCGAAAAGGTCGTCAAGGGTAACTATACCGGCATCCTTAAGTACTGATGCCTTTTTCGGGCCTACTCCCTTCAGACAGGTTATTGAAGTACCGCCGGTCATATTAATGGTTGTATCTGGATTGAATTTCGTGTATATTTGCACCTTTACAATTTTACTGGCCCGGCTCACATCACTTATTGTACGATAAAGTCAACGAAAGTCATGAAACAAGATATTCATCCAAAGTATACCAGCGTTACCGTCAACTGCGCAAACTGCGGCAACTCCTTCGTAACCCGCTCAACCCGCCCGACCATCAAGGTTGACATCTGCAACAACTGCCATCCGTTCTATACCGGAAAGCAGACCCTTGTCGATACCGCCGGTCGCGTCGAACGTTTCAACAAGCGCTTTGCAAAAGCAACAGCAGCACAGCCAAAAGCACAATAAGGAATATTGCACTGTTCGGCTAACCAGCATTAACCAATCGGAACCGCTATGAGTGTCAGGGAGGTTTATCAGAAAACCGAGCCTAAAATGAAAAAAACCATCGAGGCGTTTCAGCATGAAATCGCATCGATCAGGACAGGCAAGGCTACAACGGCACTGCTTGACCGTGTCAAGGTTGAAGCATACGGGCAGCAGATGCCGCTGAAGCAGGTCGGCAATATCGGGGTTCTGGACGTCCACACCCTTGTGGTGCAGGTCTGGGACAAATCAATGGTCTCGGCAGTTGAAAAGGCTATCCGTGACGCCAACCTCGGGCTCAACCCGTCCGCTGACGGTCAGAACGTCAGGGTCAGCATTCCTCCTCTTACCGAAGAGCGCCGTAAAGAGTTCGTCAAGCTCACCAAGAAATTCGGTGAAGACTCCAAGATCTCCCTGCGCAACCTGCGACGCGATATGATTCACGAGATTGAAAAACTTGAAAAAGAAAAAGTTGTCAGCGAAGACGATAAAAACCGCGGCAAAAAGGATGCTGATGAGATGCTGCACAAATTCGAAAAGCAGCTTACCGAACTGATCACCCTGAAAGAAAAAGAGATCATGGAGGTATAGGCTCTGCACGAAGCGAGCACTCCAAAAAAAAGCCGGTATCTACCCGGCTTTTTTTTTCAGATAATTATGTTCTACCCTTCAAAATAATAATTCGAGTTGTCGGTCATTTATATTTTTTTCTTTCCTATCTATGTAGA
>Ga0268284_1000519_pt1 | contig 25085 bp, 14 predicted proteins | sample saktaG_14_FD_190137 | JGI IMG/M metagenome (GOLD analysis project Ga0268284, IMG submission 190137) | Saline water microbial communities from Sakinaw Lake, British Columbia, Canada - sak_2013_06_06_40m | ecosystem: Environmental > Aquatic > Non-marine Saline and Alkaline > Saline ...
GAGGCGCGCAAGAGCCTGGAGACCAAAGACGTCATCTGCGCGCGGGCGCCCTTCATGCCGGAGCGGCGGGAATTCTCCCACATGTTCAACGGCATGGTCTATCCATTCGCCCCCTACGCGATCCGCGGCATGCTCTGGTATCAGGGCGAATACAACGCCAACGATGGCGATTACTATTTCGACGAGATGCGCGGGCTGATCCTGGGCTGGCGCAACCTGTGGAAACAGGGCGACGTCCCGTTCTATTATGTCCAACTCCCCAACCTCGACCCACCCAGGGACGATCCCGCCGGTGGTGACGGGTGGGCCAATATCCGCAACGTCCAGACCAGGGCCATGGCCATCCCTAACACGGGTATGATAGTCACCATCGATGTCGGCGAGGCCGGTGATATCCATCCCAAGAACAAACTGGATGTCGGCGAGCGCCTCGCACGCTGGGCGCTGGCAAAAACCTACGACCGGAAGATCGTCTATAGCAGCCCGTTTTTCAAGGAAATGAAAGTCGATGGCAGCCGGATCCGGATCGCGTTCGACGGCGTCGGCAGTGGTCTGATGGTGGGCCGGAAGGACGGCCTCAATCCGGTGGTTGAAGACAAGGGGGCAAAGCTGAAACGATTTGCGATTGCCGGCGAGGACAAAAATTGGGTGTGGGCGGAGGCGCTAATCGACGGCAGCACCGTGGTCGTTTCCTCTCCCGCCGTGCCGAAACCAGTGGCCGTGCGCTATGCCTACGCGCATAATCCCGCAGGCTGCAATCTTTATAACAAGGACGGCCTCCCCGCCTCGCCGTTCCGCAGCGACAATTGGTGAACGATTGGACATATAACAGCACGCACGACCCCGGATTGCCGGGCAACTGACGAGCGAGCACCATGAAATGAACACGATGATCCATGCCAGTTGGGTGTTCATGGCCGCCTCGGCTTGGGCGGCCGCACTCGCGGCCTCACCTGCCGTCGTCACGTTGGACGATTGGCATTGTGTCGGACCTTTCAAGGATGCGCCCTTCGGCAGTCTCGTGGCCAGCTCGCGCCATGTCTTCGGCCCCGAGCAGGATGTGTTAGCATGCGGAAAGGAACCCGCCGACCTGGCGAAGCGCTATGCCTCGCCACCTTTTCCGGGCTACGACGATCTCACCACCCTCGCCTGGTCAGGCCATCCGGAATGGACCGACGGATGGCGGCACTTCCTGCCGCGCGGGCCCGCCCCGTCGCGCCACGAAACCGTCTATCTCTATCGAACGCTGACCGTGCGCGATGCGACCCAGGTCACGCTGCGCCTCTATGCCGAGGATGCCATCACGGTCTGGCTCAACGGCGCGATTGCCGGCACGGCCATCCGCCATTACAGTCCCGAGCACCGTCCCGTGGCGGTGCTGGCCCCGCTGAACCTGCTGCCTGGCGCAAACCGCCTGCTGGTCAAGATCACCTGCCTCTTCGGGCCGCACGGCTTCGCCTTCGGCCTCGACGGCCTAACCGAATCATCGGCGATCCTGCCCGACGGCTGGATGTCGGACGACATCCGCCTCGATCCCAACCAGCCGCCGCTGTTCAGCACCGCCAACCAGCCGATGAACCTGACCGGTGCTGACACGGTGACCGATACGGATGCCGTAGCCGCGCGTCTGCGCGCCTTCCGTTTCGAGGTGGCGCAACTTCCGATGTTCGACCCGGCGATTCCACTGATGGAAACGGAGCGCTCCCAATTGCCGCCGAGCCAGGGTGCGGAGATCTATCTGAAATCCCTGCGCTCCCTCCTGGCACCCGTGACCGCAGCACTCGCACCCGGCGCTTCCGGCGAAATCGTGCAGGCCGCCAACGCGGCGGTCGAGGCACACTGGGAGGCGCAAGCCCGCGCGTGCGGCCCGATCCTTTTCATGCGCCATCCGGCGTATCCCATCAACGCCATCGCTCCGCACAGCGCCGGGGGTGCCACGCCGTCGGCGCTTTGCATCTGGGATCCCGCCAACCCGCAGCAAGCACCGCGCGTGGTTTTCGAAGAGGAGGGCCTCCGGCTGTTCGACATGAACCTTTCGTATGATGCCCGGACGATCTTTTTCTCCGCCCGCCGCAACGGCGTGGACGGCGGTTGGCACCTCTACGAAATCGGCGTGGATGGCGCCAATCTCAAACAAATCACCGCCGGCAACTATCAGGATATCAGCCCGCTCCCACTGCCAGACGGACGCCTCGTTTTCGTCTCCGACCGTGCCGCCACCTGGGTGCAATGCCAGGCCCAAACCGCGCCGCTCCTATACTCCTGTGCGCGGGATGGCTCGGACGTGCGCCGGCTATCCGCCAATATCGACAGCGACCACTCGCCGCAGATCATGGACGATGGCAGCATCCTGTTCACGCGCTGGGACTACGGCATCGAGAAAAACGTCGATGCGCGCCACGCCCTGTGGACCATGTACCCCGACGGCACCTCGATGAAACTCTTTTTCGGCAACACTATCGAAGACCCCTGCGGGTTCTGGGAGGCGCGCCCCGTGCCCGGTCGCCCGGAAGTGGTCTGTGCCTTCGGCCCGCATCACAGTTACCATGCGGGCATGGCCGGCCTGGTTTGGAACCTTCATGGCCCGGAGGCACCGCGCGGCGTCGGGTTCCGTTATATCACTACCCAACGGCCCTTTTACGGCGATACCACGCTGCCCTACGGCTGGCAGGATCTCTTCCCCTTGAACGAACGAATGTTCCTTGCCAGTTATGGCGGCGACGGCGGCAACAAAAACCGGCTATACATGTTAGATGACCGCTGCAACCGCAAGTGCCTGTATGAGGCCGCGGGCACCCTCGGCTGTTGGAACCCGATCCGCCTTGCGCCGAGCCACACGCCGCCCATAATCGCCCAAGCCTCGACCCCGGTGCCGTGGGTTTACCGCGACCCTGAGGAAATGAACCGCAACCCCGATACCCATACCGGCACGCTCCTGGTGAGTGATGTCTATCAGGGAATCGCGCCACAGGTCAAACGCGGTGAGGCCAAATGGATCCAGGTGATGGAACAGGTGCAGAAATCGCGCAGCATGGCCGACGGCGAGGCATGGGGACACACGCCCGTTATCTCGCGTGGCACCGTCCATGTCCGCCGCGAGATCGGCCTGGTGCCGATCGAGAGCGACGGCTCGGCGCACTTCACCGTGCCCGCCCTGCGCAGCATTTCGCTCAACGTGCTCAACGCCGAAGGCATGGCTCTCATGCGCATGGGCTCGGACATGCACGTCATGCCAGGCGAGACACAGAGCTGCATCGGCTGCCATGAAAACCGCAAGGGCGGCCTCGCGCCCCCGCCGGGCACGCGCCAACCGCTCGCCGCCGCTCATGCGCCCGTCACACCGACCATGGCCGACTGGCAAACCGCAGGCATCATCGACTATCAGAAGGTGGTGCAACCGGTCTGGGATAACTACTGCATCTCCTGCCACGGCGGCCGGACGCCCAAGGCCGGCATCGACCTAACAGGCGACCGCACGCGTTTCTTCTGTCAGTCTTATGACAACCTCGTCGAGCGGGCGTTGGTGGACTGGTTCCAACCCTTCGCCAACGACTACGACGAAAACTCACCGCTAACCGTCGGTGCGATTGTCAGCCGCATCCGGCCCAAGCTCGAAGATCCCAAACATTGCGGCAAGGTGATTCCGGCCGCGATGCGTCGCCGCGTCTGGGCCTGGATCGATGCCAATGTGCCCTACTACGGGACCTATAACTATAGCACGGTTCCGGACGCACGCGGCAATGCGATCACGCGCGGCCCCGGTGCGCGCTGCTCGTGGCAGGTGGATGGGAGGTGGAACGCCAAGAGCTGGCGGGACTCCTCCGGCGGGCGCCCGCACTGGTTCTATGATGGCGTGAAACCGGCCTTTGACAGGCGCTGCATGGATTGCCACAAGCGCGACGCCTACAACGGCGGCACTTGGGGCTTCGGTGGCGGTCCGATGGATCAACCGATGCCAGTAACCAGTGGTCTTTGGCAGGACCGCGGACTGGCCGCCCACATGGCAACGGAACGTTACGGCACGAGCATCCTATATGGCCCCGAATTGCGCATCAACCTGACCCGTCCTGAAAACAGTGCCATGCTCACCGCGCCACTGGCCAAAGCTGCCGGCGGCCGAGGATTGTGTGTTACCCCAGGCGGCATGCCGGTCTTCGCGTCGGCCGCAGATCCTGACTATCAGACGATGTTGCGGGGCATCCGCGTGGCGCAGGCGAGGCTCTACACCTGGCCGCGCGTGGACATGGACCCTGGGCACGTGGCCACCGTGCGCCGGACGCTCCTAACGGGAACCGACTTCGGCGAGCCCGAGGTCGCGCAGAGCCGCCTTAGCGCGGGTCTAACATTGCTGCGCGAGGTCCCGCAGGGATGCGTCAATCTCGCCCTCGGCGCGCAGGCCGACAGCGCGGACCAGGTGCCGGTTGAAAAAGCGTCGGACACGCCGGACAAAGCCATCGACGGGCAACCGGCAACGTTTTGGGACGACCGTGACAACGCGCCGGAGTATGATTTGGGGGTGACCTTCGCGAAGCCGACAACACTCTCCATCCTCAGCATCACCGGCTGGCAACACGAGGATTTTTCAGCCAGAACGTTCACCATGCTGGCTGACGGAAAATGCATCGGTGAGGTCAAGGACGCGAACTATAGCGCCAACCGGTTGATCGTGCGCTTCCCGCAGGTGACCTGCACCCGCTATGCCCTGCACATCACCGCCGCATACGGCGGATCGCCCGCAATTCGCGAACTCGAACTTTATGAATAACCTATCCTTCCGCGCCGACGCATGGTGAACGACCGATCTAACACATAACACGGAACAGATCAGTAATGACCACCAAATTGATATTAGGCCTGGCGATCGCCGGGTTGGCCGCCGCCTGGATCGGATCCAACCACACTCCCGCCTACGCGGCCAACCAGATCCAGATGTGGCACGAGTTCAAACCGGAGGTGAGCGATCGGACCGCCTGGTTCGACGATATCGTCGTTCTGCCGCTGCCGTGATCCCCAAATAGGATCACGGCGACGGATGCATCCCATTGTGACAGAAAATGCGGATGATGCGGTGTTTGGAAACCACGAGGTCCGGACGCGGGCAGGTCGCCATTTCGCGAATTAGACAAGGGATTCGCAAATTAGACAAGGGATTCGCGAAATGACAATCGACCTGCCTGCGTATTGGAGTTTCAATTTGCAACACATGAATCCGTCCTCTTTCATCCCACCATGGCGCACCTGCGGTTGCGCGTGGTTGTTGGTGGCCGTGGTCACCTTGTCCGCACCGCAGGTTCGTGCCCAGAATCTGCTCGAGGGCAAACCGGTGCTGGTGACCGCGGACAAGGCTGCGGAAACCAAGGATTGGGTGGCCGAGGTGACCTTCGAGAAAGCGACGCGCCACGACCTGCGCCTGCGGGTGGAGTTCGAGTTGTCCGCCATTCCCACCAGCCCGGTGTTCACGCTGAAAAAGCCGCCTAACATTTCCGCATGGACACTTAATGGCCGGGATCTCATCGGACCGCCCAAGGACATGTTTTATCCGGAACTGGAGGGGATTCCGGTGTCCGCGCTCAAGGCGGGGAAGTTCCTCGTGTTCAAGACTGACGACAAGCAATGCGAGCTGAAAGCATGGACCTTCGGCGGACTGCAGACGCCCGACAACGAGCGCAAGCTGGAGTTGGTGGACACCCGCGTGTGGAAAGCCCGCAAACAGGCAGGCGGGTCCGCCACCCAATGAACCGGAAGACCTAACAAGGAATAACACAAGTGATGATGCATACCAGATTACATAGAAAGTTCACGGCCGCCGTTGGGACCTTGGCGATGTTGGCTCCCTCATTTGCCGGAGCGGCACCCCAATGGAATTCCCCGCGGGCGGGCAATCCCGTCATCCCAGGCTACTTCGCCGACCCCTGCAGCCGCAAGTTCGGGGACACTTATTACATCTATGTCACCCCGGATGGCTGGGACGTGGGCCGCGGCCCCGCCGGTGTCTGGAGTTCCAAGGACTATGTCAATTGGACCTGGCAATCCATGAATTGGCCGACCACGGAATTCAAATGGGCGCCATCGGTGGTGAAGACCGGTGGGAAATACTATATGTTCACCAGTGTTCCCTGCCAGATTTGGGCAGCTTCCTCCGACAGTCCCGTCGGTCCCTGGTCCAATCTCATGGGCGCAAACGGCAAGGAGATGATTCCGGACCAGACCCCCAAGGGAACGATCGTCCTCGATGGCGAGGCTTTTAGCGACGACGATCAATCGGTCTATCTTTGGTACAGCACCTGGTGGCGCCCCACCGTCGCCAAGCTTAAGCCCGACATGCGTTCCTTTGATGGTGAACCGATCCAATACTTCAAACACGATGGCCTGCAGAACCCTCCCAGAGGCCTGGTCACCGGCTGCATGGAAGCGCCCTACATGTTCAAGCGCAAGGGCACCTATTATCTGATGTATTCAGACGCCATGTGTCAGGACTCCTCCTACAACGTCAAATACTCCACCAGCAAATCGCCCACCGGGCCGTTTGACTACAACCCCGCCCAAAATCCCATCCTTGAAACCACGGACGACGGCACCGTGGATGGCCCCGGCCATCACTCGATGCTGGTGGAAGGCGATAAGGTTTATATCGTCTATCATCGCCATGACAATCCGCACGACACCGATGGAGCCCACCGCCAGACTTGTATTTCAGAACTATATTTCAACGAGGACGGCTCGATTGAAAAGGTGCAACCCGGCCATGCAGGAGTGGGTTACCTCGCCCCTTCCACCAAACGTGACACCAATCTCGCCCTCGGCAAACCCGCCACCGCTTCGTCCTTCCTGAGTTCCGATTCCCGTCCGGAATACGGCGTGGATCAGAACAACGGCACGCTCTGGAAAGCCGGCGATAAGGACTACCCGCAGTGGTTGCAGGTGGATCTCGGCAAGAAGTCGCCGGTCCGGCGCGTCGAAACGGAATTCCAATATCCGCAGGTTCCTAACAGGTATATGATAGAAACCTCGGACGATGCCAAGGCATGGCAGACCTTTGCAGACCGCAGGCAAAACAAGGAGCCGGGCATCATGATCGACAACGGCGAGGCCCGGGCCAGGTATGTTAAAATCACCCTACTGGGCCAGGACTCCGGTCGTCCGGATCAATGGGCGGCGGTTTGGGGCCTCAAGGTCTATGACGGCATCGACAAGCCCAACCAGGCGCCTGTGGTGGATCTGGGACCGGCCATGAATCTCAATTTCCGCTATCCTTCCTTCACCTTGGAAGGCGCCGTCCACGATGACGGTTTGCCTAACGGTCCGGTGACGGTGGCCTGGAGCAAGGTTAGCGGTCCGGGCAATGTCGTTTTCACACATCCGGACCGCACGCGCACCGAGGTCAAGGTGGACAAGGCGGGAAGATATGCCCTCAAGCTCACCGCCGATGACGGCAGCCGCAAGGGGGAGGGGAATCTAACGATCGATTTCGCCGCACCGACCGACCGGGTGATCGCCTATGATTTCGACGAGACAAGCGGTGCGCTCGTGACCGACAGCAGTGGCAACGGCAAATCCGGCGTGTTGCGCAAGGGCGTCATCCGCAGCATGGGAATGCGCGGCGGCGCGGTCAGTCTGGACGGGGCGGATGATTTCATCGCGGTCTCGCCGATCGGTGAATTGAAGTGCGCCAGCATTGCCTTGTGGATCAACCCGCACACTGTCAACGCCGATGCCAGCCTGCTCTGCACCGACGGCGGTTCTGGGCCGGGGTCGCTCAAACTCATGCTGAACGGCAATGGGGCCGTGCAATTCGGCATCGAGGGGATGCCACCGCAAACTTCCGAATTCCGCTTTGCCCCCGGCCAAGCCGGTGAGTGGCGGCATTTGGCGATCACTTATGACCCAGCCGCGAAGACCGTCGCATTCTATATTGATGGCAAGCAGGATGTAACTCGAAAGGTCTCCGACGCGCCGGGCATCAACCTGTCCCGGCCCGCCCGCATCGGCGGCGCGGAAGCCGGTGCGCGTGGGTTCTGTGGCGAACTGGATGTATTCCGGCTTTATGAAAAAGTCCTTGGGGCACGGGAGATCGCCGATCTTGCCAAACGGGAAAAATTCACGATGATTGCCGAAGTTGGCAAACTCAAGGATGGCTCGCCGATCGTGCTCATGAGCAAGCCGGTCACGCTTGCAGCGGCTGACCCGCTGAGCCTCGAACGCTCAACGGATTTCTTCTACGTCTCTGATCTCGACGGCAAGGCCGGCATCCGCATCGAGGATGGCAAAACCGGCCAGGACAAATGCGCGGCGGATGTCTGCGTCAGCCTAACCGGAATTCTCAAGACCAAACCCAACGGTGAGCGCTGCATCGAACTGACGAGTGCTCCCACCAAGGGGGCCTCCCGCAGCGCTCCCGCAAGCCCGGCTAAAATCCGTGGTCTGGCAAGCGCTTTCGGCCGCCTGGTCGGTTTGCAGGGTGTGGTCAAGGAGGCGCCCGCGGACGGCAAATCGTTCACCATGGCCGACGACTCCGGCGCGTCCGTGATCAAGGTGGTCACCAGCCATTATGCGCCGATGAGGAAACTCGCAGCCGGCAACACGGTTTCTGTCACTGGTGTCGTCGGTTTTGATGGCGATTCGAAACTACCTGTCGTGTTGACCCGCGAGTTAACAAGGATCAACCCGCCGGCCACCGACGCCCTGGCGTTTTACTCATTCGAGGAGGACGGGGAAACCGCCAGGGATTCCTCTCCTAACAAACAGGACGCCGGGTTGGCTGGCGGTGCCGGACGTGCCGCCGGCAAGCAAGGCAAGGGATTGCGGTTGGACGGAGAAAAGGGTTTTCTGGAGGTTCCGGACCTCGGGTTGCAAACGGCGGTGACCATCGCGCTGTGGGTGAATCTAACTGACTACGCCAAGGACACCTATGCCTCCATCCTCCACTGTGATAACTGGACCTGGGGAGGCATCCACTGGAATGTCGCCAAGGACAACAAGAAGATCAATGTTCATCTCAACGGCATCGGCGAGTTGCGTTCGAAATTCGAGTTCACCCAGGACCAGCTTGGCCAGTGGGTCCACGTCGCCGTGACCTATGATGCCAAAGCGCGCAACCTCAAGCTTTACGTCAATGGCGTGGAAGAGGCGAATGCCGGAGCCCAGGCGGCCCGGGCCGTGGATCTCACTCACGTCAAGTTCGGTTGCTGGAATGGCCGGGAACGACTGTGGAAGGGCGCGATGGACGAGGTGCGGCTCTACAACCGGTCCCTGACTCCTGCCGAACTCGCCGGGCTGGCCGGCACCAGGCCTGCGGACCGGTAGCAGGCTGCACGTAGTCCGCGGATCCGCTCCAACCGGCGTCTCACGGTTGATCCACACCGCCATCGACTTCAGCCGGCCAGAGTGAAAGATCGTCGGGCGTGTTGAAGTTGGCATGATACCACTCCAACTCCTTCATCGGGTGCTTGTCCATTTGGCGAAAAGGCGTGTTCAAATTGCGAACGAATGCAAGCGCGTCATGCCATGAATCGTAGATCATCCCCAACGGGGGGCTCTCGCCCGTTATTCATCACAGCCGAATCACCCACACCATGCAAGACCAGCAGCTTTATTCCGTGGAATCACAGGCTTAACGCACTCACTCTGTCGCACCACCACCCCATGAACCCATGAAAAGTATGCATCGTTTACTTGTCACAGCGGCAACGGCCGCCATTCTCCCGCTCGGACCGGCTACTGCGCAGACCGTCGGGCCCGCAGCACCCAAGGTCAACAGCTTCTATCCGGCCAACAAGGCACCGCTGCCGCCAAGCGCCTATGGCATTCTGCCACTGGGCGCGGTCATGCCGCAGGGCTGGCTCAAACAACAACTCACCATCCAGGCCAAGGGTCTAACCGGCAACCTGCCGAAGTTCTGGAAGGACCTCGGGCCCGACAACGGCTGGCTTGGCGGCAAGGGCGAGAGCTGGGAGCGCGGCCCCTACTACATGGACGGCATGGTGCCCCTCGCATTCCTGACCCAAGACACCGAACTGTTGGAGATGGCCAAAAAATGGGTCGGCTGGACGCTCGCCAACCCGCGCCCCGATGGGGCCATCGGACCTGTTAGTTGCAAGGACTGGTGGCCGCTCGGGCTGATGTGCAAGACCCTCACGCAATATTACGACGCCACCGGCGACGCGCGCGTGATCCCGGTGATGACCCGCTTCTTCGCCTACATGAAAACGGAACTGCCGAAGCGCCCGCTCTATGAATGGGCCAAAATGCGCTGGGCCGATACCGTGGTGAGCGCCATCTGGCTTTATAACCGCACCGGCGACCCCGAGCTGTTGGAAGTCTCGAAGCTGTTGATGTCCCAGGGACACGATTATGCACAGCAGTTCTCCAACTTCGAACCCTATAGCAAGGCATCCCCAAACTGGAACTTCGAAAACCATGGCGTGAATGCCGGCATGGCCTACAAGACCCCCGGAATCATGTTCCAGCTAACAGGAGACGAGAAATACAAGAAAGCCGTTTACGACGGCATCCGCAACCTCGACAAATATCATGGCCAGGCGGGCGGGACCTTTGCCGCCGACGAATGTTTTGCCGGCACCAGTCCCACCCAGGGCACCGAACTCTGCTCGGTGGACGAGAGCATGTTCTCGTTCGAGAACCTCATGGCGATGTTCGGTGACCCGCTGATGGGCGACAAACTCGAGCGCATGAGTTACAACGCCTGGCCCGCCACCTTCAGCCCGGACATGTGGGCGCACCAGTACGACCAGCAGGCGAACCAACCGATCTGCCGGCGGTCCGCGGAAAAATGGTTCATCACCAACGGCGGCGAGTCCAACCTGTTCGGCGTGGAACCCAACTTCGGTTGTTGCACCGCCAACATGCACCAGGGATGGCCCAAGCTTGTCAGACACTTGTGGATGGCCACCCCGGACGACGGACTCGCGGCTGTTACCTATGGCCCGTGCGCGGTCACCGCCAAGGTCAAGGGCGGCAATACCGTCACCATCGAGGTGGTCACAGACTACCCATTCTCGGATACCATCAAGATGACCGTAAGCACGCCCAAGCCAGTGGAGTTCCCGCTGCAACTGCGCATCCCCGCCTGGGCCGATGGCGCGAGCATTTCTAACGGCCGTGAAAACGTCCCCGCACAACCCGGAACCTTCGCGACGATTTCCCGCACCTGGTCCAACGGCGACACCATATGGCTCAAGTTGCCGATGAAAATCCGCATCGAGCGCCGCTTCCACAACTCCGCCACCGTGCTCCGCGGGCCGCTGGTCTATGCGCTGCGAATCGGCGAAAACTGGCAGAAGTTCCGCGGCGACGACGCCCACCCGGACTATGAAGTGCTGCCGACCACGCCGTGGAACTATGGCCTGATCCTGGATGAGAAGAACCCGGAGAAGTCCTTCAAAATCGTCACCAAGCCGATGGCCGACCCGGTCTATTCTAGCAACAACGCGCCCGTAGAACTGCATGCCAAGGGCCGGATCGTCCCGTCCTGGAAGGAAGCCCGCAACAGCGCCGACCTGCCGCCCGTCAGCCCGCTGAAATCCACCGAGCCCGTCCAGGACATCGTCCTCATTCCCTATGGCTGCGCCAAACTCAGGATCACCGAGTTTCCAGTCATCGATGAATCCGATAAATCCTCCGCCAACTGACCCTCCGCTTCCGACGATGACAAAATTCCTGAATATTATCATGGCGGCCTGCGCGACAGGAGCGGCAGCGACATATCTGTTAGGAGCGGAGCCGGCCCTGCCACCCAAGTTCAAGATTGATCCGGCCAGCAAGGGCTTGGCCATGGGGGAGGGAGACCGGTGGTCCGCGCTGCGCCGCGAATTTGCCGCAATCCAAGTGGAGGCCATGGCACGCGCGATCGACAACCTGGCCGCGACTTTTCCCCAGCAATACGATGCGCCCACGCACCGCGCGGCGCTCGACGCGTTCAAGGCCAGGCAGACCGAACTGAAAACCATGCTGGATGGCGGGGATACTGCCAGGCTGGCTGAGGCCGAGGCGCTGATGCAGGGCGTTCGCAGGGCGCTGCTGGCCAACCCGCTGCTCGATGATGCCCAGATCATGATGGTGCGCCGACCGCGCGGCAATGGTTTCATCTCGCTCAACAGCCACTGCCATGTGACCATTGAACGCGGCGGGTTTGACGATTCGATCATCGTGCTCTCCGACCTGCGCGGCAAACCGCGGTTCGACCCTTTGTTCAAACCTAACAACGACGTCGTGGTGCGGGATGTGGAGCCGGATTTTTCGGCGGACCGGCTGTTGTTCTCAAGCATGGACGAAAAACGCAAGTGGGCGGTTTTTGAAATCAAGACGGACGGCACCGGACTCAGGCAGGTCTCACCGAAGGACTATCCGGATGTCGATTGGTTTGACGGCTGTTACCTGCCGGACGGCCGGATCATCCTGCTGTCCACCGCATCCTATCAGGCGCTGCCATGCGAGAACGGCAGCCGCCCGATGGCGCAAACCTATCTCTGCGATCCGGTCTCGGGCAAGGTCCGCCAACTCACCTTCGAGCAGGATTCGGATTACACCCCGTCCATCAACAATGACGGGCGGGTGCTCTATACCCGCTGGGAGTATTCGGACTTGATGCATTATTACTCCCGCATCCTGATGACCATGAACCCTGACGGCACTTCGCAGTTGTCCGAATACGGGAGTGGTTCGTATTATCCGACAACCATCCTGCAGGCGCGGGCGATCCCCGGCAGCAAGCAGAAGGTGGTGGGCATTGTCGGCGGACACCACGATGTGGCGGAGTTCGGGCGCCTGGTGATCTTCGACCCCTATCTGGCGCGCAAGTACCCGTTCAAATACCATCCGCCCGACAAGGACTGGGGCCCGGCCGGTTCCTTCCTGCGCATCAACACCGAGGTGCTGCCCGCCGCGGAAACCGGCTGTGTGGCCGAGATCCCGGGATGGGGCAAACAAGTCGTGGGTGATGTGTGCGACCAGCAGACCGGCAACCAGTATGATCTTGGCAAGCCGATGTTCGTGCATCCGTGGCCGTTGAATGAGAACTACTTTTTGGTGAGCGCCAAGCCGAAGGGCGCGGAGCGATGGGGGATCTATCTGGTAGATACGTTCGACAACATGACCTTGCTGGCGGAGGACACGGCGGCTTCCTTGTTTGAGCCCATCGTGCTCAAGGCGCGGCCGCGGCCGCCGGTCATACCGGACCGCATCACACCCGGAGTACAGACCGCCTCGGTGCATATCGCGAATATTTATGTGGGGCCGGGGCTCAAAGGCATACCAGCCGGATCGGTCAAGGCGCTGCGCGTGTTCGCCTATCATTTCAACTATGTGGGGACCGGCGGGCACGAGTCGCTCGGCGTCGAGGCCGGCTGGGACATCAAGCGCATCCTCGGCACGGTGCCGGTGGAGGCCGACGGCTCGGCCTGTTTCGAGATTCCCGCCAACACGCCGGTTTCGCTGCAACCGTTAGACGCCGATGGAGCGGCGCTGCAGTTGATGCGTTCGTGGATTGTCGGCATGCCCGACGAGCGGGTTTCCTGTGTCGGCTGTCATGAGGACAACCGGAGTTCGGTGCCAGTCAAGCGGACGCTGGCTGACAGCAAGGGGATGAGCAAGATCACACCCTGGTATGGCGAACCGCGGCCGTTTGGCTTCGATCATGAGGTGCTGCCCGTCCTGCAGAAGAACTGCATCGGGTGTCACGATGGCGCCCAGCGCCCGCCAGGCCTCAAACCCCCGGCCATGGGCAATGGCTATAACATGATCCATCCGTATGTGAGACGGCCGGGGCCGGAAAGCGAAATGGAGGTCCTGCCGCCGATGGAATACCATGTTTCGACCAGCCCGCTCATTCAGTTGCTCAAGAAGGGGCATTATGGCGTGAAGCTCGATCGTGAAGGGTGGGACCGGCTATATGCCTGGATCGATCTGAATGCTCCCTACAAAGGAAAATGGAGTCCCGGAGATTTCGAAGGACACAAACAGAAGGACCGGCGTTTGGAGTTGGCCAAGGTATTCGCCAACACCGATACCTCGCCCGAGGACGAATATGATCGCCGGGAACAGGAAATCCAACAGGCTGCCAAACCTGAATATGTGCAACCGGCGGCGCTGGTCCCGTTTTCTAACGATAACCTGAGTGCGCCCGGTTTCCCAATGACAACGGATCAAGCCCGGGAACTCCAGGGCAAGCCGGCGGAATCGCGCAAGCTGGTGAAGTTGCCCGACGGGTCGGAAGTGGCGTTTGTGAGGATTCCCGCAGGTTCGTTTGTCATGGGCAGTCGCGACGGGTTTGCCGATGAATCCCCGTGTGCCGTGGTGACGATCGGCTCGCCGTTCTGGATGAGCGAGTGCGAGATCAGGAATGCCGAGTATGCCAAATTTGATCCCGAGCATGACACGCGTTACATCGACCAACATGGCAAGGATCACAACTTCCCGGGTTATATTGCCAACCACGCCAACCAACCGGTGGCCCGTGTGACCTGGCAGCGCGCCATGGATTTCAGTGCATGGATGTCCAAGGTGACGCGGCTGAAGGTCAACCTGCCGACCGAGGCGCAGTGGGAATGGGCGGCTCGGGCCGGCACGGCGGGCGATCTGTTCTACGGCAGCCGGAATGACGACTATTCGAAAGTTGCGAATCTAGCGGGCCGGGAAATCCGCTGGAACAAAGTTGGATTCCAGGGTGGACCGATCATCATGCAGCGCAATCCCTATCCGCCGGAAATGAACTTCCCGCTGCATGACGAGCGGTTCGAGGACAAATGGTTCGTGGTGGATTTCGTGGCGCAGTATGAGGCCAACCCGTGGGGCTTGAAGGACATCATCGGCAATGTCAGCGAATGGACCCGGTCCAGCTACAGACCCTATCCCTATCAGGACGATGACGGCCGTAACAGCGGTGATGCCAGGGAGCGCAAGGTCGCCCGCGGCGGATCCTGGGCCAGCAGACCGGCGGATGCCAGGTCGGCGATGCGTCTGCCGTATGAGGCGTTCCAGCCGGTCTATGACGTGGGCATCCGGCTGGTCATCGAGCAATAAGCGCGGTCCTGCGGACAATCTAACATAACATCCCGTGCAACCACTTCAATCCAAGCACCATGAAAATACCTAACATCCCAAAGCCATTGCGCCTTGGACTCGCATCCGGCATCACTATCAGCATCATGACCGCCATGACCCACGCGGCGGTGCGCCTGCCGAAAATCTTCAGCGACCACATGGTGCTCCAACGGGATCAGCCGGTCGCGGTATGGGGATGGGCCGATCCGGGCGAAAAAGTGGCGGTGAAGTTCGGCGGCCAAAACATGTCCGCGGTGGCTGCCAAGGACGGCGCGTGGTCAGTCCGGCTCAGCCCGCTCAAAGCCAATGCGACCCCGCAGGAACTCGTGGTGACAGGCACTGATACCGTGAAGCTAACAGACATCCTGCTGGGTGACGTGTGGCTGGTCAGCGGCCAATCCAATGCGGCCTTCGGACTTGGCGGATGCAAGGTTCCCGAGGATGTGAGCGGCGCCGACTTCCCGCTGATCCGGTTCTCGGGATACTGGGAGCATTTCGCCATCTCGCCGCAACGTGATGGTGGCGCGGCCTGGCAGGTGATGACCCCGGGATCCGCGGCGGGGTGCAGCGCGATCGGATTCTACTTTGCACGCAAGATACAGCCCGAAGCCGGCGTGCCTATCGGACTTCTCACGTGCGCCGTGGGTGGCACCGACATCGAAAACTGGATGTCCCCGGCGGCAATTAACAACTACCCGGAAAACGCCAGCGTTGCCAAGGAGTATCGGGACAAGATCGCCGAATGGGAACGCGAACTGCCCGCATCCAATGCCGCCCCGGGAGAACGGCCGTCCTATCTGGCGGTGAATGAACCTATCGGCCTCGATCTCGCCGTCAACTGGCTGGCCAAGGTGCGCGCGGACCTGAAGACCGCAGGCACCCCGGTGGATCCCACCTTCCTTGAGCTTGAGGCATGGGTGGGCGCCGCACAGGCCGCGCTCAAGGCGCACAAGGCGGTCCCGGCCCAGCCTGAATTCGAACCGGTTGGGAAGTGGCTTCTATCAACCTCGCTGCCGGCCAATCTCAAGCGCATCCCCATCCTGCCGCATCCCATCGACCGTCACGGTGTCGGCGGACACGGGTGGTTCCGCACCCAGTCGTTGTATAACGGCATGATCCATCCGCTCATTCCATTCCCGATCAAAGGGATGTTATGGTATCAGGGGGAGGGCGCCAACGGGATTCCCTATTACAACCGCATGCGCGCCATGGTGGAAACCATGCGCAAGGAAAAAGGCCGGGACTTCCCGGTCTATATCGTGCAACTGCCCAACTACGACCCGCCCACCGATGATCCCCGGGGGGATGGCCCGGAGAAATGGCCCGGCACCCGCGAGCAGATGCTCAAGTGCCTGCAAATCCCCAAAACCGGAGTCGCCGTGACCATTGACGTCGGCGACGGCGCGGATCTCCATCCACCTAACAAAAAAGATGTCGGCGAGCGGCTGGCCCTGTGGGCGCTGGCCAGGGATTATGGCAAGAAAATCGTGTTCAGCGGTCCCCTGTATAAGGGAATCCAGCTAGGCAGTGGCAAGATCAAGGTCACCTTCGACAGCGTCGGCAGTGGGTTGATGGCCGGCAAAAAGGACGGCCTCAATCCGGCGCTTGAAGACAAGGGCGCCAAGCTCAAGAGATTTGCGATTGCCGGCGAGGACAAGAAATGGGTGTGGGCGGATGCGGTGATTGACGGCAACACGGTCGTGGTTTCCAGTCCACAAGTTCCCAAGCCCGTCGCCGTGCGCTATGCCTTCGCAATGAACCCCGCAGGCTGCAACCTTTACAACAAGGAAGGCCTCCCCGCCTCGCCGTTCCGAACGGATGAGTGGTAGGCCGTGATAACAATTGGATACACCGCTCAATGAAATCAATATCAAACAATCTATCATGGGCCATGTTGTTAGCGCTGGCGGCGGCATTCTCACCGGGCATTGGCAACTGCGCCTCCGGCCCGCTGGTCGCTTTGGATGCCGCCGCTTTGCCGGAAGGCCCGCTGGTATCGTGGGATAACAGCGGCAGCCTCAAGGGCGTTTTCAACAACGATGGCACTCAGCCGCAGGTGAAAGTCATTGATGGTGTGAAAGCCGTCGATTTCAGCGGCAAGGATCACCTGCTGGCGGATTTCAAGGCCCCGGACGGACTGGCTGGCGACAAGCCGTGGACGGTCGTCGTGAAGACGAACTGCCGGGACCTGAGCGGCGAGCGGGCGTTGTTTTCATGGGCCAACCGGCCGGACAATTGCCTGGAGTTGGAATACGGCGACGCGGTCTTGTTTGGTGCCATCGGCACCTGGAGTTCTAACGTATCCGGCTGGTTCGAGCGGGTCCCGGCGCAAGACCAATGGCACACCCTGATATACACCTATGCCGGCGGCAAAGACGGCGACTTCCAGGCATGGTGCGACGGCGATCTGCGGGTGACCCGGAAGTTCACCCTGGCGACTAAGCCGGATAGGCCGTTGGTGATCGGCGCCTGCATGGCGGGCGATCCCGCGGCGAATGTCGGTTATACCCATCAGATCGACGGCGCGATCGCCAACATCCAAGTCTATGACCGCGGGTTCAGCGTGCTCGAATGCTGGAATGCCAGCGGCTTCAATTCGGCACTTCAGACCACTCCTCCGTGGGGCGCAACTCTGGATAGTCCCACCACCACGCTGAAGTGGGTGCAGGGCAGCCCCGATGTTGCGAGTTATGCCCTCTACGTCGGCACCGAAAAAGCACTGGTGGTGTTGGCCGTCAAGAGTCCGCCGGATACTTCGGACTAGTTCTATCTAGCGGCAACAAAACTCACAAAGACCGAATACGGACCGCTGAAACTGGAGCTCGGCAAGACCTATTATTGGAAGGTCGATCAGCTCGATGCCAATGGCAAGGTGACGCAGAAGGGGCTGGTGTCGGAGTTCACGACCGCGACCGGCAATGCCGCCATGCCGGTTCCCGCGGACAACTATATCATCGTTGAGGGAGGCAAACACCAACTGGCATGGACGCCGGGGAAATTCGCCATCAAACAGAATGTCTATGTCGGCGAGACGGCCACGGAGGTGCGGGCAAAGAAGACTCCGGAATTCGCCGGGCTGGCGCCGAAGGTGGCATCGGTCGAGTTGCCCGTCAGCAATCCCGCCCTGGGCAAGAGTTATTTCTGGCGGGTGGAATCCATCAATGGCGACAACCTGGCAGTTTCAGCGGGTGATGTCTGGAGCTTCCGCACCGTCAATAAAAAGCTCGAAATATATGTTTTATCGGGGCAGTCGAACGCGGTCGGCTGCAGTATGATCACCGGATTGCCGGCGCGATACAAGGGATTCAACAAGAACGTCATCACCTTTGTGCGCGGCGAGTGCCGGCTTGGCGATTACGGCTGGGCCTATCTCAGGGAAGGACTCGGCGCCAGCTTCGGTGACCGGGATGGCAAGGGCACCTTTGGTCCCGAACTCGTGTTTGGCTATGAAATGAGCCCCTTGGATCCGGCGCAGGTGATGGCGATCATCAAGATCGCCTGGGGCGGCACGAACCTCGGCGTGCAATGGCGTCCGCCAAGCGCGGGAGGCGTGACCGGCAACTTGTACAACGACTGGGTGAAGTTCCTGAAGGAAGCCATGGCAAAGCTGGACCCGGCCTTTAAACCCGAGTTTGCAGGCATGCTGTGGATGCAGGGCGAATCCGATACGGGCGATGAAACCATGGCCAAAGACTATGAGAAAAACCTAAGCGCCCTGATCAAGGACTGCCGGGCTGAAATGAAGTCACCCAATCTGCCGTTCGTCCTTGCCACCATTTCCAAAGCCCCGGCATGGGACAAGTATGGCGATGTGGTCCGCGCCGCGGAGGACAGGGTGGCGGCGACGGTTCCCTTCACCGCCACCTTCCCGACCGCCGACTTCGGCATGACCGATCCGTGGCACTATGACACGCCCGGCATGGTCTCGTTAGGCGGGCGGTTTGCCGAGGTCATGACTAAACTTGCAAAATGAATCAAGTCCATGAGATGACCACTAACAACCCCATGCAACACAAGTGATGCATCACTCAACTCTGATACTCTTCGGCACCTGCCTGGCCATGGTTGCCCCGACCCGGGCGGAAGTTAGACCCGCCCCGTTGTTCAGCGACGGCATGGTGCTGCAACGCGAACTGCCGGTACCGGTCTGGGGCACCGCCGGCAAAGGTGAAAAGATAAGCGTCACATTCTGCGGGCAAACGGTCACCACCGTGGCGGATGAGCAGGGCAAATGGAGCGTGAAGCTCGCCAGCCTCAAGCCGGGCGGGCCGTTTCCGATGACCCTCGGCGGCAGCAACACCATCGAATACAAGCAGGTGTTTGTCGGCGATGTCTGGTTGTGCGGCGGCCAGTCCAACATGGACATGGTCGTGGGAGCCTGCGACAAGGCCGACGATGCAACCGCCACCACCACTCCTAACATGCACCTCAGCCATGGCGGCGGCTGGGTCCCGGCGGCCAACGGCAACAACGGCGGTTTCAGCGGGACCGGCTACTGGTTCGGCCGTTATCTCGCCGGGGAAATGAGGGATCTCCCCATCGGCCTGATCAAGTGTGCCGTGGCGGCTCCACCGCCGAGTCGTGGAGCCCGGGTGGAGAACTCTACAAGGCGCGGTTGCAACCGCTGATGCCCTACGCCCTCAAGGGAGTCGTCTGGTATCAGGGCGAAGCCAACACCGACCGGCCCTACCTGTATTCGCAGGCGATGGAGGTCTTGATAACCGCTTGGCGCAAGGGATTCAACATCCCGGCGCTGCCATTCATTTATATGCAACTCCCGCGCATCGGGGGCGAGCCCGCGCCGGACGCGAAACTCAATCCCGGTGACGGCTGGGCGCTGACCCGCGAGGCGCAGCAGTTCAACCTTGCCATCTCTAACACGGCGATGGCGGTCTATTCCGACTGCAGTGATGGCGATCTCCATCCGAAGAACAAACCCGCCGCCGGCAAACGCCTGGCGCTGGCGGCGCTGGCAAAGGTTTATGGGCGCCAACCCGCCGAGAACTATCTGAGCCCGGTGCTCAGGAATGCGGTGCTGCAAGCCGGCACGCTCACCCTGTCATTCGATCACGCAGCCCAAGGGCTGACGGTCAAGGATCCGGCGGCGGACGGTTCGATCCAACAGTTCGTCGTGGTCTCCGCGGACGGCACGCAGAAGCCTGCGAAGGCACGCATCAGCGGTGACAAGATCATCGTGGACTTGAGCGGCGAGCAGGGTCTGCCCGATGTTTACTATAGCTTCAGCAATTACCCGCTGGGTAATATCTATAACGCCGCGGGGTTGCCCGTGTCGCCGTTCCGGTTGTCCCGGCCGAAGGTCGTCGTGGATGATGCCTTCGGCAGCACCCTTACCCTCAGTCAGGACGTGCCCTTCGGCGCCAATGCCCTCAAACCTGCTTGCTACCGCATTCCGGGCTATGTGATCCGGAAAGCGGAGTTTTCCGGCGGCAGCGCCCGGGTCCGCCTAACAGCAGACAAACCGTGGAAGATCGGCGACACGATCACGGTGGAAATGCCCGGCTTCAAACAATGGGATGGCAAGACGGGCTTCAAGTCGCTCGAATTCATCGCCACCCCGGGCCGGGTCGCTGCGGGCGGCTGTTTCCAGGAGATGCTGGTGGGTGAGATCCATCTGGATGTCAAACCCGAGCTGGTCTTCAAAGACAACCTGGTGGACGGGAGGAAACTCGCCTACCCGAGTTCCAAGACGTGGCGGTTGGTCAAAGGCGAGGCCATTATCAATTTGTCCGAGGGGCCGAATCCGCCGCCCAATGCGTTGGCATGCGCCCATGTCTATGTTTACGCCAACGCGGATAGGACGGTCAACCTGTGGTATGGCAGCGACGATGGCGCGCGGGTGTATGTAAACCGGGAACCGGTCAACACCACCGAGGGCGTACGGCCCTGCATCCCGGACATGGTGAAGATAAAGGATGTGAAACTGCGCAAGGGCTGGAATTCGATTCTGTTCGAAATCAGCCAGTTCGCCGGCAACTGGTCCGTGATGGGCCGCATTGTCGACGACAACGGCGGTCCCATCCAGGGTCTCGGCTATCAGGCGGAAAAACCCGCGGATTTCCGGTGAGTGACGACAAACATCCGCATGGTGGAGTATGGCGGCACGCCCACAGCACGCACATGGAGCGCGGAGTTCGGGCAGTTCCCCGGCGGCGTATCCGAACGGAGGGTCAATGAATAGGAATAATTCATCGAGCGCAGCAAGGACCGGCCGTTTTCACTAACGGTGACGTTCAATGCCCCGCATATCCTGCGCGTGGTGACAGGTGCCGGGCAGATTCAACACGACTTCGATGCCGCGCTGGCCGCCGGTAAAATCCTGGATATTCCCAAAGACCTTTTTCTGGCGATTGCCCCGGAAATGAAAGAGTCTGCCCGGGCCGGAGTAAACAAACCCAGTTATAGCCATGCATTCAACCACGAAATTCTCCTGTCTTGCCCGTCTTCATGTCGCCCTGCTGGGCATGGCGGCGACCGGTCCGCTGCTGGCCGCCGATCCAGCCCCTCCGGCGTCCGGCTCGGGTTGGGGCAACACGCCCTTCACCTATGCGGCGTGGATCAAATCCGGCGACAATTCCGCCCTGATCTCGACCTCGTCGAAAAACCCTGACGGACGTCCGGGCTGGAAGGAACTGCACACCTGGGGTGAGGAGTTTTGCTTCGGCGGCAATGCCAGCGGCGGGTTCAACGGGCGCGGCGGCAGGATCAACGACAACCAGTGGCATCATCTTGCCTTTGTGTCGGATCCCGCGGCCAAAAAACAATCCATGTATGTGGACGGCGAACTCAAACAAACCGGCACCTGCGAGATGAAGCCCGATGCTCCCGGCGCGGTGCTGTTGATCGCGCGGGGCTTCGATGAAATGGGGCATACCCTGTTCTCGTTTGTCGGCACGCTTGATGATGTGCGCCTGCATGGCAGGGCGCTCGCGGCCGATGAAATCCGCACCGCCATGCAAGGCGGCGAGGTGGACGCCAAGGGCGCGCCCGCACTGCGCGTGAAACTCGACGGCACCGCGGATGAAATCGCCCGCCTCGGCTGCGGCGAGAAACTGAAGTTTGTCGAGGGCAAGGTGGGCCGTGCCGCCGAGTTCAACGGCTGGAGCTACCTCGAGGTGGCACCGGGTTTGCGCGGCGTCCGTTGGCAACCGTGCTCGTTCCGCTTCGATGGCTCGCCGGAAGAACGCAATTGGGCGCGGGAGGACGGTCTGCTAGATCCGACCGACAGTCCGGCCCAACAGGCACAGCGCTATGCCGCGGCCACCGCGAAGCGCTGCCCGGCCATGGCCGAGGAGGCCGGAAAACGGGCGAAGGGCGCGGACCATTGGCGCCGCATCGAGCAGGTGAGGGAAATCTATCTGCAGGCTTGCAGGTGGCTCGAAGGTCAGCAACGCAATCTCCAGAAAATGCCCTCACAGGTGAGCTTGGCATCCCAATATCTGAATCAGATCCAGAAGAAAAAGGACGGAAAATTTGATCCGGCACCGTATCTCCAGCGCCTGCAGGGCGTTTCCCAGCAGATGGCGAAAGCGGGTGACAAGCTTTCAGTGGCAACCCTGCAGAAAGCCAACGAGACGTCTGATCAGGCACAGGCGTCGATCTCCGCCCAGTGGCTCATGGCACAGGGCATTGACAAGCTGGTGTTTCTCAAACGCTACACCTATAATGGCGGGCACTACTACACCGAATACATCCAAGGCAGCTATCAGCCCGGCGGCAACCTCTGCATCCTGGATCTTAAGGACGGGTCGGTAAAAGAACTTCTCCCCGAAATGAAGAAAGGGGTGTTCGAACGCTTCGATGTTTCGTTCGACGCCAAGCGGATTGTCTTTGCATGGAAAGCGGATCTCAATGTCGGCTACCGCATCTACGAAGTGAACGTGGACGGCACGGGTTTCCGCCAGGTGCTCATGCCACCCCCGGACGAGGCGGATCTGGTGCGCCGCTATGCCAATGGCTATCACCATGGCACCGATGACATGAGTCCATGCTATCTCCCCGATGGCGGCATCTGTTTCGTCTCCACACGCTCCCAGTACGGCACGCTCTGCGACAATCCCGATTGCTTCACTACGACCAATGTGTTCCGCATGGACTCCGACGGCAAGAACCTGCGTCAACTCTCGACCAGCGCTCTGAGCGAACAGACACCAACGATGGCGGAGGACGGTAATATCCTCTATTCACGCTGGGAGTACGTGGACAAGGGCGCCGTGAGCGTCAAGTGTCTCTGGTCGATGTATCCCGACGGCAGCGGCTCGCGCGAGGTTTACGGCGCGGACATCGCCCTGCCGCCGACCATGACCCAGGGCCGCGCAATCCCGGGTGTCCCGGGCGGCTACGTGGTCATGGGGGTGCCGCACTTCCCGCAAATGGGTGTGGGCACGGTGATCCGCCTCGACATGAACAAGCCTATCAGAACGCGCGAACCCATGACCTACATGACCCCGTACACCGATATTCGCGGTGAGGGCGGGTTTGAATTCATGGATGACAATGGCAAGTGGTATGGCGATGGCTTGGGCCGCGGGCCGCTCTTCCGCGATCCCTATCCGCTGTCCAAGGAAAACTTCCTGGTTTCCCACAAACCGGCCGGCACCGACCTCAATAACCCAAAGGGATATGGCATATACTTGTTAGACGAGAAGGGAAACCTGCAACTGGTTTACCGGGATCCTGAAATTTCCTGTTGGGTGGCCTATCCCTTGAAGCCGCGCAAGGTGCCGCCCGTCCTGTCCTCGTCCAAGGATGACAAGCTGGCGGCGGCCAAGCTGGCGAAGTGCGTGGTGACCGATGTTTATCATGGCTTGGAGGACGTCCCGCGCGGCACGATCAAATACATCCGCGTGCTCGAGCAGCGGGCGCGTCCCTGGACCGCCCGCCGCTATTATGAAGGGGATCTTTATGACCAGCAGCATGCGGTGATCACCAAGGACACCCACCTGGCACTCAAGGTCCAACACGGCATCGTGCCGGTCGAGGCGGACGGTTCGGCCTATTTCGTGGTGCCTGCCGACGCGAGCATCTTCTTCCAAGTGCTGGATGCAAACTTCATGGCGGTGCAAACCGAGCGGACGTTTGTGAATTACATGCCGGGCGAGGTGCGCGCCTGCATCGGTTGCCATGAAACACCGCAGTCGGCGGTGAAGGCCAGCAACCTGCTAGGCACGCCGCTCGCGTTGAAACGCGCGCCGTCCACACCCGGTCCGCAACCGGGCGAGAAAGACGGCCACCGGCCGCTGGATTACGCGCAGGATGTCCAGCCCGTCTGGGACAAGCATTGCCAGAAATGCCACAGCGGGACGGATCCCAAGGGCAAACTCAACCTGAGCAGCGAAATGACCGAGTTGTTCAATGTGTCATATGAGAGTCTGATCCCGGAACGGCGGAAGGGACAATCCGACCGTGGACTGTTAGGGCTGGTCATCGGCGAAAACCATCCCAAAACCGGCAATGTGGATTACCTGCCCGCACGCTCGCTCGGCTCGCACACCAGCGTGCTGGTGGCGATGCTCGCCAAGGGCAAGGTCAAGCTGGCCGATCCCAAGCAGGCTGAACGCGCCGCCAAACTCGCGGAAGTCCACGAGAAAATCAACCTGACCCGGGAAGAGTTGCTCAAGGTGACCAATTGGGTGGACACCAACGGCCAGTATTACGGGAGTTGGTGGGGCCGGCGCAACCTGAATTACAAGGACCTGCCGGATTTCCGGCCGCTCCAGACCTTCGATATGGCCACTTCTAACATCAACCCCTATCCGAGCTGGAACGGGAAATGAAAGATTGAAGGAGCAACAGCGATATGAAGAACCTACTTACAACCCCGACACGCTTGCCGTTTGGCCAATCCCAATTGAACCCGAAATCCGAAGTTCACGTTTCCATCTGGCTGACTTTGGCGGGCCAGCGGCATGAAGATCGGCTGAAGCCTTTACTCCAACGCGTGAATGCGAACCCGGCGTCGGAGTTCACGCTTCAGCGTGCCCCCGAAGGGAAGTGTACTGAGGAGCACT
>Ga0268284_1000520_pt1 | contig 25070 bp, 21 predicted proteins | sample saktaG_14_FD_190137 | JGI IMG/M metagenome (GOLD analysis project Ga0268284, IMG submission 190137) | Saline water microbial communities from Sakinaw Lake, British Columbia, Canada - sak_2013_06_06_40m | ecosystem: Environmental > Aquatic > Non-marine Saline and Alkaline > Saline ...
AATATAATATCACTTTACTAATCTAAAAGCAAAAAATAAAGGCTTTCCCCTTAAAAAACAGATGACAGAAAAAACCATTTTAATAATAGCGAAAAAATTACCCGATAATTCGATATAAGATCTTAAGTGTGTGTCAAGGGGACGTTTCGTTTGTCATATTTCAGAATATATATTTACCTTATTGAATCTCCACCTGCGGTTAAAAAAATTGGCCTTTTTCAATTTTTCTGCACCTTAATACTAATACGACAAAAGGTTTGCAAAATCCTGCTTTTTGAAAGAAAAGTTATTAGTTTTTGGTTTTTAGTTTTTAGACAGAAAAGAAAGGAATGAATTCCCCCTTTCGTGGGAATGACATTTAGAGAAGTGGGAATGACAGAAACAAGTAATGAGATTGTCGCGCTTTCTTTTTTAAAGCTCACAATTACAGAGGGATTAAAACTAACAATATTTACTTATAAATGGGGAAAATGTGTAAAGTATGTGGGAAAATACCTTCTTGAAAGCCTTATATAATAAGGGTTTTCACCATCATCTAAAATAAGCCATTTTAAGCGCCTATTTTAAAAAATATGATAAATCACCTTAGGCACCCTCAAGAAACGCAGCTACGACAATATTTCGATAAAACCTTTACATTGCAAGGCTTTTAGCCTCCTAAAAATGCAAATTTTAGCCCTTTTTATCTCATTTTCTCCCTATTTTAGAAGCACTGCCACCATCCCATATAACAAAAAAACGTAGAAACCCTTATATTTTCTGCGTTTTAGAGTTTTACTATTTTTCTCTAAAATACTCGTAATTCTCTAATTCTATATATATTTATCTCCCTTTTTTAGCCAAAAATCAGTTTTCCGGTTCTCCTTTTTTTCTCCTTAAAGTTAGAAAAAATTAACAAATTTTTAAGTTAGCAACCCGCCCCCTATCACATTCATTTAGTGAGAGAACTCATTGGAAAAGACTTACCGTGTCCGGGATAAACAGTATTTATTTTTAAACTTTTTAGTTTTTCGATACTGCTATTCGCTGCCGTTGAGTCGTCGATAATGGAAAAGATCTTTGGTTTGTTTATATTTGCAAGTAGATCACCACAAAACAGGTTGCCGTCGGCTGTCAGGATTCCCATTGAGCCCTTTGAGTGCCCCGGAAGTTGAAGAACTTTAGCGTCGAATCCGTATCCGGAAAAATCGTATCCATCCTCAATATATAAATCAGGTTTAAATCTGTCTGATTTGCCTAAACTGAAGAATAAACCAAATATTATTCTGATGACAATATTGGGGCTCTTTCTATTCCAGAACATGTTTCCGTGTTCTGCCATTCCGGAATCGTTATAGTTCATGGCTATTCTTGTATCGAATTTTTTACGGAGATAGGCAGCATTACCGGTATGGTCAAAATCTCCATGGGTTAAAACAATGAGCTTAAGATTTCCAGGCTGGCAGCCCGCGCTTTCAAGTTCTTTTTCAATAACCCCCCGTTTGTTGGGCATCCCCGTGTCGATCAGAATATAACTATCGCCAGTCCTGATAAGGTAGCAATTTACATAGTTATTGAAAATAACATGAGCGGTAATGGTTTTAATCTCTAAAGTCATTTTATACTCCTTATGTTCTGCACGAACATATTCTGCCCAGTTAGTATTTTCCTTTATTGTCAAGGGGACGGTTGTTTTGACACTTTTTTTACCGTTTCCCGATTTACTCCAATTAAAATAACTATCTGCCTTTTTGGGAATTCCTTTTAAGGTTTCTTTAATTTGACTGTACCATGCTTAAAATTAGGGACAAACTCACATTTTCTATCTCTCAATCTTTGCCCCATAAGCATGGTACAGTGGGGAGATTGTCTTTCTTTATACAAACGCCGCATAGCAGCCAGCAAAGCTCCTTTACAGGAACTGTATGTCCTCTTTTCGGTAACCTCTAATCCCGGTAAATGATAATAGGGTTCTTTAATTTTACCATCATTCTGCCAATGTTCTATCGTTTCATCGCTTCCAGTCTCAAGGATCGCGGCATCTTTTCAATTGCATATCTAAGAGCAGTACGGGGCATATTCTCTTTATTCTTCATCACATAATCAAAAACCTCTTTTTGGTGCAGGTGACTGGTTACTTTTAACAACCAGCCATAACCCTTTTGAACCAAATCATCTTCATCCAAAAGTAATTGATCGGTAATTTCAAAAACATCTTTTAAAAAAAACCTTTTTTCGCCGGAACAATAAGGGAAACGGCCGCTGCCCTTCTAAGCCAGCGATTCTTCGATTGGGTCCATTCTTTTAGTTCTTCAATAAACGCCGGATATTTCACTAAAAAACTCCCCATGGTATGGTTACAAAATCCGTCACACTTTGCCCAGTTATTCACGTATTTTTCTATCCAGTTTTTAAATACAATCCAATCATCCGGTTCGAATTCATCGGTAATTTTGGGAAGCCAAAAAGCAACAATAAAAGCTTCCTCACAATAATCTGAGAAAAAAAGCAACTCACATAAATTAAATATATTCAGCTTTTCAAGCGTTTTTATTTCTTTCCAAAATTTGTTAGCAATCTTCCTAACCGTAGCGACTTTTACCCCATAATATTTTACTTCTTCTTTGAAAAAACGCTGGAAGCTTTTTTGGGTCTTATTATCAATATTTTCTTTTAATGATTCTCTAATCTTTTGAATGGTTGGATTCATTTACAATCCCCTACAGTTTTATTAATCTAAAAGCAAAGGTAAAGACTTTCCCCTTAAAAACAGGAGAATATTTTGTATTTTTGCGTTTATTTATCATTTCTTTAATGAGTGCTCTAGGTTTAACTCAAAGCTTGCTTTAATACCGAATAAAAATCCTTTTCTTCCTCAATAACGGGAATCTTCGCCTTTCTTGCTTCCTCTTTCTGGCTTTTGGTACAATAACCCCATCCGGCCAAAAAAACGTTGACCCCCAGGGTATCAGTTCCTTTAAGATAGCTCAGCTGATCATCAATAAAATAAATCTCATTTAATTTGGCACCATATTTTTTAGCGATAGCCTGCATATGCTCTGCTTTATGCTTGCCAAAGTTTTTATCAAAAATATCTTCAATGTCTATCTCAAATCCAAGATATTCCGGTTTAAAAGCGCGATGAATGGCTTCCCCACGATTGGAGGTAGCAATGACAACTTTTTGACCCTCCTTTGTAAATCGCTGAATCCCCTTGACGACTTCCTTAAAAACAGGTGACAGAAAAAACCATTTTTTAAAACTCTTTTTCTGCCAATTCTCTTTTTCCTTAAAAAACAATTCTCGAAAAAATTGATAATCGAATTGAAGCTGGTTACGATAAGTAATGAATTCCTGTTGGTTTTTAATCTGAACCTGCTCTTCCATAATTTTAATAATAGCGAAAAAATCACCCGATAATTCAATATAAGACCTTAAGCGGCGGTAATAATACATTTCTTTTTTATATTGTTTTTGCCTCTCTTCCCAATTCTCAAAAGTGAATAATTCCCCGCCAAAATTTCTTTTTACTTTCGAACCAAAATATTTACAATAGGCATTATGACTTATAAATAAAGATTTTAAAGCACTGTCACTAATGACGCCGTCATAATCCACTGCTAATATTTTCATCTTCAATTCTTCCTATCCCTTGAATTAATTTGTGTAGTACAGTTAACTAAATTATTAAAATTATACTATTTCTTTATTGGGGTTTACAACTTGAATTGTAGGTTCGGTGGAACATAGGAAACAATTTTAAAATTATGCAGAATAAACGGCAAGGCAGATCTTTGCATTTAACATACTCTATTCTTGAAATATAATAAAACCGTAAAAAATTCTATCTCCTGCCATATTCTAATCATTTAAAAGGACATTGGGAACCTGTACTTATCAGACCCCTTATAAAAAGTTTTAAAAAGTTACCGAATTATTGAGCTAGGGCAACGGTTCTTTTGACACTTTTCTTACCGTTTCCCAATTTACTCCAATTAAATAGCTATCGGTAGCCTGGTCATATTGCTGATATGGCATACCCCTGGTTATATTGCAAGACCCCTATACTTCTTTCCATTCATCTATGCAGCCAATTCTGAAGAATCTCCCGTACAGAACGATTCAACTCCTTTGAAAAATCAGCATTAAATTTTTTTAAGAAAAAATGCTGACCTATATTCTGTGCCCCAAGTAAAAAATTATTAACCTTAAATACTCTCTCTTCTAAATCTTTATGCAGGTTATTAAATTCCTCTTTGTTTAGCCTTCTATATTTATCCTTAAATACAATAAACTGCTTATCAACTCTACAAGTTTGCTCCCTTTTCCTTTGCTGCTCTGTTGGATAACCAAAACAAAGAAGTACAATGGGAAATACATATTGAGGTAGATCAAATAGTTCCCTATGAATTTCATAGTTTTCCATTATATCCCCTATATAACATGAACCCACACCAAGGGATTCTGCAGCTATTACTGCATTTTGAGCAGCAATATTCACATCGGAACATGCTAAAAACAAATCACCTTCCTGTGGTTTTCTCATTTCCATATTCATTCTTTTGCATAGTTCCGGTACTTCAGAGTTAATAAAATAATCGTACCATCTTTGATAATCTGCCAAAAATAATAATACCAAAGGAGCCTTAGCTATAAAAGGTTGATTATCACAGGTCTTAGCCAAATTATCTTTTTTTGACTGGTCAGCAACTTCAATGATTGAATATAGCATCATATTTCCAGCAGTTGGAGCTTTCATGGCAGCCTTTATTATTTCATCCTTTATGTCTTCAGGTATATCCTTATTTTCATATGCCCTTATCGATTTTCTTTCATAAATAACCTTTAATACAGGATTCATCTCTATTATCCCTTCTAATTTTTTTAATAACACTAACTTCAAGATTAAATTTTTTAGATAATATTTTGAAAATAGGGGCAGACATCTATTTACCAACTTGATTCTTGGGCTTTCCTTTTGACTTTAGCTTAAAGGTAAGACAAGGGGACGTTTCGTTTGTCATATTTTAAGAATATATATTTACCTTATTGAATCGCCACCTGGGGTTAAAAGAATTAGTCCTTTTCAATTTTCCTACATCTTAATACTAATACGACAAAGGTTTTAAAAAATCCTTCTTTTGAAAGAAAAGTTATTAGTTTTTAGTTTTTAGACAGAAAAGAAAGGGATGGATTCCCATTCCCCGATCAGGTCGAGGACAGGTTTCATGGGAATGACATATAGGGTCGTGAGATAGAATGGGGTCAGCCTGTTGAGACCTGAACTTCTATTACGCGCCTTGTAAGACTAGCACGCGCTTGTCTTACTAACATGAATTTATTTATAATTTCGGTTAAAAATCTAATTCCCTGAAGAATTGTTTGACATCATCGAAAGTTTTTGATGCATAGACCTGATGCTTTATTTTTTTTACATGAGGTTTACCTAAAGCAAGATATTTTGTGAAAGCTTTTATCCTGAGAAGCCTTAATTCAGGCGGGTAATATTCTTCCACAAGAGCCATTATCCTTTCAGTGATCTCCTTTTTATCTTCGGGGCTAGGCATTTCATCCTGCATTTCGGCGAATATGAACGGATTACTCATTGCTCCCCTGCCGATCATTATTCCGTCCACTATATTTAATCTTTCCAATGCTTCATCCCGGTTTAAGATATTTCCGTTCCCGATGATTTTTAAACCTGACCGTTCTTTAATTCTCTCTGCATATTCCCACCTTGCTTCCGAATTGTACCTGTCCGTTTTCAGCCTGAAATGAACAGTAACCGCATCAACTCCCTCATTCTCAAGTACTTTCAGTATCTCGAATACATTCTCCTCTTCATATCCAAGCCTTATTTTTACCGTGAAAGGGATGCTGATCACTTTCCTGACCTTTCTGCAGATCTCTCCAATTTTTTTCGGATCTTTAAGTAAAGCCGCACCTGCCCTTTTTTTTATAATCTTCCGTACCGGACACCCCATATTTATATCTACCCCGGAAAAATCAGTTTCCTCTTCAATGTATTTTACCGCATCTGTGAATGGCTCCGGTTCACTTCCGAAAAGCTGGATGAACTGCGGAGTGTTAAAATCGAATGACCTGATCATTGAGAGGGTTCTATCCTGTTTCCTTCTGAGCCCTTCCGCGGAGATCAGTTCGGTTACCATAAGCCCTACTCCACCAATCTCATCAACGACCCTTCTGAAGACAATATCAGTGAGGGATGCCATGGGAGCTAGTATAGTCCGGTGTTTTAAGAGCAGATTCCCGATCTTAAGATTTTCCATCATAACCTATTAAATGAAATTACGGGGTCAAGCCATGCAATATAACTTTTCATATTCTCCCTCGCTTTTTTTAATCACTCTGCTCACTGTAGTATAAAATTATCAAAGGGACGGTTGTACTATCTTCCTTTTCGATAAAATGGTTAGTATTGATAATTAGCCCTGACATACTTGTCTGAAATAATCTTCATATCTGCATATACACCGCGGTAACGTTCAGGTAACATGGCTGCCATACGAGTCATAATCTGATCGGTCATCTCCTGATAAACGTCCTTCGTTATCTTCATCTCGCTCGCAAGCATGAAGGGTTTCCCCACAACAAAGGTAACACGTGTTCGCTTTAACCGCTTTATATTGTGCCAAAAGTTTTCGGCTCCGTAATGTGCGACAATCAATATTGGAACACGATTTTTCAGTGCAAGAAAAACCACTCCCTGTTGGCCCCTGGCCAGCACCCCGTTGCTACTTCTTGTTCCTTCCGGAGCAATGCAGAGCATTTTTTTCTCTTTCAAAGCTTTTCCCGCCTCTTTAAATGTGGAGACCCCTGGGGTTTCTCTATTAACAGGAATGGCTCCCCATTCTTTTACCAGTATCCTTAGGAACCAATTGTCCTGGTTTTCTATTTTTGAAATTCCACAGACTTTGCGGGGAAGTAGAAGCGTGTATATGAGCGGGGCCTCGAGAAAATTGATATGGTTAATCACCAGAATCAAAGGTCCTTGACGGGGCACAGATTCCAGTTTGTCTCCTTCAACTTTACAAAGTATTTTTAATAGCAGTTTGATAATAAAGGTTATGAATCTACCAGTCAATGTCATGGCAGACTTCTTCTTGTGATTATTTGGAGTGCCAAAGGAATTATCTGGACTGTTAGCGCTGTGCCTGCAACACAGATAGTTTCTCCATCAGCATGAGCTGTCATGCTTCCTGAAAGTACTTTCAGGGAGAATTTTTCAGCAGAATCAGTAAATGTGCCACGGTGACTGCTTTGTTTCCCTTTCATGTAGAGCATCATAGCCTTGAGCAAAGAAATTCTCGTCCCCTGATGTGTAATGGTAAGATTAAGCAGACCATCACTCATATCTCCATCAGGAGCCATAAAGAAAGCCCCTCCCATCCGTTTCCCATTCATGATAGAAACAAGAGCCGGACTGAGTATCTGCTTTCTATCTTTATAAGATATTTCGATTGTTGGAGCTTTGGGGAGCATTACCAATGTTTTAAACGCTCCAATGATATATGGTGCCGCTCCATGAAGATGCTTCATTTTTGCTGCCTCCAGCCCGACAATTGCATCAAAGCCGATGCCAACACCGTTTCCGAAGTACCGTCCCTTAGGGAAGTCACCTCCGGTAATAAGCCCAACATCCATTGGATAAAAAGTCCCATCAAGAAGAAGGCGCATGCTCTCCGCAAGATCGTGCGGAACTCCTGCTCCAAAGGCGAAGTCATTCCCGCGACCAATGGGCAAGACACCAAACTGTAAACGATTTTGATGGATTGATGATGATTCAGGTTTAGGGGAATTAAACATAAGTCCGTTTATTACCTCGTTAGAAGTACCGTCCCCGCCGGCGGCTACGATTACCTGATCAGGAATTTGAGCACTCGATGCTGTTATGGAAGTAGCATGACCGATTTTTTCTGTAAGAATAATTTTGAAATCTGTTGCATTTTTTGAAAAGAACTCTTCTATTAAGGGAATTTTTTTCTTCGCATTTCCCTGATCCGCAACTGGGTTGAGGATAATTGTAAAATATCTGTTCATGCCTACTCCTATATATATTTTTAGATTATTATATTCAAATATTGAGTTTCCTAAATTATAGATTAGACCTTTAACATAGTCAAATGAATTATGTGGAATAATAACCAATAAAATTATAGTTAAAGCCCTAAAACCGTAAGCGGCTAGGGCTTTAACCAAAACATTTCTTTGATTTTTAGTAATAAAATAAACTAATTATATAATTTTTCGTAGAGTTCGTTAACCTATTATTCCATTGAAAGAGTGAACCCGGAGTTTTTATATAGGAAGTCTATCGATGTTACTATTTTTTATCTTTTCCTTTATCTTTTCCTTTGTCTTTTCCTTTATCTTTTCCTTTATCTTTTCCTTTTGCACCACAGCAAGGCATTAAAATCACCTCACTTTCTAAAAAAATATTAAACAAGTGCAGCACAAACCCTGAATTTAATCGACCATTTATGTTAAGATATATACAACAAAAAAGATTTTTTGTCAACATCTTTCATCTTTATCGCGGGTCAAGGAGAAAATCCACCTGCTCGCACCATTTAATATTTTTGTCTGGCAATGTCATTTGCTGTAATATCTGGGTGAAAATACCTGCCATCTTTTTTGGTATACTTATTTTTGACCAATATCGACTGTGCGGGACAAAAATTGAAGCATGAGTAGCAGTAATAACAGTTTACATCTTTTTGCCATACCGGTCGTTTATTATGCATTTTTATCTTTCTGGAAAGACATACTTTTTCGCATATCCCACAACCGGTACATGTTGAATCAGCATAGAAGTTGATTTGAGTTTTTGTGTTGTAAGTTAGGAGATACATGACCCGTTCCAAAAGAGATAAAAAAAGGATTTGGAAAGGCTTTTTTTGGATATTTTTCTTGAGCTAATATAATTTTATGTATAGAATCAAGGCGGGACTGAACCTCAGATTCAAGCTGTAATACTTTTTTTTCATTTATCTGATTTACCCAGTTTTCATCACCCTTTCCCGGTTTCAAACCCGTCGGTGAATTACTAGCCATATTGAGGATAAACTGAGAATCTAGACTTTTCCCTTTTTTCTTCAGTATCCCTTTTACGTTGATGTTTGCAACACAAAAGGTACCAATCCGTGTCAACACTGAAAAAGTATACTTGGCCGATTTCAGATTGAGCTTCTTAAGAAATCGTCGTACAGGAACAGGTACAGTTGTAAAATAGATAGGGAACACAAAACCTACTGTTTCTGCGTTGGTTTTAATAACATCTGTGTTTAGAAGACTAACAATCGGAATAAGCTTTGTTTCTGGAATTCGTTTTTGTAGTTCTTTTGCCACGTGTAACGAATTACCGGTTCCAGAAAAGTAATAAATTTCCGTACTCATAGAAAAATACTCCTTCTATTTATTTTGCGCCGAAATGCAATTAAAATAATCTGCTCAATCTATCAATTACTTCAGTAATTTTCTGATCACGGCGCTTACTACTCCAGATTACCATCCCTGATCCACAGACTTCCCCGTCTTTGGATTTGCAGATTTTTTCCATCTTGTTGATTGCTTGGTTTCCACCGGTCCAGGAAAAGGATAATTGCTTGGTGACGAAACAGGCGACTTTTTTGCCCTTTAATGATGTCATCCGGGTTAGATAACTTTTCATTGCCGGTGATAAGGAAAAGGCCTGTACTGGAGCACCGAACACTAATGCATCGTATTTGTCGACATCGGGCTTCGTTTTGAGCTGAAAATTTGTTGCTCTCGGACCTAATTCACCGGAAATTTCTATCTGTTCTATGTCCACCGAATGTCCGGCTGCGTAAAGTTTCTCCTTCAGCTTCAGGGCGACGGAATTGGTATTCCCGGTCTGGGAATATATGATAATACCGATATTCATATTTTGCCTCCTTTCTGTATGGACTATAAACAATTATTAATTAATTATCTTAACTACTTTTTAAAATGATGTCAATAGAGCGGATTGCCCCATCTAAATTGGTATAGTGTCCAAAGGTGCAGCTTACCTCCCTGGTTAAAAAGGTTTTTTGTTTATATAGGTAAGTCTACGCTTTTTCTTTTTTCCTTCATCCTTCTTCCCCTCTATTTACTACTCCGCTAAATTTTACACTAACATTGGGTCTTTTGATTTATCCCCATGACAATTGACGATGATGGATTTTTTTAAAAAAAGAGCGTTCTTTGGATATTTTTGATATAATAAATTATTATCGTAAATGAGGGAGGTGCCGGAATGGATACCATTTTTCAATGGGGATTAAATTTCATTATTATGATTCAAAAGATTGACACACCGTTGCTGGATTCTTTTTTTCGAGCTATTACTTCACTTGGAGATGAATTATTTTACCTGCTTTTATTTTCCTTCCTCCTTTGGTGTGTTGACTTTTATTTGGGAATACGGGTCGGAATTATCTTTTTATTATCCGTTTATGTTAATGCCGGAGTAAAAGAAATATTTCAGCAGCCCCGCCCTTTTGATATTTTACCGGAAATTCAAAAGGTTCAGGCCTCCGGATATGGATTTCCCAGCGGCCATGCCCAGTCTTCCCTGGTGGTCTGGGGGAGTATAGCTTACTGGAAAAAGCAAGCCTGGATTCGCATCCTTTCTGTTTTACTGATTCTATTGATTGGATTTTCCCGCATCTATCTGGGCGTCCATTTTCCTACCGATATCCTGGGAGGGTGGTTATTTGGCGGTCTCATTCTCGGTCTAATTTATTTTATTATTGCAAATATCAAACTCGATTTTATTCATAAGAATATTATATTTAAAATAATTGCCATCACCCTATTTCCGGTGATCTTATTACAAATTCAATCATCACCGGATATTATCAGTTCAGTGGCTGCATTGACCGGTGTTGGCTATGGTCTGCTATTATTTCATTCTTTTATTGGAGAGATTCGACCGGGGAACTGGCTTAAACGGTTTTTCAGTTTTCTGGTTGGAATTATCGGAATAGGGATATTATATCTTGGATTGAAATTGATACTGCCTTCAGAGGGCCAATCTTTCTATCAATTAAGCCGATTTTTCCGTTATCTGTTATTGGGTATATGGATCAGTTTTGGGGCGCCCTGGTTATTTATCCGGATGGGATTAGCCCATCAGGTGAAGAAAAAATCATGAAATTGAGAAAATCTATTCTTTGCATATATAGAGTATGGTGCTACGATTCGAATTTAAAGTCTTTTTCTTTAAAGAGTTTAATACAAACATCTACTGCTTTTTTTAATCTATCTGTACTCCTCCCATCATCATACCCAGCTCTTCAACGCTCACTTCGTTTCTTTTCACCACTCCCATAATCTTGCCCTCGTAGATAACTGCAATCCGGTCAGCAAGTGATAAAACTTCATCCAGGTCATCAGAAATGAGAAGAGTTGCTGTTTTCAATTTTGTACATTGTTCAATCAATTGACGATGAACATATTCTGTGGCACTGACGTCCAGACCTCGTGTAGGCTGTGCGGCAACCAGAACGCTGGGATTTCGGGAGAGTTCCCGGGCTAAAATTAATTTCTGGATATTTCCGCCGGACAGGCTTTTTAGAGAAGTATAGCGGGAAGGAGTCCTGATATCAAAATCACTTATTAGCCGCTCGCTTTCCCGGGCAATGTTTTTGAAATTCATGAATATTCCCGCGGCATAAGGTTTGTGTATATGGTCTTTAAGGATCAGATTTTCTTCTACGGTAAATTTCTGAACTGTTCCGTCTCGCATTCGTTCTTCAGGAATATAAGAGAGGCCATATTCGAGAAGCTGGGAAGGAGACCAATTGGTAACCTCGGTTCCCCTGATGAACACTTTGCCTTTTATAGGCTTTCGCAGACCTGCGATGACTTCCGCAAGTTCACGCTGGCCATTCCCGGAAACTCCGGCAATTCCCAGAATCTCACCGGAGTGCACTTCAAGGTCAATCCCCCGCAGGGCAGGGATATCCTCATTTCCCTGAGCCCAAATTCCCTCCAAAACAAGAGAGGCTTTTCCAATCTTTACCGAAGGATGTTCAACTTGAAAAAGGACTTCTCTTCCCACCATAAGACGTGCCAGTTTCTCTTTAGTTACCTCAGAAATGGGAAGAGTATTCACCACCCTGCCATCACGAAGTATGGTCACGCGATCACTCAGTGATAAAACTTCATGAAGTTTGTGGCTGATAAAAATAATAGAGTATCCTCTGTTTAGCATACTCCGCAAGACATGAAAGAGTTCTTCCACCTCTTGCGGAGTAAGAACAGCAGTCGGTTCATCAAGAATAAGGAGAGAAGCTCCGCGATACAAGATTTTTATTATTTCCACCCGTTGCTGCTCTCCTACAGAGAGTTGCCATATTTTTGCCTTTGGGTCAACATACAGCCCGTGAAGTTTGGCAAGTTCTTTAATGCGTTCCGAGACAATATCAAGATCAAGAAGAAATTTTCGTGAGGAATGAAGCCCCAAAGCTACATTTTCTGCTACAGTAAGGGTGGGCACAAGCATAAAATGCTGGTGTACCATCCCAATCCCCAGTCGAATTGCATCCAGTGGAGAACGAATGTTAACCGGTTCTCCGTTAACGTAAATTTCGCCTTTATCCTGTTGATATATGCCATAAAGAATTTTCATCAGGGTGCTTTTCCCGGCTCCGTTTTCGCCAAGAAGGGTATGAACTTCTCCCGCATGGACATCAAAATCAACTCGGTCATTCGCCAGTACACCCGGGAACTGCTTGATTATTCCCCGCATCTCTACTTTTTCGACTTTGGGTAAATTTGTTATTTTATTTATATTTTTTTTCATATTAAATATAAATCAGGGCTCCGTTTCACATTAATACTCCTAATCTTTTATTTATTCCTCTTACTTGGACTCAATATTTCCCTTAGTGCAGCTGCCCGAACAACATCGGCGCCGGAAACTACATTCTTGAGGGCAAGAGGGGCTGGATAACCCAAATAAGTATTTATAACTTTATATCGATTTTTCCTTCGATAATGTCCTTGATCGTCTTTCCTATAAGTGCCTCCTGGTTCACAACCATCTTAAGACCTCCGTTAGCCAGGGTGAGTACATAAATGTTTCCGCCTCTCGTCCCTTCTTTAACCAGCTGGATCATCGGCTTGAGAGCCACGGTCCAGTCGTAGACCTGGTTAGCGACGACGACCTCGGGAGCAAGTGATGTTTGGTCGGCCTGTGTTCCGAACCAGAGAACCCCGCGTTGGCGCGCTACCCCGATGGCTCCAACTACCATTTGGGCTGTTCCGGTGAGGACGTCGGCTCCAACGTTGATGTGCGTCTGTGCAGCTTCGGAAGCAAGAGCAACATCGCTAAAAGAACCGATCCAGTTGACGTTCACTTGAGCCTTCGGCTTGGTTGCCAGCACCCCGACTTTGAATCCATCGACATATAGCTTAGCGTCACCGGTCTCGATCGGACCGATTACCCCGATGATCCCGGTCTGGGAGAGTTTCGCTGCCAAAACACCGCAGACGTAGCCTCCTTCCTCAGAGCGCGCTTCGTAAGCGAAGACATTCGTGATCCCCTGATCGGAGAAGGTGCTTACCGATGTACCCCAGGCAAAGCTGGTGTTGGGAAAATCGGGGGCGATTTCCACCAGGGAACTTCCGTACTGTGAACCATGGGCAATTACTTGATCGTAGCCCTCGCTGGCATAATCTCGAATAGCAGCAGCAGCGTCAGCAACTACAAACATATTTTCTGAATAAACAAACTCAAAATTCTCCTTGCCCATCTCCTTTTGGACCGCGATTAAAGCATCATACATGCTCTGGCTAAAAGCCAGATCATTGATGGAACTTGGCATGATAACCGCTACCCGGAAGGGTTTTGCGCTTGCTCCGAACCCGAGCGATAATACAAGTATGCTTATTAGAGTAAGAACTATTATAATCTTTTTCAATTTCATTATTTAATCCTCCTATCTTTTTAATATTGGAACACAGAAAAACATTTATTTTGCTAAAACTTTTTATCTTGTTTATCACCTCCTCTTCTATTATTCCCCCCGCTCGAAAGGTTTGTTTAATGCCGCGGGTGGGTGTATGCGGCGTTTAGCCATAGCGGCGAGTACCGCGATAGTAACAATATAAGGCAACATCAAAGTAAAATCAGAGGGAATATTAATTCCTTTTACTTGAACCCATATCTGAATAGCATTTACAGTGCTGAATAGAAGTGCACCGCTGAGAACGCTTAAAGGACGCCAGGCCCCAAAATATACCAGGGCTACGGCAATAAAACCCATCCCATTAGTTAAATTTTGCTGAAATACATTAAGCAGTGCAATAGAGAGAGATGCACCGGCAATCCCCGAGAGCATTCCACCAAATATTACCGTTAAATAACGGATATGCACAATATTAACCCCTAATGAATCAGCTGCTTCCGGGTGCTGCCCCACAGCCCGGATGCTGAGGCCTAAGGGTGTCTTGTTCAATATAAACCAGGTAAGAGGAACCAGGGCAAATGCGCCATATACCAGGATATTTTGCTGAAAGAAGATTTCACCCACGATCGGGATGTTAGAAAGCAAGGGTACAGACAAAGGGGGGAAACCGCTTACTGTTTCAACTGTTCCCACCATAGTTCTAAATAAAAAACTGCTTAATCCAAGGCCAAATATATAAACTCCGATCCCGCTAATCCCCTGTTCGGCCTTTAAGGTAACATTTACAAAGGCAATCAAGAGGCCAAATATCGCTCCGACCACTATTGCCGCCAATAAACCAAGTATAAGGTTACCGGTCTTAAGAACCGTATAGAAAGCGCTAAATGCTCCCATAAGCATAACTCCGTCTACGCCAAGATTAAGGACACCGCTCAACTGCCCTATCGTTTCTCCAATGGAAGCATAGAGATATGGGGTTGCCAGGCGAATTGCAGATTTTGCTATCCCGATAATAATTGCTTCCATTATTCGGTTCCCTTTTCATCTATATTTTTGGAATTTTTTTTCACTTTTTCAGTTCGTTCCGTTCCACTCGTCGAGTCTGGCGACGACGTAGATACTCACTTCCTACTACAAAGATTACAATTAGACCGTTTAAAGCGCCAATCAATGCAGAAGGCACTTGTACTACTCTTTGCATTTTATTTGCTCCGGTAAGAAGCGCGCCTAATAACAGGGAAGCCGGGATTGTCCCAATGGGATGAAGCTGGCCAAACAAAGCAGCCACAATCCCGTTAAAGCCCGCACTGCCGGTAAAACCGGACACAGAACCATCAGTAAATATCCGGTGATGAACTCCTAACACTTCAATTGCTCCACCTAATCCTACTAAAGCTCCGCTCAATATGAAAGCAAGAACCATATATTTCTGTACATTAATTCCGGACGCCCGCGAGGCTTGTATATTCTGTCCTATCATGCGAATACGAAACCCTATTGTCGTCCGCCAGAGAAAAACATAGACCAGAATGGCGAAAACAATTGCTATTATTGTTCCAAAATGCAGGCGGGTAGGAATCAGGCGGGGAAGATCAACTGCTTGAGGCAAACGGGCAGTCTGGGGAATAAAGGAACCAAGTCTTATCTGGAGCGGGTCCATTATCGGTCCACTAAGAAGATAATTCATCCCATAAGCCGCAATATAATTCAGCATGATGGTGCTTAGTATTTCGTTTACATTAAAATAAGCTTTAAGAAATCCGGCGATTCCTGCCCATATTGCTCCGCAGAGGAGTCCAATGGTTAAAGCGATTATAATTAGTATCCAGCCTGGTAAATTTGGAAAGTTAAGACAAACAATGGTTGCCGAGAGAGCCCCGGCTACAAGCTGTCCCTCCCCGCCGATGTTTAAGACGCCGGCACGGAAGGCAATACAGATTCCCAGTCCTACAAAAAGTAAAGGAGTTGCCTTGACTACTGTGTCTGCTATAGCATTCATACTCCCAAACGCACCCTTGAGCAGGGCCTGGAAAGCAATTAGGGGGTTTGCTCCGAGAAAGGCAATCATAATTGTCCCGATTAATAGGGCAAGAAGAAAAGCCGCCAAAGGAATAAGGCTCATCGATATTTCCCGGATATTCCTGTATTTCATTTTTCCACCTTTTTATTTTTCATTAATGAATTGCAGGATATATAAGTGAGGTTTTAAATTATAAAAATATTTTATTTTAATTTAACAGTATCGTTATTTAGACATTTATTAGAGTATGTAGGATGGAGACGTTTCGCATGCTTTGCTATTTACTATTCGACAAACGGTTGGGAAAATCCTTTTTTTTAATAAAAATTTTTAATTTAAGGGCGGGAATTTATGAGCCAAAGAGGAAAAATAGAATTATTCCTGTTTTTTTATGGTAGATTCCACTTTCTCGAGTCTTTTTTCTGCGTCGATAAAGTAAGCTTCGAGTTTTTCAAAAGTAAGAAATTCCGGAGCTGTGTCAGGAACGCTTAAATAATAAACTGTCATATCGGGTATTTCGCTTCGATAATCTTCTATCTTTTCACTTTTATAAAAGAAAAATGTTCTTCCCATCATCTCCTTAAATGATTCTCGATTTAATTTGATTATGTTTTCCTTTTTTAATTTTTCCCCTTTAATTATCCATTCCTCTGAATCTGAAAAAGGATGGGAAGCAATTAGGCCAAAGGTATGAAATTGCTTTAAATTATCTTCTTGAGAAATTATTTTAATATGCACCCAGGAATTACTTTCTTCTGATCCCTTTAGAATAGCCCAAAATATGGAAATTCCATTTGCTTTGAAAGATGAATCTGCTCCGTGGTATTTATTCGGTTCGGTTTGCTGGTTGGCAACTGCTGAAAGATTACAGAATATATTCAGAGCCAAGAACAGACAGGTAAGAAAAATAAAAATCCTTCTTTTCATTTTTAGTCTCCCTTCTCTTTAAAAATTTTTAACTCTTTTTCGGGTAAACATACTCCCACTTCTTGATTTAATAAATATTTCGCACATTCGACGGCATTGTAAGAGGTTATGCTTAGTGTGCACCCGTAAATATCTACGGTGAATTCGACTTTCTCTCCCAAAAAGACTCTTTCGGTAATAATGCCTTTTAGTTCTTTTTCTTCTGCTTTTACAGATAGTTGTACGAATTCAGGTCTGATAAAAACATTTAATTTTTGTTGTGGCTTAATGCCGTCTGAGCTACGGGAAATTTTGTAAGCCTGATTAAATATTTTCACTATAACAAAACCATTGTCCACTTCTTGTACTTCTGCAGGAAGAGTATTAATTTTGCCAATAAATTTGGCTACAAATTCTGAATTTGGTTGAAAATATAGCTCCTCTGCTGTTCCTACCTGTATTATTTTCCCTTTATTCATAATGGCAATAAGATCAGATATAGCCATTGCTTCCTCCTGATCGTGGGTCACATAGATAGAAGTCATGTTTAGAGATTGCTGCAGGCGCCTTATTTCGCTCCGGGTATGAACTCGTAATTTTGCGTCTAAATTTGATAAAGGTTCATCCAGCAGAAGAACTTTTGGTCTAATAACAATTGCACGAGCTAGGGCTACCCGCTGCTGTTCTCCGCCGGAAACCTGATGGGGAAACTGGGCTTCATAACCGGTTAAACCCACCATTGCTAAAATTTCATTGACTCGCTGTTTTTCTTCTTGTGGAGGAATTTTTTGCACTTTTAGGCCATAAGCAACATTTTCATAAATAGAAAGATGAGGGAAAAGAGCGTAATTTTGAAAAACAAAACCAATTTTCCGTTTATTTGCCAACAAATTTGTTACATTTTCTTCCCCAAGAAAAATAGTCCCCTTGTCTGGCTGCTCAAAACCGGCAACCATCCTTAGGGTAGTAGTCTTTCCACATCCAGAGGGGCCCAACAAGGTTACCAGCTTAGCATGTTCGACATCTAAGTTAACGTTGTCCACTGCCTTCACTTCGCCCTTTACTCGGTGTAGAAAAGTCTTATGAATATTATTCAAATGAATTCCAATTGCTTCCATATTATCCTCCTAAAATGTTAGACATATCAATTGCTCCCGGCCCGCGGAATAATCTGAGAAATAAATTAATAAATATAATCACTATAAAGACAATTACTACTACCAGGGTTGAAAAAGCAGCAGCAACTCCTAATTCCAATTCGGTCATCTTATCGAGAATACGAACGGTAATAAGAGTCCAATTTATGGAAATCAAAAAGATAGTAGCGCTGATTGCGGTCATTGAACGGATAAATACTACTCCTAAACCACTAAACAAACCGGGGAGAATAAGCGGTATGGTTATACGTTTAAAAGTGGTTATAGCATTGGCCCCCAAGCTAAAGGATGCTTCTTCGATGCTTGGGTCGATTTGCTGAAGAATAGCCACGGTAGTCCGAATTCCGGTAGCACCATAACGGAAGACATAACAGGCTATGATAATAATTGCCGTTCCGGTTATCATAATCGGGGGATTATTAAAAGCGACTAAATAGGCGATACCTACTATGGTCCCGGGTAAAGAGTAATTAATCATGGAAACAATTTCCATGGCAGATCGGGAAATAAAAGTTTTTTTAGAGACTAAATAGCCCACAACAACCCCGTAAACACCCCCTAACAACATCCCTATAGTAGCAATAAAAAGAGTATCCTTTATAGCCTTTAATCCTTCAGTGAAAACTACTATATAATGTTTTAAAGTAATTTGATAATTGGCTCCGAATGCTTTTACAATAGAAGCATAGAACAAAAGAACATAGAAATATAAAATTAAAATGGAAATAAGAATACATACGGTAAGAAAAACTTTTCCTGTCCTTGAAGTTATACTTTTTATTTGGGTTTGCGCTCCGGCTTTACCAGTAATAGTTACATAATATTTTCGGCTCACCCAATATCGCTGAAGAACAAATACTGAAAAAGCGGGCACAAGAAGAATGAAAGATAAAACTGCCCCTCCCCTTATGTCAAATAATCCGGTAATCTGGAGGAAGGCTTCGGTGGGTAGTAACGGAAACCTACTTCCTGCTAAAATTAAAGGAGTAGCAAAATCAGCTAAAGAGGCAGCAAAGAGTAAAAGAAAGGAGTTTGCTAATCCTGGAATAGCGAGCGGTAGAGTAATAGTTTTAAATACTCTTCCCCGGGAACTTCCCAGGCTAAAAGCCATATCCTCTACTGTAGGGTCAATGCCAGATAAAACGCCTTTTAAAGTTAGATAGGCAATGGGGAAAAAAGTAATAGTCTCGGCAAATAGTACGCTATGCAAACCGTAAACATTAAAAGTATTTATTCCTAAAAGATTATAAGTTATAAGTCCTCTCCGCCCAAAAGAAAATATCATAGCAATGGCTGTGGTGAAGGGGGGAGAAATAAGAGGCAGTATAATAGTACCATCTATAAATTTAGACCAGGCTTTGGAAAGATTAGATCGAACGGAAGTAAAGGCAAAGAAAAAACCAAGAACCGTCCCTGATAAGCCCACCAGGGTAGCTAGAAGAAGACTGTTCCAAAAAGCTTGCAAGTGATTGCGTTTACCCAAAATTTCTAAGACATTAGTCAAAGTAAAATGCCCGCTTTTTTCAAAAGTTAATATAAATATTTTTGATAAGGGAAAAAGAACAAATAATAGCAAAAAGAACCAAATCACAATAATGCTTAGCAAAATTGCCGGGTCCTTGGGCAAATTAATGGATACTTTTTTCTTAAATATATTTAAAAAAGCGGGCATTTTTCCTCTTTCTTTCAATATGTTATCTTAATTGTAGTTATGGTAAAACTTTTTCTATCCATTCGTCTACAATGCGTTTACGATTTTCTCCGGCCCAATCGCTATCAATTGGGAAAATGTTTGCACCTTCTATCACTGCGGCTAGACTTGGTTCAATTTCTACATCCGGATGAGCAGGGATAAAGTTAATCTGGTATTCTGCAAAAAGATTTTGCATTGCCGGACTTGAAGCCCAGTCTATTAACTTTTTACCTAATTCGGGATTTTTGGCTCCCTTAAGTAAGGCAATTGCCTCAACAGAAGTACCAATTCCTTCTTTTGGGAAAGACACTACAACATCATAACCTTCCTGTTGGGTTTTCAGGGCATCGACTATAAAAAATATTCCCGCTCCAGCTTGACCTAAACCTACAGGAATGGTTCCTCCTCCACCACTTTTAGTGTAAACCTGGACATTGGCACGTAATTTTTTCATGTATTCGAAAGCTTTGGCTTCGTCTCTATCGAAAACTTGAAGAATTGTAAATATCCTGGTCACAGCTGTGCCTGAAGTACGGGCATCAGCCATTTGAATCATATCTTTATAGGCAGGATCGAGCAAATCATCCCAGGATGCGGGCGGGTTAAGATTTTTTTCTTTCAGAAAGCCTGCATTGGACATAAATACCAGCGGATCATCGGCAATACCTACCCAATATCCATCAGCATCTTTAAATCTACTTTCTAATTCATTATAGGTTACTGGTTTATAGACCTCAAACACTCCTTCTGCGATCCCTGCGCTGTGAGTCTCTACCGGGCCGCCAAAAAGGACATCTACTTGTGGATTACTTTTTTCCGCTATCACCCGGGCCAAGGCCTCGCCAGAAGAAAAGCGGATAAAGTTAACGTGTATTCCGGTTGCTTTTTCAAATTCTTCAAACATTGGCCGCGCCCAATTCTCGGGCCAAATTGAATAAGCATTTACTTCTTCGGCAGCTTGTCCGGGAATGTTCATTTCACCTACGAACCATACCAGCACTAAACTAAAAATCAAGGTCATAAAAAGAACAATAAAACTTTTCTTAATACTTATCATGATTATAAAAATTCTCCTTTCGTTTTTTTAATTTTCTTTTCTTCTTATACAGATATTTTTTAAAATCACCTCCTTTTTTGTTTGGCAGCAGGCAGTTCTTGTTCGGTTTTTTCTATGAAAATGCTAAACATTTAATAAATGGGTATATTTTAATTGATCAGAATTTTAGGAAATTTTTTAATTTAAACAATTTAATAAAATTAAACAGGGTATTAATATTTAAATAAATAGATATTCGTGAGCAATGTAGTAAAATCTTAATGAGTACGGGCTAAGCAAAAACAATGATGGTAATAATTTTCAAAAACCATTTTTCGCTTTTAAACATTTTATGTAAAAATTATAACACGGAATGATCGATTTTTGTACCGTCATTAGAAATTATTTGAAAAAACTTTAAAAATGTGGCAAGGAATTGGGAAACTTCTTCTTTTTGAGAAAAGTTTATGGTTATCAGAAAAATACAGGGAAAATACGCAGTGGGAGGTTTTAAAATTATGGAGAGGTAAAAATATTCTAAACCGAGGTTACTAAATTGTTAATTTTCTGTTTTTTGCGGGTATCATAAGGTAGCTCTGCTTTATCCTCTTCTTAAGGCCTAACAGAAGGGGTTTGAGGGATTTAATGGTTTATCCTTTAAGAGCCCCCCTGGTTAAACCTTCTACAATTTTATTTCTTACAAAAAATGCAAAGACCAAAACCGGAAAAACAATGATGGTTGCTGCCGCTCCGATGCCTGCCCAGTCAATCTTTCCATAGGACATAAAATTATATACTGCTACCGGAACTGTTCTTGTTTTGGGACCTGATAAGATTAAGGAAAATAAAAATTGATTCCAGGAAAAAATAAAAGATATAATTGCCGAAGTAATAATGCCATTCATAGATAGTGGTATGGTAATACGTAAAAAGGTCTCTGACCGGGCACAACCGTCTATAAGGGCCGCTTCTTCCAATGCCTTTGGTACGCCTTCGAAAAAAGCAATCATAAGCCAAATAATCATTGGTAAGGTTATGATTAAATGAGTGGTAATCATAGCCGTGAAAGTATCAATAAGATCGAGCCTGCGAAAAAGAATATACCAGGGCAATAAATAACTCACAAAAGGGGTCATACGAGCTACAAGAATTGCTACACTTAGTTTTCTTTGTTTATATCGGGCAATAGAATAAGCTGCCGGAAGGCCTATAAGAAGTGAAATAAAGGTAGCGCTGGTAGCGATGATAAAACTGTTAATTAAATATCGTAGGAAATTATGTTGTTGAAAGACGGCTTTGAAATTGTCCAAAGTAGGCTTAAATATAAAAAGCGGAGGATATTCGATATTTTGAACTCCGGTTTTCAAACCTATCATAATCATCCACACAAAAACAAATATCGGGGGGATGATAAGAATAATTACACCGATATAAAATAATATTTTGTAAATTATATTTTTTTTCAAATTTTATTACACTTCCGATTTATAACGTATTTTGTTGGTAATCAGGTTAAATAGTAAGACCAACAAAAAAACAATTATTATTAATGTCGAACCATAACCGCCATTAAAAAAACTAAAAGCGGTTTTATAAGAATAAAGATAGAGTGTTTCCGAGGCAATACCGGGTCCGCCCTGAGTAATAGTATAAATAATATCAAATTCTTTCAAATTATCCAGAGACCTTAGGACAAGAGCGGAAAAAAGAACCGGTTGAATCAAAGGCAAAGTAATGTGATAAAAAACCTGGGGAATACTTGCTCCGTCAATAACTGCTGCCTCATAAGGGTCTTTAGGAAGAGATTTTAAACCCGCAAGAACAATAAGGGTAATCATGGGAGTCCATTTCCATACATCAACCAACACCAAAGATAAGATGACTGTTTTCGCACTACTAATCCAAAGACTTGGCGGAAGTCCAATAAGACTTAAAAAATAATTTAGTGCTCCGATTTGAGGATTTAACATTATTCGCCAGATTAAGGCAATGGCTACCGGTGTAGCGGCAAAGGGGAATATATAAATAGTCTGTACAAAGTTGCTTCCCTTAAATTCTTTGTTTAAATATACCGCAATAAGTAATCCTAGAACTATCTCCAAAGATAAAGATAAGCCGCTAAAGAAAAGCATAACTTTTAGGCCATTCCAAAAGCGGGGGTCAGAAAAAGCGTCGATATAATTTTGCAAGCCTATAAATTCTGGAGAACCTAATCCAATCTTCCATTTATTAAAAGACATATATATATTGTATACGATGGGAAATATTACTACTACAAACAATGCAATTATTGTAGGTGCGGGAAAAATAATAGGTATATGGTTATCTATAAAGCTAAGAATTTTTTCTTTAAATCTCTTCATAAAACAAATATGCTTTCGTATTTTAAGAGGGCGGCCATAAAATCGCCCTCTTAAAATACTTTTTAGTTTCGTATATGGTATTATATACTATTTTTCCATCTTTTGATCCATTATTTTAGCAGCTTGTTCTGCTGAAACCTTCACATTTTTGCCATCGATGCTGTCTACAATGACCTGCCCTACTATATCTCTGATTTCAGAAACGTTCAACACCGGTGGATTCCATTGAGGTTGGCCAATTGCAAATGATTCAAGAGAAGCTTCTGTCCAATCCGGAGTCTTATCTGTGGAAACAAAGGCAGGATTATTCCAGGACGATTCACGTCCTGCTGGTACGCCAGATAAAAAGGAACCTAATACATTTTCTTTGTTGGTTGCCCACTGAATAAATAGCCAGGTTGCTTTTTGACATTCGGGTGTAGCCGTTCCGGAAACCGCAAGACTCCAGTTAGAAACATGAGGAAGTTTGCCCCCTGGTCCTGTTGGAATAGTAGTATATCCTACTTTGCCCGCAACCTTTGATTCTGCTGGGTTTTCATAAAGAGATTTAAATACATTAGCATCAAAAATCATGGCGGCAGTACCATCCATAAAAGTAGAAGTGGCCTCTGCCCAGTGATACATGGTTGATCCCTTTGGTCCATATTCTCTTAAGAGTTTGCCATAGAAATCAAAAGCATTTATACTTTCCGGTGAGGCAATATTAGCATTTCCATCAGCGTCTGTCCATGAACCACCAAAACTATAGAGGAAACCCACAAATTGAGAAGTAGCTGCGGCACTTTTACCTCTTAAGGTAATCCCTACCATCTCTTTTCCGTCTACAACTTTCAGTTGAAAGAATTTTGCAGCTGCTTCTAATTCTTCCATTGTCTCTGGAACTTTTACTTTAAACCTTTCAAATAGATCCTTACGATATGAGAGCAGAGAAGATTCGGCATTGATAACTACTCCAATCTGATGTCCTTCTATTCTTGCGCCTTTCATTGGGCCGGCAAAAAAGTCTCCTAAATCCCACTCTTTTATCTCGGTTAAATCAGGGTCAGTCATATATCCTTCAAGAGGAGCTAACCATCCTGCTTTCCAATAGTGAAGCTTGGCCTGTCCGGGCATAATCATGAAGCCATCAACTTTTCCTCCCGCATTTAACTCAATAAGGCGTTTATCGCGGAATTGATCTTCCGGGAAAACTTCCATAATTACCTTAATGCCGGTCTTTCCTACAAATTCGGGAAGCTTTGGTTCAATAAATGTGGTAAAGGGATGCTTGTTCATTAATAAACGAATCTCTACTCCTTCAAATTGACGCCAATTAATGTCAGCCAAAGCAACAATTGTTGTAAACACTAAAAAAATTGAAACTAAAAAAATTATTAAAAATAATCTTTTCTTCATTTTAATCCTCCAAATATTTATTTATAATTGTCTTTTCTTTCATTTTGCTTAAAAATCTGATTCAATTCTTTCTGGCTTAAACCTTCCGCGTGGTTAAAAATTTATTTCGGTGCAACTTAAAAATTCTTCTTACTCTTAAATTAATATTCTACTTGTTCCCTGTTTTTCACCCTCTTCCGTTTTATTTATTTTCCCTATTGCCCATCTTTCATCGACCTTTGAAAAATTATGATGAGTTTGTTTTATCTATACTTTATGTAACTAATATTATAATACTATATAGAATTGAAAAAATCCTCTTTTTTAGAAAAACAAAAATAAAAAAATACATTAGTTGCAGAAGGACAAAAGAAAATTGAATCCACACTTTTTCTTAGGTTAGTATGAGATTGAAATGTGATACCCTTTTATATATTCGGCATCAATTTTAGGGATCCTTCTTCTTACAAAAAAGTTTCAGTTGCCGGTTATCTGTTTACAGTTGGAAGATAATTAGAATTTTAAGGATTGATGGTGTTGATAAAGAGTTGAATTACTTTTGCTCCACCGATAAATGTCCCTGCCATACTTCCCAGATTGGC
>Ga0268284_1000521_pt1 | contig 25022 bp, 22 predicted proteins | sample saktaG_14_FD_190137 | JGI IMG/M metagenome (GOLD analysis project Ga0268284, IMG submission 190137) | Saline water microbial communities from Sakinaw Lake, British Columbia, Canada - sak_2013_06_06_40m | ecosystem: Environmental > Aquatic > Non-marine Saline and Alkaline > Saline ...
CTTTAAGAAACAAAGAATAAAAAACTTATTATACGCATGCTCGGGTAAAGACATCACAATTCACTGCGGGTCTCGCTGATGCTCGACCACGCAGGGTTCTTGCGAACCCTCGCACTAAAAAAAGAATAAAAAAATAGAAATGCATAAAATATATAAAAACCACTCTGTTTGGGGAGATTATCATGAACGAAGCAAAAAGTGCTGAGAGCATATTCAAGGACAAGGTCGTGCTGATAACAGGAGGCACTGGATTTCTAGGAACCCATCTCACAAGGGAGATATTGAAACACAAGCCGAAGAGCGTGAGGGTCTTTAGCCGAGACGAGGTCAAGCACCATAACATGCAGGAAGCATTCAATTATCACCCCGCGCTGAGGAACTTTGTCGGGGACGTCAGGGATTATGAAAGGGTGAAGAAAGCCATGAAGGGGGCTGACATCGTGATACACGCAGCAGCCCTCAAGCGCATCGACATGATAGAGTACAATGTTGATGAGGCAATAAAGACCAACATCCTGGGGACCTTGAATGTTGTCAATGCCTGCATCGAGAACAATGTTGAGATCGGTGTCATGGTCTCCACTGACAAGGCCTGCGCGCCTGTGAACACATACGGCGCCTGCAAGTTTGTCGCCGAAAGGATATTCATCGAGAGCAACTACAGCAAGGGAACCTCAAAGACCAAGTTCGTGTGCGTGAGGTACGGCAACGTACTTGAGAGCACAGGCTCAGTGATACCATTCTTTGAGGGAAAGATAAAGGCCGGAGAGAAAATTCCGCTCACCGACGAAAGGATGACCCGATTCATAATCTCTCCGAAAGAGGCGGTCGAGCTCATATTCAACGCGATAAGATACGGCATAGGCGGAGAGGTCTTCATACCGATGCTGCCAGCTTTCAAGATTGTGGACCTGATAGAGATCCTCAAGGAGAAGCACCATGCCAAGAACGAGGTCAAGCTCATAGGCTTAAGGCCTGGCGAGAAGATACATGAGCAGATGCTAAACTCTGCAGAAGTACCGAGAACTTTCAGGTTCAAGGATATGTTTGTGATAACCTCCTCCATCCAGGAATACATCAACACCAAAAAAGCAGAATACTGCGATGAGAAGAACCATCTCACAGAGAAGGAGATGACTGATTACTGCTCAGCAGACACTTTGAAGTCAAAAGAGGAAGTCAAGGAGATATTCAGGAAGCTAGAGCTCTTGTAAGCAAATGAGAGAAGCAGGTTGCAAAAATGATTTCTTATGGCAGGCAGAGCATCAGCCCAGAGGATATAGACGCTGTGAACGATGTCCTTAGAGGAGATTTTCTGACCTGCGGACCTACGGTCGCTGAGTTCGAGAAGAAGTTCGCATCCTACATCGGGGCCAAGTACGCCGTCGCTGTGGCGAATGGGACTGCGGCACTGCATCTGGCGTGCCTTGCCACAGGACTGAAAGCCGGAGAGGAGCTGATAACAACACCGATGACCTTTGCCGCATCAGCCAACTGCGCGCTCTACTGCGGCGCCAAGCCTATATTTGTCGATGTGGACGAGCAGGGATTGATTGATATTTCTAAGATCGAGGAGAAGATAACCGACAAGATAAGAGTGATAATCCCTGTTGATTACACAGGGCTTCCGTGCGACATGAAGAAAATTCAGAAGCTCGCAAAGAAGCACAATCTGGTCATAATTGAAGACTCATGCCATGCACTCGGAGCAAAGCTCGACGGAGAGATGGTCGGCAGCGGAAAATACGCTGACATGTGCATATTCAGCTTCCACCCCGTAAAGCACATCACGACCGGAGAGGGTGGGATGATAACCACGAACTCCAAGGATTACTATAACAAGCTCATCATGCTGCGAAACCACGGCATCACAAAAGACAAGGATAATATGCAAAGAAAAGACGAGGGCGGCTGGTATCATGAAATGCAGGAGCTCGGCTTCAACTACAGGATAACAGACATCCAATGCGCGCTGGGACTGAGCCAACTGTCAAGAGTCGATGGCTTCATCGAGAAGAGAAGGAAAATAGCGAAGAGATACGACGAGGCTTTCAAGGGCAGCAAGGATATAGAGCCTCTCCTGGAGAAGAAAGGACAGTTCGACTCATATCACCTCTATGTAATCCTGCTTAAGGATGCGAAGACCAGAAGAGAGCTCTATGACTATCTGGCGAAGAACGGAATCAACTGCCAGGTGCACTACATCCCAGTCTATTATCATCCTTATTATCAGAAGCTCGGCTACAAGAGAGGGCTCTGCCCCGAGGCTGAGAAATTCTACGAGCGCATACTCTCGATACCAATCTACCCTGATCTCTCAGAGAAAGAGCAGGAGTTTGTCATAGGCAAGATAAAGGACTTCTTCAAGAAATGAACATTATCTTTAAAGGTAGAACTGCTTATAAATCGCTTATCATCTTCTCAAGCTTTCTTAAGCGCCAAAGCAGCGAGGTGTGAGCGGCAGCCACATTGCTTCTTGTATCCTCATCAAGGAATGCTGAACGTAAGAATATAGCGGTCCTGTCAATCATATCTGAACGCAGGGCACCAAAGCCTTCTTTTATTTCAGGGATAGCCAGGGCATTCTCCTTCAGATACGTATTCAAGAAAAGCTTGACAAAATCCGCGTTCGGCTCATTAAAAAAATGATTCCTATCGATGGAAAACCCATCAGCAGCATATAACAGATCGTATGCTACTGGAAAGAATCCGCATCCATCCCAGTCTGAAAGAGCGATTAATTCTCCCGAGTTAATATCAAAAAGAACATTGCCCGTTTGCGGGTCTCGGTGTATTATCTGCGAGAGGGAACTTTGATTTTTTGTGTTCTCAGCAAAGCCATAATCCTCCCGCAGTATCTTAAGAATACCTAAATCCAGAATTGCTTTGTAATTTTCTCTTGCTGTAATTGATAAGTTTTTATCATTCGCTTTTTGTTGGAATATTCGCTCATGATCTCCCAGCTCTTCTAGGAAAGATTTATTCTCATCCGGATTAAACCTGGCATTCTTGAATCGGTCACACTCATTAACATAAGAGCTTATTAGTTCGCTATCGAAAGTTTTTGTTGCTTTGTGGATTTTGGCAAGCTCTTTTGCGAACTGCATTATATCCTGAGCCCTGTATTCAAGATTGTTCGAGTTCCTGACATTATGGGTGTAATCTATCACTTCGACAAAATGGCCGTTCAAATTGACATAATGCTTATTATCTTTGGAAAGATAAGGAGGATGGGACACTTTGCATCCTGATGTTAGAAGATGCTCTTGAAGATAAGGGATTATTTCTCCTCCTCGCCTTTTCTTTTCTGCTAAGTTAAGAGTCTGTTCTTTGATAAGATATTTTTTTGAATCAGTGCATACTACGAAAAAATGGCTTATATTGCTGGTTTTTTCAGTCAAACCAGACATTTCGGCCAGGGTATAAACAGGAGTTTTCTGTTGCACCTCTAAATCATAGAAACTTCTTATAAAATCCCGTGCCTTCTCAGCGCTATTAATATACGCTGATTCGAATGCGAATTTAGATGCCATTATTAAGTAATAACATAATCTAATTTATAACATATTCGTTTTCAAATACCTCTTAGCACCTCATCGACCAAGACAAAAACCCTTATTTCAGAAGTTCGGCTTCACTTTGGTGGATGAGAATCCCATGAGCCTTGTCATGTCGTAGTACTCGAACTTGAATGAGTTGGTCGTCAGGGTCTCGGTCCATGAGGATATCATCTTGCCGAACCTGAACCTTATCTCGCTGGTTATCCTTCCCATGTCGATGGGGTCCTTGGCGATTATCACGATGGAAAAATCCCACTCTCCAGAGACTGAGAAAATCTCTGCCACGCGCGGATGCGCCCTAAGATATGAGGTGAACTCCTCCACATCCTCCTTTGAGGTGTAATTGAGCTTTATCTTGACATCCACGATGGTGTTGAATCCAAGGTTCCTTGGGCGTATCTGTATCTTTGGCCAGAAGACGTTTGCTGTCTGCATCTTTACAAGCCTCTTGTTCACCGAGTCTATCGATAGGCTTACCTTCTTTGCGATGTCAGTGAGCGACATCCTGCAGTTCATCTGCAGAAGGTTCAGTATTATGCAGTCCTTCTCGTCCAAAGCCATATCATCACACCTTCATCTTGTCTAAAACCACTTTTATCTTAATAATTAAGACAAATATTTAAATTTTTCGTAAAAATTAAGACTGTTCTATCATAAACTATTTAAAAAGAGAAACAAAACTAAGAATGAATCTTAATCATAAAGACAATTACTAAGCCAAGAGGAGGTTTTTATCATGAAGCGATGCTCAAGATGCGTGATGCCGGAGACCCAGGAAACGATTCTTTTCGACGATGAGGGAATCTGCAATGTCTGCCACCAGATAGAGAAGAAACTAGAGAAGGTAGACTGGAAGAAGAAAAAGGAAGAGTTCATGACGCTTGTCAACCAGTACAAAGGAAAAGGAGACTATGACTGCATCATTCCATTCAGCGGCGGCAAGGATTCAACGTTCCAGCTTTACTATGTCGTAAAAGAACTTGGGCTAAAGCCTCTCGTCGTCTGCTTTGACCACGGATTCTTTAGGCCGAAGCATCTCGCTACGCGGGACAGGGTGCTGAAACAGCTCGGAGTGGATTTCATGCTTTTCAGGCCCAACTGGCATGTCGTGAAGAAGCTCATGCTTGAATCACTCACAAGGAAAGGAGATTTCTGCTGGCACTGCCATGTCGGTGTGGTCGCATATCCCTTGCAGATCGCTGTGAAGCATAAGATCCCTCTTGTGATCTACGGAGAATCAAGCGCAGAATACACCAGCTACTACGATTATAACAATGAAGAGGATGTAGGAGAAAAAAAGATGAACAGGATGGCAGGACATCTAGGAATCAATGCAGAGGACATGGCCGGCATGATTGGCGTCTCAGTAAGGGATCTCGCGCCATTCATATACCCTACTACGAAAGAGGTCAGGGAAAACAAAGTGCGGGCTGTGCATCTTGGAAACTACATTAAATGGGATACGCACACCCAGGCAGAATTGATAAGGAAGGAGCTTGGTTGGGATGGAGATGATGTCGAAGGCGTACCTCCAGAATATTTCTATGAGAAAGTTGAATGCATGCTGACTGGAGTGAGGGATTACCTCAAATATATAAAAAGAGGATTTGCAAGAGCCACACATCTCACATCCATCGACATAAGGCGAGGTAGTATGACAAGAGAGAAGGCTGTGGGATTAGTGAAAGAATACGAAGGAAAAAGGCCTGCAAGCCTTGATTACTTCCTGAAGATAATGGATATGACTGAACAAGAATTCATGCAAATCTCCCTCAAACATGTAATAGCCCCACATAAGTTCTGTGAAAAAGAGATAAAGAGAGGTAAACCGCTTCATGACCAGAATGAATGGCCTATATGAATCGCTTGGTGAAAAAAATGAATGATGAATCCGCAAAGAAGGACAACGCCCATTTTGGTAAGATTGTATTGAAAAAGGACACTGAAGATGGAATGATGACAGTCATCGATTGCAAGAGATGCGGATTCATGCACCAGAATCCCATACCTAGCGAAGAGCAGATGGTGCATTATTATAAAAAGACATATTTCAAGACTGAAAGAAGCAAGGACTATGTGAAAAAACAGAAAGAAGATGAGGAGTATCTTGAATTATGCAACATGGAAAAAGAGAAGAAGATAAGATCGCTCCTTGATAAAGGGCTTCCATTGAAAATAGTGGATATCGGCTGCGGGGGAGGAAGCCTTCTCTCTTTGTTTAAAAAAGAAGGATGGAAAGTCATGGGCATAGAACCGAGCGAGGAATTGTATAAGCAGGTGCTCAAACCTAATGGCATCAATGCGTTCAATGGGACATTTGATGAATTCATGAAAAACAACCATGAAAGATTTTCTGTCGTGAACCTGACTGCAGTAATCGAACATTTAAGAGAACCACCAGAATTATTTTCACGCATCAATCAGGAATTGCTGGTCCTGGGAGGGATACTTTGCGTTGAAGTGCCGAATGACTTCAACATTCTCCAGAAATGCACCGGTAATATAAACAAGAAGGAATGGTGGGCTTGCTATGAGCACATTAATTACTTCAGCCAAAAAAGCCTTAGAAAGGCGCTAGAAAAAGAAGGGTTCGCGGTGAAATACGTTACAGTGACTTTCCCGATGGAACTGTTCATCTTGCTGGGATTCAATTATGTAGACCAACCAGAGCTTGGAAAAGACATGCATGAAAGGAGAGTGTCGTTCGAAAGAAGGGTCTCGAAGAGCAAGAAAGAAAATGCGCTGAAGGAGAAGCTTTACAGGCAGTTCGGCAAAATCGGGATTGGAAGAACCATTGTGGCTTATGCGAAGAAGACAAAATGATAGCGATAATCGATTACGGGATGGGAAACGCGCAGTCAGTGAAGAACGCCCTTGAGCTGCTGGGCTACGAGGCAGAGATAACCCGCGACGAGAAAATCATAAGCTCAGCAGAGAAGCTGATACTTCCCGGCGTCGGAGCTTTCCGTGACGGCATGAAAAGCCTTGAAAAGCTCGGCCTGATACAGATACTCAACCGCGAGGTGCTGGATAAAAAGAAACCTATAATCGGCATATGCCTCGGGATGCAGCTTCTCGGAAAGGACAGCGAGGAGAGCCGGGGAATCAAGGGCTTGGGCTGGATCGACGGCCATGTCAAGAAGCTCGGCAGCAAAGAGAAGAGCAAGGGCATCAAGATCCCTCACGTCGGCTGGGATAACATAACAATCACAAGAAAGGACAAGCTTCTCGCAGGAGTGGCTGATGATTCTGATTTCTATTTTGTCCACAGCTACCACCTGGCGCCAAAGGACAAAGAAGTGATGACCTCCAGCTGTGAATACGGCGAGAGGTTCGCTGCGACGATACAGGAAGGGAATGTCTATGGAGCCCAGTTCCACCCGGAGAAAAGCCAGAGCCTGGGCTTGAAGATATTGGAGAACTTTGTTGAACATGCTTAAGAAAAGGATAATACCGGTGCTGCTCCTTCGGAAGGGGCGGCTTGTGAAGCCAATCAAGTTCGATAAGTATAGGGATGTAGGCGACCCTGTCTCCCAGGCAAAGATCTATGACGCCCAGCTCGCCGATGAGCTCATATTCCTTGACATGGATGCGACGAGCGAGAAGAGGTTTGACACTGTCGATATCATCAGGAAGGTGGCAAAGGAGTGCTTCATGCCTCTGACAGTCGGAGGAGGCATAAGGAGCCTTGAGGACATAAACACCCTGCTGAAAGCCGGCGCTGACAAGATATCGATAAACTCAATCGCTGTCGAGAATCCTGATTTCATAAGAGAGGCTTCAGAAAGGTTTGGAAGCCAGTGCATAGTGGTTTCCATCGACGTGAAAAAGACCGCCAAAGGCTACGAAGTCTTCACGCAGAACGGAAAGAAAGCCACAAGGCTTGAGGCTGTGGAATGGGCAAAGCGCACAGCAGGGCTTGGAGCAGGGGAGATACTCATCACCTCGATAGACAATGAAGGCACCTCTGAAGGATACGACCTGAACATAACCAAAGCGATATGCGACGCAGTGAACATACCTGTGATTGCCCACGGCGGAGCAGGGACGCTCGAGGACTTCTATGACGCTTTCGAGAAGGCAGGAGCCTCCGCTGTCGCCGCAGGAAGCCTTTTTTGCTTCACAGACCAAAGCTTAATAAAAACAAGGAGATACCTCAAGGTCCACGAAGTGAGCGTGAGGACTGGATGAGGCTGACACTATGAAAGCTATCAACAAGGCTCAAGAGATAATGAAGAAAAAGAACAGCATAATCATAAGAGGGGAGAGGATATTTCTAAAGATACTCGGTGAGGATGATGCGAGCGAGGAATATGCTTCCTGGATCAATGACAACGAAGTCAACAGGTATCTTGAGACCAAGAAGACCACGGTCGACGACCTGAAAAAATACATCGCGGAGAGGGCGAGAAGCGATGAGTGCCTGTTCTTTGGCATATTCCTAAATGAGGATGGCAGTGGAAAGCATGGCAAGCACATCGGAAACATAAAGCTTGAGCCCATCAGCACAAAGGATAAAATCGCAACCATGGGCATGATGATAGGCGAGAAGAGCTGGTGGGGAAAAGGAATAGCGACAGAGGCGCTCAATATCCTTGTTGACTGGGCATTCGAGAACCTGGACATCTACGAGATAGGTCTCGGAGTGCTCAAAGACAACGCCGCAGCGATAAAAGTGTATGAGAAATCAGGGTTCAAGGTCTGCAAGCTGAAGGAGACGGGCTTTTTCATGGTGAAAAGAAAAATTAGGCTTGCTCTGGGAACTGTGCAGCTTGGACTTGATTACGGCATCAACAACAAGGGCGGCAAGCCAAGCCGCGAGAAAGCTGTTGAGATACTCGAGGAGGCATACAAGAACGGCATCCGCGTGTTCGACACAGCAGCAGGCTACGGCGAGGCAGAGGATATCCTCGGAGAGTTCATAGCAAAGAACCATCTCGAAGAGAAAGTGTCTGTCATAACAAAGGCAGGCAAAGACAAGGAGCTTGCTGTCTCTGTGACTGAATCTGTGAAGAGGCTTAAGCAAAAGCAGCTTGACGGATTGCTCCTCCACGACCCGAAGCAAATGTACGACGAGAAAGTCGTCTCAGAGCTCAAGGCTGCCAAGGAAAAGGGGCTTGTGAGAAACATCGGAGCCTCAGTATACGAGGAAAAAGACGCCCTCTATGCTATCAAGGCAGGATGCTTTGACTACGTCCAGATACCATACAACGTCTTCGACCACCATATCGACGAGACAGATTTCTTCGAGCTCGCAAAGAAGAGCAGAATAATGATAATCGCAAGAAGCCCGTTTCTGCAGGGGTTGTTCCTGATGAAGAAAGAGGAAATCCCTGCGCATCTTGATAGGGCAAAGCCTCTGCTCGAAAAATTTGACAGGATAATATCAAAGCACAACCTAAGCCGGCAGGAAGCAGCGCTCCTTTTCTCATACAGCAACTCAAGGATAAGCAATGTGCTCTTTGGCGTCGACAACTTGGAGCAGCTTGAAGAGAACCTGACAATCATCAAGGAAAAGAAGATGAGCGAGGAATGCTTGTCTGAGCTGAATAAAAGCTTCAATGATGTGGATGAAGATATAAAAAATCCTAGCAGATGGAATAAGACCGCAGGAAAAAACTAAGGGTGATACAATGATAATCGCAATCATACAGGCAAGGATGGGGTCAAAGAGACTGCCTGGAAAATCATTGATGAAGATAGAAGGGAAGCCGCTGATATGGCATGTCATCAACAGAGTCAAACAGTCCAGATACGTGGAGCAGGTGGTCCTGGCGACGAGCGAGAGGCCTGAGAACAAGCCTCTCATGGAAGAGGCAGAGAAGGCAGGCGCCAAGGCCTTCGCGGGCGACGAGAACGATGTGCTTGACCGGTTCTACAAGGCAGCGAAGAAATACGGAGCAAAGGATTCTGACATCCTGATAAGGATCACCGGAGATTGCCCCCTGATAGACCCTGAGATAATCGACCTGAACATAAAGACATTCATGGACAAGAAGCTTGATTACGTCCACAGCGGCCTCAGCTATCCTGACGGCATAGGAGACTGCGAAGTGTTCACATTCAAATCGCTTGAAGAGGCCTGGAACAAGACGACAGGCTCCGACAGGGAGCATGTCACCCCTTATTTCTGGAAGAACCCTAATATTTTCAAGAGCGCGACTATCGAGAACAAGGAAGACCTCTCAGAGTACATATTCTCTGTTGATGAGAAATCCCAGTTCGAGGCGGTGAAGAGGATATACACAGGCCTTGGCAGGAAAGAGAAGAAGAAAGAAGGGAACAAAAGAGAGGATGAAGAAAAAAAGAAAAAAGAATGGACGTTCAACATGAGAGAGATAATTGATTTTGTGAAAAAGAATCCTGAGGTGCATGATATGACCAAAAATATAGACCGTAGCTGCCCTACGCAGCATGTACGCGACCAGAACAAGAAGAAATACGCGAAAAGCCTTGCACTGCTCAAGAAAGCGAAGGAGCTTACGCCCTGCGCCTCCCAGACCTACAGCAAATCATACAAGTATTATTGCGAAGGAGCGGCGCCGGTCTTTCTCGACCACGGAAAAGGAAGCCATGTTTGGGATATCGACGGCAACGAATTCATAGATTTCGTTGGAGCGCTCGGTGCGATCACAGTCGGATACTGCAATGAGGAAGTGGACAAGGCAGTGAGCGAACAGCTCAAGAAAGGGATCTCTTTCTCACAATCAACAGCCCTCGAGGTAGAGCTGGCAGAGAAGCTTGTCAAGATAATCCCCTCTGCAGAGATGGTGCGTTTTGTCAAGAACGGCTCTGACGCAACGTCTGCTGCGGTGAGGCTTGCAAGAGCATACACGAAAAGAGAAGTTATCGCCACTAGCGGCTATCACGGCTACCAGGACTGGTATGTCGGCTCGACAGAGAACGACAGGGGAGTGCCTGCTTGCTGCAAGGAGCTCACAAAAAAATTCGAGTACAACAACATCGGCTCGCTGAAGAAGGTCTTTGATGATAATCTAGGCAAGGTTGCTTGTGTGATAATGGAGGCAGTCCAGGAGAACGGCCCGAACAAAGGATATCTTGAGGCTGTCAAGGAGCTGACGCACAAGAACGGCGCGCTCCTGATATTCGACGAGGTCGTGACAGGTTTCAGGATACATCTCGCAGGAGCGCAGGGGCTCTTCAAGGTGACGCCAGACCTTACTGCGCTGGGAAAAGGCATGGGCAATGGGCTGTCGCTATCAGCAGTCGTCGGAAAGAAGGAAATCCTCAAGCTCATAGAGGAAGGTGCTTTCATCTCGACAACCCACGGAGGGGAGGCTCTCTCCATCGCAGGAAGCATAGCAACAATCAATATCCTTGAGAGGAAGGGAAGCTTTGAGCATGTCTGGAACCTTGGAAAGAAACTGAGAACAGGATTACAGAAGCTGATAAATAAGAAAGGGCTTGGAAAGAGCGTGGAGCTCAAGGGGCTCGATGTGCATTTCTCCCCCTCATTCAAGTCGACAGGTAAGCTGACTAACTACGATTTACTGTCAGTGTTCCAACAGACGATGATTGAGAATGGCATATTGGTGCTGACGAGCAGCACGCTCTGCCTAGCGCATACCGATGAGGATATCAACAAATACCTGGCAGCGGCAGACAAGGCTCTTGAGCTTGTGAAGAAGGCTGTTGAGAACGACCGGGTCGATGACATCCTCACAGGAGGGAAATTCAGTCCGATATTCAAGAGAAACAAGGACAGATAATATTATTGGCATGGTAGGAAAAAGCTGATGAAAAAAAGAAAGATAGTCTTCGCGGTCCTGGCAGGGAAGAAGAAAGGGATGGGTCATCTTGCAAGGAGCAGCCTCCTGGCAGAGAGTCTCATGCCTCTTGCGAACATATCTTTTGTGATATGCTCAAAGGACAAGCTGGCGCTTGACAGCCTTAATCTTGCGAGCCGAAGGTTCAAGGCCAGGTTCATAAAAGAAAGCAGGGAGCTTAAGAAAGCTCTGGCAGAAGAGAACCCTGACCTTGTCGTCCTGGATATGCTCTCACTGAAGACAGCATTTCTCTCTCCGAGAAAATACAGGATTGTGGCCTTGGACAATTACGCGAAAGGAAGCGATGTGTACATAAACATACTCAAGTCAGGCTTCGAGTCAAAACCTTTGCGCACAAAGGAATTCTCAGGCTATAAGTATTGGCTATTAAAAAAGCCGAAGAGAAGGAAAAAGCCGATAAAAAAAGTAAAATCTGTGCTGATATCATTCGGATACACCGATCCTCTCGGATTGAGTGTTAAAGTATTGAAAAGCATGGTGCCTTTCTTGAAAAAGAGCGATGAGTTCAAGGATGTCAGACTGACCTGTGTCATAACCAGCATGTTCCGGAAAGGAGTCGAAAACGATATCAGAAGGATAGCGAGAACAACAGGCTCAATCTCCATAAAAAAAGATGTCCGGGATATGGGAAATGAGATCCTGAAAGCAGACCTTTGCATCACAGGCGGAGGCAACACTATGTTTGAGGCTATAAGCCAAGGCGTGCCCTGCTTTGTCGTGCCGATTGGAAGCAGGAACCTCGGATTGACAAGAGAGCTTGAGAAAGAAATATACGTGAAGGTCATCAGCAAGCCTGAATCCATAGATGAAGCGGCCATTCATAATACATTTAAAAGACTAACACCTAGTATGATTGACCGAATGCAGAAGGCATGCTATAGATATGACTCGCAGGGGCTTGAGCGGGTTAAAAAGATAATACTGAACGAGCTTCGGGCGACAAGATGAAAATGAATAATGTGAAAGAGACAAAAGGGAACCTTCTCATCATAGGAGGAAGCTATGAGCAGGAGCCGCTCGTAAGAAAAGCAAAAGAGATGGGCTATACTTCTGTCGTGATAGACCTAGATGAGAACGCTCCAGGATATAATATCGCTGACATAAGGCGCAAGATAAGCACAACTGACATCCCTTCAACAATTGCGTTGGCAAAAGAATTCTCTGTCAAAGGAGTGCTTACCAACTCTTCTGAATCAGCAATACCGACAGTGGCCGAGACTGCCAAGGCATTGGGACTGCCTGGAAACTCCCCGAATGTGGCCGAAGCGACTACGGACAAGGAGGTTATGAAACTTGCTTTCCTGAAGAAAAATCTTCCCGTGGCTGACTTCGTGGTCGTGCGAGATGAGAAAGAAGCGGTTCTCGCGGCCGATAAGTTAAAGTTCCCGTGCATAATAAAGCCTGTGGACAGCGCCGGCAGCAGAGGAGTCCTAAAGATTGATAATCCTGATGAAGTCAGGAAATCGTTCAGATACTCCATCGCATTCTCAAAGAAAAAGAAATGCCTTGTGGAAGAGTTCATTGAAGGAATAGAGATGAGTGCCGACGCGCTCAGCTATCAGGGAAAGACCGAGGTCCTCGCCATATCAGACAAGAAGAAAGAATCAGGAAAGAACAATGTGGCTATGAACATAGTGTACCCTCCGAGGTTTAGCCCGGAAGAAGTTAAGAAAGCCAAGAATCTCATCAAGAAAGTAGTTGATGCAGTAGGGATAATAAACGGTCCTTCTCACACAGAGATAATCAGGCGCAAAAAAAATGATTTTGTGGTGCTAGAGATAGGCTCGAGAGGGGGAGGATTCTATACTTTCTCAAAAGTCGTTCCTGCCATCTCAGGAATTGACACGATGAAGAGCATAATAGACCTGGCTGTGGGAAACCCAATCAAAATAAAGCCGAAGAGGAATAATGCGGCAGTCCTCAGGTTCATAGGAGGAAAACCGGGAAAGATTGTGGAGCTTGGAAATATTGATGAAGCGAGAAAAGTTCAAGGCGTGCTTGACGCAGGATATTTCCTCAAGAAAGGAGACCTTGTCAAGAAGATTGAGAAGGATGGAGACCGTGTCGGCTACATGATAATAATCGGGAAGACCCAAGAAGCCGTTATCAAGGCCGCAGACAGAGTAGAAAGCCTTATGCGTGTAAAAACAACTCCTGAAAAAACTATGGTTGGTGAGAAAAATGGTTCAAGATGACAAATCCGATGAAAAGCTGAAGCGATTCTTTTCTGATAGGGTCGAAGAGATGAAGCGCTCTGCTTCAATGTCAATAACAGACAAGGCAAGGGAGCTTAAGCTCAGAGGAGAAAAAATCATCAGCCTAAGCATAGGAGAGCCTGATTTCAGCACTCCTGAAACGATCAAAGAAGCGGGAATCACAGCAATCAATGCCGATTTCACGCATTACACTTCTGCAAGAGGGATTCCTGAGCTGCTTGACTCTATAAGCCGAAAGCTAAAAGAGGAGAACAGCATAAATGCTGACCCGAAGAAGAACATACTGGTGACTCCAGGGACAAAGCAGGCATTATTTTACATAAACGCTGCGCTGATAAATCCTGGTGATGAAGCGATCATATTCGAGCCCTACTGGGTGACCTACGTAGATAGCCTCAAGATGTGCGGCGGAATACCCATTATAGCTCCTGGTCCTGAGGATAACGAGTTCAAGCCAACAGCAAAACAGATCGAGAATAAGATAACTAAAAAGACCAAGTACATTCTGTTCAGCAATCCTTGCAATCCATCAGGAGCAGTCTGGAGCAAGGAGGAGTTAGAGCAGATAGTTCAGATTGCCGAGAAACACAATATCCTGCTGGTAGTGGACGAGATATATGAGCACATACTGTTCGACAACACCAAATTCGTGAGCGCAGCCTCTCTTCCTGGAGCAGAGAAGATTACCATAACACTAAATGGGTTCTCAAAAGGCCCAGCCATGACGGGGTGGCGCATAGGATATGTTGTAGCTCCGGAGCCACTAATCAATGAGATGATGAAGATACAAGAGCAGATAGCCACCTGCACCTCATCCATATCACAGAAAGCAGCGGTACACGCATACGAGCAGAAAGAGGATATACAACGAATGGTCCGTGAATATGAAAGCAGGCGGAATTATCTGGTTGGAGAGATAAACAAGATAAAAGGCCTACGCTGCCAAAAGCCAAAAGGGACATTCTACCTGTTCGTCAATATCTCCGGCACTGGACTCAAGTCAATGGAAATATCAGACAAGATGCTGAGCCAAGCAAAAGTCGCTGTCGTACCAGGAATAGCATATGGCGAAGGCTGCGATGATTACATAAGATTATCATTTGCGACAAAGAAAGAAGAGTTAGAAAAGGCCGTCGCTGGCCTGAAAGAAATATTTGGAGGATGCTAAGATGAAAAGAGACATCGCTAAGGAAATAATAGATAAGATAAAGAAGAACAGGATATCGACCACTGAGATAGCTGACTGCCTGGGAAAAACAGGAGTGATAGAAAATGTCCTTCCCATAAACAGAGGGCACTTCAGGGTCGGACCTGTCTTCCTAGTCTATGGTTACAACGAAAGCAATTGGAGCATTCACGAACAGATTATCAATGTGCCTGAAGGCAGTGTAGTGATAGTCGAGGCACACAACTGCAAGAACAGGGCAGCATTCGGAGAGCTGGTCTCGAAATACACCCTCTTATACAAAAGCGCCGCGGCTATAGTGGTGAATGGATATATGAGAGACGCCGGAGCATTGATAAGAGAGAACTACCCTATATGGTGCAAGGGTGTCACGCCAATCGGATATTTCAATGTCAAAAATGAGAAGCCACTTAATCCAACAATAGTAAAAGAATGGAATGATAAATACAATGGATCAATCGCAGTGTGCGATGATTGCGGTGCGGTGACCATACCTAAGGAAAAGCTCAATGAGGAATTCCTGCAGAAACTTGAATTCATAGAGCTTCAAGAGGATATATGGTTTTATTGCATCGACACAAAAAAATGGTCTACCTATGACACCGTATGCGTAAAAAAATACAAAGACACAGACCTTCTTCCCTCCGAGTTGAAGGATAAATTCATAAAATTCAGCAGTAAGTGATTAGGACGACAAGCAGGGCTGTAGATGAGCATGAAGAAATGAGTAATCGGGGCATTCATATGATTATAGATGGGCACACGCATATAAGCACTGATAAACCCACTGCCAAATCAGCTAGTATTCTCCTAGAATCAATGAGAGAAGCGGGAGTGGTGAAGTCAGTAGTTCTTCCGATACCTGGAAAAGTGTCTAACAAAGCCATATCTGGATTATGCTCTGCGCATCTGGATAAATTGATTGGATTTGGATGGGGCAACCCTAATGAAGGGGCCCGAGGAGCAAAAAAGACCCTTTGTGAACTGGAGACACTCTCGCTTCAAGGGCTAAAACTTCATCCTCGCATACAGGGCTTTGATTTTAAGGATCGGCACGTTATCGAGTTCTTCAAAGAGCTGGATAAGCACAAAGAGCTCGTCATAATAATGGACTGCTGGTTCTCTGATAAAGACGATGCTGCCTGCAAAGAAATGATGAACTTTGTGGCTTCCATGAAAAAAACCAAAATCATCCTGGCCCATGCTGGAGGATTCCAATACAATAAAATCATACCGTTCGCATCAAAAAAGAATATATTCCTCGACATCTCATACACTCTACACGCATTCGAGAAACACTCCAAAATCGACAACCTTAAAGGCTTCATGGTAAGCCTCAAAAAAATACCCTCTTCAAAGATAATATTCGGATCCGACTTCCCGGAATGCGACATCCTTGAAAGCATCAAGCTGTCAAAGAAATGGCTTATGAGCGGAGGATTCGACTCCGAAGAGTTGGATAGGATATATGTGAAAAACATAAAAAGGGTCCTTGATATCCGATAAGCAATGATAAGGAGAATAATCTGATGGAATATGCCAACATAAGGATTTTCAAGCTGGACAAGAAGATACCTGTCGACGAAAAAAAAGTCGAGGCTGAGATCGCGAGATATAAGAAGACGGGAAAGCTCAGCAACATCGAGGTTGATCCCGATTACAACATCGTGAAGAATCCAGAGGCGTATGCGGCAGGCAAGAGACTCAAGCTCAAATACCTTGAATCATCAAGGATCAAGAGCATGAAAAAGCCTAATGATAATTTTCCTGCGACCTTTCTCATCGAGCTCACCAACAGGTGCAACCTCAACTGCCGGATGTGCCCGAGAAACCAGCTTGAAAGGGCTGAAAAAGACATGGACATGAAGGTATTCGAGCGCCTTGTCGACGAGATTTCAAAGCACAAGATAGAGGGAATATGGGTCTATAACATCGGAGAGTCGATGCTGCATCCACAGTTCTTTGAGATGATGGAATACCTGAAGAAGTATCCTGACATCAAGCCCATCTGGCTGAGCACCAACGGAACTACCTTGATAAGAGAGAACGCGAAAAAGCTCCTAAACTCAAGGATTGATTTCCTCAACTTCTCGCTCAATGCCATGGACAAGAAGACCCATCAGCAGATAACAAGGTATGATAATTATGATATGGTGATGGAAAATATATCTGGATTCATGAAGATGAAGGAAGAGATGAAAGCGAGAAAGCCGTTCTTCAGGGTCCAGATAATAGACATGCCTGAGATGCACGACAAGATCCCGGCTTTCATGAAAGAATGGGGCCCAAAGGCCGACATCATCAGCATCAACAAGCTCGAGAAGTTCGTCGGGCAGAAGGAGATACCGACAAACACTGATGACGGAGCCACGGCAGGATTTGCAAGCGGCATCTGCAAGAGGATTGACCGCGGGATAATGTATATCTTCGCTGACAGCAAGGTCGGTATCTGCGCCACTGATTTCAACTGCAAAAACTGCGTTGGAGACGTGACCAACCAAACAATTGAAGAGGTCTGGACAGGCAAGGCCTACAAGCAGCTTTTGGATGACATAAAGAATGAGAGATATGACCAGATGAAGCTATGTAAGGACTGCCATGACAGGCACCTGGCATGAAGCGAGAATGAGGGATTATCATGAAAAAAAATAAGAGGATGACAATAACAATTGGCAAGAGGATTGTAGGAAGCGGAAAGCCAATCCTCATCGTGGCAGAGCTGTCTGCGAATCACCTGCATAAGTATGAACTTGCAGAAAAAACCTTGCACGCAGCAAAAGAGGCAGGAGCTGACGCCATAAAGCTACAGACCTACACAGCAGATACCATCACCATTGATTGCAAGAACAAATATTTCTTGATCAAAGGCGGGACTATCTGGGACGGCAAGACATTCTACGAGCTCTACAAAGAAGCATACACGCCGTGGGAATGGCATGCTCCGCTGCAGAAATTGGCAAAAGAGCTCGGGCTTATATTCTTCTCTACTCCGTTCGACAAGACAGCGGTAGATTACCTTGAGAAGCTGAAGGTGCCTATGTATAAGATAGGCTCGCCGGAGATAGTCGACATCCCGCTCATAGAATACGCCGCGAAAAAGGGGAAGCCTATGCTCCTCTCGACTGGAATAGCGACCGAGAAAGAGATAAGAGAAGCAGTGGATGCCTGCAGAAAAGTGAGCAACAAGGATGTTGTCGTCCTGAAATGCACATCGGCGTATCCTACCCCGCTCGAAGAAGTAAACCTGAGAACCATGCCTGACATGGCAGAGCGCTTCGGAGTCCTTGTGGGCATATCTGACCACAGCCAGGGAATAAGCGTGCCGATAGCAGCCGCTGCCTTGGGAGCGAGCATCATCGAGAAGCATTTCATACTTGACAGGAAGTTTGGAGGACCTGATTCTGAGTTCTCGCTTGAGCCTGCAGAGTTCAAGGAAATGGTCAAGCGAGTGAGGGAGACTGAGAAGCTCCTTGGAAAGGCGACCTATGAATTGACAGAGAAGGTAAAGGTCGGCAGGAGAGGAGCAAGATCGCTTTTTGTAGTTGAGGATATGAAAAAGGGAGAGTTGTTCACGGAGAAGAATATCAGGTCGATTAGGCCTTGCTTTGGGCTTGCGCCAAAAGAGATAAAAACTGTCCTTGGCAAAAAAGCCAAGAAAGACATAGAGCGGGGCACTCCGCTCAGCTGGAGTCTCATTGCCAAAGCCAAATAAAGGTTTAGGAGCATTATTATGATGAAAAAAAAGGAAGAGCAGGAAATCGCGAAGATATATGATGACCGTGTCGAGAAGGACGGCAAGAGCGCGAAAGTTGTCGGTTGGCGCTCAGAAGAGCAGCAAGAGGCAAGGTTTTGGGCGCTATGCGAGATTGCAAGGCCATGCGGGCTGGACGGCAAGAGCATACTCGATGTGGGTTGCGGATTTGGAGACCTCTACGATTACCTGGGAAAAAAAGGAGTGAAGCTGAAATCATATGAGGGAATTGACATCTCTCCAAAGATCGTGGAGAAAGCAAAGACTCTCCATGCAAAAGACAAGAACGCAGCCTTCAGGCACGGCAGCCTCAAAGAGCTTGAGAAAAAATATTCTGAAGAAGAGTTTGATTATGTCGTGGAGTCAGGAATCTTCAACTACAATCTCTCTGACAACTACAAATACCTGGCCGAGACGCTTGAGCTGATGTTCAGACTGTGCAGGGCTGGTGTTTCCATCAACATGACAACAGACTACGTCGATTACAAGGAGGACTGCTTATTCTATTTCAACCCTGAAAAAGTCTTTGGCATGTGCAAGAAGCTGACAAAGAGGGTCTGCCTGCGACACGACTACATGCCGTTCGAGTTCACAGTCTACCTCTACAAAAACCAGGAGAAGGACGAGCACAACGTGTTCAAGGGTTTCTCGGATCGAACACTCAAAAAGAGGATGCGCTGATATGAAAGTACTTCTGATCAACCCGCCGGTGAGAGAACAGTATCCGCCTGAGAGCTTTCCATACGGGCTTGGCTATGTCGCGAAATACCTTATCAAGGCAGGCCATCAAGTTGAGATATTGGACATTGATAATTGCAGGTATGACCGGGAAGAAGTGATAAGGCAGCTTAATAAGTATAATTGCGACGTCATAGGTACTGGAGGCATAGTCACTGTCTACAAATACCTCAAATGGCTTGTCCCGGTGCTGAGAAAAAAATTTCCTGATGCAAAGATAATGGTCGGTGGAAGCCTCCCGACTTCAGCCCCTGAAGCGACCCTTAAAGGCCTTGATATTGATTTCATAGTTGTCGGAGAAGGAGAGATAACCGCGCCTGAGCTGGTCAATTACCTTGAAAAGCATAAAAAGCTCTCGATAGATGAGCTTAAGAAGATTGATGGCATAGGCTTCAAGCATAAGGGCAAGATGGTCCTCACTGCACCTCGCAGCCTGATCGAGAATCTTGATGACCTCGGCCTTCCGGACTGGGATCTATTCTCTATAGAAAAAATACTTCAGCATAGGAATAATACATTTAGCATCATCACCGAGCGCGGGTGCCCCTTCAGATGCAATTTTTGCTATCATCAGTTCGGATACAAACCAAGACGAAGATCCATGGAGCATGTCATCAAAGAGATTAAGTTCCTGAACAAGAAATATGGCGTAACTTCATTCTCAATCTGCGATAATCTCTTCGTATTCAACAAAAAGGAGCTTACGAAGTTCATTGGGCTTCTTAGGAAGAATAAGCTAAGAATCGAGTATGATACTTCGATGCGCGCAAGCCTGGTGACCGAAGAGCTGATCATATTATTGAAAAAATCAGGGTGCACGATGCTATCTTTCGGATTTGAGTCCGGCAGCCAGAAAGTCCTGAACCTGATGAACAAGGCAACGACAATTGAGCAGATGGACAAATCAATTGCGATAATGGAGAAATGCAAGATGCCTTACTTCGGAACTTTTATCATAGGATATCCTGGGGAGACAAAAGAGGACATAGACCAAACAATAGATTTCTGCAAGAGGCATGGTCACTTAGCTAAGCCATTCTTCGCCACGCCTTACCCTGGAACTCCTTTATTCCACCAGATAAAGCACAAAATCAAGAACATGGACAAATTCCTGGAGTCGCTAGGAGATGCCAGGGATTTAGCCATCAATATCTCTGAGTTCAGCACCAAAGAGCTCCTCAAGCAAAGAAGAAGAGTGGTTGAAGAGACAGAGAAAGCCTATCTGAAGAAGCACAGGATCCTTGGCTTTATCTTCTCTCCATTAAGGCTGTTGAACATAGAAGTGGGTTTTGCCGTGTATGCTTTCCGCAATACGCCTTTCCTCTCATTCATGAAGACTTCTCTCAAGACTGCATGGGGCTATATCAAAGGCAAAAAGATTGTCCCGATGAGTGATGAAGGGTATAACAAGACCTTTGAATAGACTTCCTTTAAAAAATCATCTTGCAGTGATATACCTAACTAGCTCTTTGACCTCTTTCAGGTCAACGATTCGCAATACAAAAACTAGGACTATATAAAATAGTCCTCCAGCGGCCGCGCAGATGATTCCCTCTATATAAACATTTAAGAAGATGATTCCCTTCAAGAAGAATATCAGGCCCAGCATCAGCATGCCTGCAAGAATGGTCTTGAGCCACCCAATCCAAGGGATCTCCACATGTATGAAATGCCTTAGCTTGAAGATGCATCTCACAGCCACATAAGCATATGCTATGAGTGAGGTGATGGCTGCCCCAATCATCCCTAAGAAGGGTATTAATAGCAGGTTTAGCGCCAAGTTGATGAGAGCACCCTCAAGGAGTATTCTTGTGCTTATGACCGGCTTTCCGATGCCATTCAATATCGTTGAAGTAATCGAATGCAATCCGAGGAAGATTATGCCGACAAGGAGGATTTGCATCGTGACTGCTCCACCTATGTAATTCTCGCCAAACATCAGCCGCAGTATTGTTTTCGAGAAAGAGAACGCTATAAAAACCGCCGGTATCATAATCATAAATGAATAAGTATAAATCATCTTCAGCCCTGATCCGAGATAATCCTGCTTTTTCTTAGCCCAAAGCTCTGCGACCATTGGAAAGATCACTGTCGCTATGGATGTGGCAAAAAACTGCAGTATCATGGCTGTCGGGACCACAACATTGTAGATGCCTACCTCTTCCATGCTCCTGAAAAATGTCAGCACAAGAGTGTCTGTGTAGACGATAATTATTCCTCCTATGCTTGAAATCATCAGGGGTATGCCGAATCTGAGCAGTTTCTGGGAAAGCTCTTTCTTAAGCAAGGTCTTGTGCCTGAAAAAACCGATGAGCTTAAGGACTGCCGGTAAAAAGATTATGAGAACCAGCAAATAAGCGGCGATGTAAGCATAGGAAGCGGCAAAGACATCTTTTTTAAAAGCGAAAAAGCCGATGAGCAGCGCCAAGAGGAATGAGTTCTCCAAAAGATACATCAGGGAGTAGAGCTTCATATCCTGAAAAGCCTGAAAAACCCATCTTAAGATGGATTTAAGATTTGAGACGAACATGATTATGATGAACAGCAAAAGCACAGGAGCAGCAAGAGGATTTTTGAAATAATACTTTGCGAAAAAGCCGGAGAAGGCTAGTAACGCAGCACCAAAGGCGAATATGGTTGCAACGGTCAGTAAAAAAACGATAATCACCGCATTCTTTATCCTGCCATAATTCTTCTTGACTAGGAACTCAGGAATAAATTTCACCAAAGAATCCCCTGTTCCGAAGCCGATGAATACTCCTAGGAAGCTAACTAATGTGAATACTGAGAAGAAAAGCCCGTATTCGGCGACAGTCAGGTTCCTTGCGAGGACAACCCTTATAAGGTATCCTAGGAAAGCGGCGATTACATTGATCACAAAAACTATCGTAAAGCCTTTCAATGCTTTTTCGGTATAGGACATGAGAATGATTACCTTTTTATGTCATAATAATCTTCATACCAGGAGACAAACCCTTTTATCCCTTCCTCGATGCTTATTGTCGGATTCCAACCTAGGAGCTTCTTCGCCTTGGAGATGTCGGCGTATGTTATCTTCACGTCGCCTGGCTGCTGCGGAAGATTCTTTTTCTCTGCCTTCATGCTAAGGCTCTTCTCAAGGACCTCTATCATCTTGTTGACTGTGATGGGCTTGTTGTTTCCCAGGTTTATTATCTCATACGGCAGTGGCTTGTCGATGGCTGCCAATACTCCCAGCACTATGTCGTCTATGAATGTGAAATCCCTCTTCAGCTCTCCGTCAACGAATACCTCAACAGGCTTCTTTTCGATTATGCTCTTGGTGAATTTGTAGATTGCCATGTCTGGCCTTCCCCAAGGCCCGTAGACTGTGAAGAAGCGAAGACCTGTACAGTTGATTCCGTAGAGGGCGTGATAAGTGTAAGCCATTAGCTCGCAGCTTTTCTTTGTGGCTGCGTAGAGCGAGATGGGCTCGTCAACGTTGTCTTTCTCTGAGAAAGGAGTTTTCTTGTTGTTGCCGTAGACAGAGCTGCTTGAGGCGAAGACAAAGTCCTTAATTCGGTTATGCCGGGCGAGCTCCAGCAGCACCAGGGTTCCGAGGATGTTTGATTTCTCGTAGACAAAAGGCTTCTCAAGCGAGTATCTCACGCCGGCCTGGGCCGCGAGGTGACATATCTTGTCGAACTTGTGCTTCTTGAAAAGCTTTTCCATGGCTGCGTAGTCTGAGATGTCGACCTTGACCATGAGAATCTCGTTGATATTCTTGCCGTCGTGCTTTTCGCCCTTTCCTATCTTCTCGAGCTCTGCGGCTCTTGCCTTCTTCAGCCCCATATCATAATAATCATTGAAGTTGTCGATTGCCACCACTTCATCCCCTCGCATCGCAAGGGCTCTTGCAACGTGGAATCCTATGAATCCTGCTCCTCCAGTAACGAGAATCTTCATTTTGCACCTCTATCGCGCAGCCAGACCATGCTGCTTTACGCCCTTCCCACTCCGACGTACTTGAAGCCGAGCTGCTTCATCTCAGCAGGGTCGTAGATGTTCCTTCCGTCGATGATTATGTGCTGTTTCATGATCTTCTTTATTTTCTTGAAGTCAGGCTCGCGGAACTCATCCCATTCTGTGAGTATTATTATCGCGTCAGCGCCTTCTGCTGCTTCATAGGCAGTGCTTGCGAATGTGACTCCGCTCTTGAATAGCTGCTTTGCGTTCTCTAATCCTTCAGGATCATAAGCCCTCACATTAGCGTACTCTTTCAGCAATTGGTCTATGACTGTAAGGCTTGGAGCTTCTCTTATATCGTCAGTCCTCGGCTTGAATGAGATTCCCCATATCGCGATTGTCTTTCCCTCGAGCTTTGGCAGGAACTTCTTGAGCTTCGGGACAATGCTCCTCTTCTGGCGCTCGTTGATGTAATCAACAGTGCGCATCAGGTTTGATGAGAATCCGAACTGCTCAAGCATGGCGGCGAGCGCTTTCACGTCCTTTGGAAAGCAGCTTCCGCCGTAGCCGCAGCCTGCCTGAAGGAACCTTGAGCCTATCCTCGTGTCAAGGCCCATTCCTTTGGCGACTTCTTTTATGTCAGCGCCTACTTCCTCGCAAAGAAAGCTCATCTCATTCATGAAGCTTATCCTTGTGGCAAGCATTGCGTTGCTCGCATATTTTATCAGCTCAGCGTTCTTCTCAGATGTGAACATCATTGGCTTGTTAAGCCTGCTCATCGGCTTGTAGAGCCTTGCGAGGACCTCTCTTGCTTTCTCGCTTGAGGTTCCGATTATTATTCTGTCTGGGTTCTGGAAGTCCTTGACTGCCGCGCCCTCTTTTAAGAACTCAGGGTTGCTGACTACATCAAAAGGAATCTTCTTTCTCCTCTTCTTTAGCTCTCCCTCAATTATGCGATTGACTTTCTCTGCTGTGCCTACAGGTACTGTGCTCTTGTTGACTATGACCTTGTAATCATTGATGAACTTTCCGATGCTCTCAGCAGCGGAGTAGATATAGCTCATGTCAGCCTCGCCGTTGGCCTTTGGAGGAGTGCCTACGCAGATAAATATGACTTCTGCCTCTTTGACAGCAAATTCTGCGTCTGTGGTGAACTTGAGGCGTCCATGCTTGAGATTATTCTCCACCAAGTCCCGAAGGCCTGGCTCATAGATAGGGACTATGCCCTGATTTAGCTTCTTTACCTTCTCCTCGACCACGTCAAGGCAGACGACGTCGTTTCCCAGGTCGGCAAAGCAGGTGCCTGATACCAACCCTACATATCCTGAACCTATGAACAAGAGCTTCATTATGATACCTCCTTTTGAGCATTATTGATTATTGCTGCGTATTATACGTATTATCACGTGTTATGCAGGGGCTTTTTTAAAGGTTGTGAAAAGGAAAAACATGAAGAGCGAAATGAGTGCAAAGAATCTTTTTTAACTTGCTGACGAGCTTTTTTCAGCTGATTTCATCGGGCGCGCCTTAATCGCAGAAGAATCCTACTACGGCGCGGTTCATGTGACGTAATACGTAAATAACAGCGAGCCGCCGCTCGAGCCTAACCCGCAGGCTAAAGTCCGAGGTTTTACGGCCCTCGCTTTTTTGGCGGCTCGCTGGAATGAGTGCGCTCGCACTAAAGTGCGAGGTTTTAAACCCTGCGAGCGCACGAGGCTGTTACCTTAATGGTCTTTGGATAGGGACTTTGGATTAGGGGGCATCTTCTTGATGCCTCTTCAAAAACTCTTTTATAGTAGTTCTTCTTATAAATGATTTAATCTCTGAAACAGGAGCTTC
>Ga0268284_1000523_pt1 | contig 24894 bp, 21 predicted proteins | sample saktaG_14_FD_190137 | JGI IMG/M metagenome (GOLD analysis project Ga0268284, IMG submission 190137) | Saline water microbial communities from Sakinaw Lake, British Columbia, Canada - sak_2013_06_06_40m | ecosystem: Environmental > Aquatic > Non-marine Saline and Alkaline > Saline ...
GATATTTCTTTCCTGTCATGATGTATGCGATGAAGAATACCATTGTGGCTGATAATGCTCCGAATACGCATGAGGCGTCTATGGCCACGTTGTAATTGAGACCGAAAAAAAAGAAGATTATGGAAAGCAAGAAAGACCAGCCGATGGGCTTATAATACGGGCCGACAGGATCGAGATTCAACAGATTCTTGGCGGTGAGGATTATCATCGACTCATCAGTCCACATCTTGTTATAGTGGGGTAATGACAGTAGGAATGCCAGGTTGGCGGCCAATATGATAATAAGCAGCAGCCAAATCTTCCAATCCAGCTTAGTGAAAAAGGACTTCAAAAAGCGCGAATTATAGACAATCAAGAAAACAAGAGAAACAAAAGAAAGCAAAACAAGGAATGGCATGATTGTGTGCGCGAATGGAACCAGTGAGGTCAAAAACCCGAAAACCATTAAAAGAACTAACCTGACCTGATATAAAAAGATTGTTAAAAGAACAGGAATAACAGGACATATAGGTGTTTAGTATGAGGATACTGCTGATTAACTGCCCGTCAAAGCAGAAGTTTGTCAAGGAAGGGCGTTGCCAGCATAAAGCAGGCGTCTTTGGTACAGTGTATCCTCCGCTCACGCTCGTCTCAATGGCGACAATCCTCAAGAAAAGGCATTCTGTGTGGGTGATTGACGCAGAGATTGGGAATGTGAAAGAGAAAGATGTGTTGAAGGATATAAAAAACAAGGGCTTTGAGCTGATAATAGTCAACGTGTCTTCTCCCACCGCAGAAAAAGACATCTCATTCATCAAGAAGCTGCGGGAAATAGGCTATTCAAAAAGCATAGGCGCCTTGGGCATTCACGCGACCTTCTTTGCCAGAGAATTCCTGGAACATACACCTGTCGATTTTGTAATTCTCGGAGAGGGAGAGACTTTCGCCCTCAGCTTATCAGAAGCCAGGCAATTATCGCTGAAGGATGCGCTAGGCGTCGCCTACAGAGACAAGAAGGGCGTTAAGTTCAACGCCAACCCAAAGCCAGATGTTGACGCATTGCCGATTCCTGATTGGTGCCTGATTGACTATAAGAAATACAGAATTCCTTTGTTTGACAAGCCGTACGTGATAGTTCAGATAGGTAGAGGCTGCCCGTATAAGTGCGTTTTTTGCATCGCGCCTTATCATTACGGCTCCAAAGTCAGGAGCAAAAGCGTCAAGAAAATAATCATTGAGATTGAGAATGGGCTTTCGTTGGGAGTTAGGGATTTCTTCTTCTTCCAGGAAACATTCAACATCGACAATGGCCTAATCCAGGAGTTATGCAGGGTGATAATCAAGAAAAGATTAAACATACGATGGTTCGCCAATTCCCGCGCAGACCTCATCGACGATGAGACGCTCAGGCTTATGAAAAAGGCGGGATGCTGGATGGTCTCCCTCGGGATAGAATCTTTAGACCAGCGGGTGCTCAACAATGCAAGAAAAGGCTGCACGATACAGAAGCTCAAGGAAGGCATCAATAAGATAAATCGTGCGGGAATCCTTGCTATGGGTCAGTTCATCATCGGCTTGCCGGGCGATACATTGGCTACGATGAAAAAGACTGTCCTGCTATCCAAAAGAATAGGCCTTGACTTCGCCGTCTTCTACAATGCGACACCATTTCCAGGAACGGAGCTATATTCTCAGAAGTACGATCGGTTCTACAAGAAAAAGGGCTGGGACCAATCTCTGGAATACTCAGAGATCTCGATGAAAGGCGGGATTGATACGAACAAAATCGTGAAGGCAGCATGGATATCCTTCTACGCAAGGCCGGCTTTAGTCATTAGGTTGGCAAGAAAGCTCGGGTTTTGGACTTTGTTACGTGCGGCGTGGTCCATCATCAAGCTGAGATAATTCAAAGATGGATACTGAGATGATTACACTTACGCATCCTTGAATAACCTCTTGACAAGGGTCTTCCATAAGAAAAGGGAATATGCGGCGCCTACTTTTACAAAGTTGAACTTGCTTTTCCCAGCCACTCGGTAGATGAAGGTTATCGGAACCTCTTTTATCCTGAAGTCGTGTTTTCTTGATATGTAGAGAATCTCTGTAAGAAATGTGAAATCTTTACGCGCATATTCTTTTGCTATTGTGCTCAGCACATCCCGCCGATATAGCCTGAATCCTGATGTCTTGTCATGGATATCTATATCCGAAACCATGTTGAATATCATGTTTGTGAAATTGCTTATCATGCGCTTAAAAAAAGGGATGCTCGTGGTGATGCTTCCCTTTACATGCCTTGACCCTATCACTATGTCATAAGCGTTCGCGAACTTCAGAAGGCGCGGAATCTCCTCTGGCTGGTGGTTCAGGTCCGCGTCCATGGTGATGACATAATCAGCTTTCCCTGAGACCGCTTCAAATCCCTTCTTGAAATCTAACCCGATACCCCTCGGATTTCTGGAGTACAATATCTTTATCTTTTTGTTTTTAAAACTTTTCAGCAACCCTGCTGTCTTATCAGTGCCTGCGACGGGGAATATCAGCTCATAATCATACTTTTTTCCCAAGACTTCCAGCAGGCGCTCGACCAGGGGTTTGATATTTTTCTCCTCGTTCAGAGCGGCGATCACGACGCTTATGAAAAGGCGTTTCATGAATGCGCTTAATCAAGCTGGCTTTATAAATTTTTATAGGGGATGTTTCGGTCTCCGCTAAAAAACGCAGTATCCTGAATGAGAAAAAATTTAAATGGCAGCTGTTTTCAAAGGTAATGGTGTTCCGATCGGATGAAAACAATAGAAATTAATCTCGAATCAGACTGTAATCTTGATTGTGTATTCTGCAAAAGACACTCTTATGTGACCCAAAATAAGGTGAAATCGCCTACTCTTGAAGATATAAAAAAAATTGTGAATGAACAGAGGCCCGATGCTCTTGTTTTTATAGGGGGTGGAGAGCCGACTATGCGGGATGATTTGGCTGACCTGATAAGAATCGCGAAGAAGATGGGTGTTGCGGATATCTGCGTGGAGACCAACGGCTATAAATTAAAGGACCTGGAGTATATGCGTTTGCTCAAGAACGCGGGTCTGACCTCGCTTATAATCTCAGTGTATTCTAACAAGCCAGATATATTCGATAAGATCACTCAAAAACAGGGCAGTTTTGAGGCTATTGACTCATGCCTAAAAAACATGGTCGAGCTTGGCATAAGCATAAGAAACGTCCTTTGTACAATAACAAGCTATAACTTAAGGGGCTTGAACCAAATGATAGACTATCTCGCGGGCGCAGGCATAAAACAGATCAGCTTTGGTTTTGTAAGGCCTATTGATGCTTCAGAAAACAGCAGGAAATACACCCCTCGGCTGAGCGTTGCCCAGAAATACATAAAAGCTGCGTTGATATATTCAGGTTCAAAGAATATCTTTGCTTGGACAAGTCCTGGTTTCATGGAGCCTTGCTTTCTTCAGGGCCTAGAAGAGTATTCCTCTATAATCCGCATAGCATCTGATGAGAAAATAAAGGAGGCAATCCATTACACTGACAAGGTAAGAGTTCCTGCGTGCGCCTCCTGTTTGCTGCAAAGCATATGCCTCGGCCCGAACAAAGTTTATGTAGACATGTATGGAGACAAGGAATTCAAGCCTGTGAAAAGGAGCCTTGACGAGATAAATAAAAAATACCTTGAACGCGCCTCGCGACGTTAGGATTTATCGAAAGTATTATTTCAATATCTTTATAAATAAATCCGGATTGCGGAATCATGACCTTGAAGCATAAAAAAGACAAGCAGAGCCTTGACGAATGCGGCTATATATCCATATTGCTAGATTGCGACCAAAAATGCTTATTCTGCAGCGTGGCTAAGAGAGAAGAGTATGTTGATGTTGAAAAGATAAAAGAAAAAATCTCGAACTATATCGACAGAGGAATAACCCAGATCGCACTAACTGGCGGAGAGCCGACTATACATCCTTCACTCCTCGAAATAATACGCTGGGCTTCAAAAAGGATCAAGGACATAAGAATAATAACTAACGGAGTCAAATTAGAGAACCCCTCTTTTGTGAAAGCATTGGGAGATGCAGGGTTGAGCCGAATTGTCATATCCATCCATTCATTTGACGAGAAGATCAGCGATGATATATGTGGAGTCAAAGGAGCCCATAAAAAAAGGATGAAAGGTCTTATGAATGTGCTTAAGGACGGTAGGATGGAAGTCAATCTTAACATAACAATAATCAAACAGAACTATGCTCAGCTAGATAGCATGGCTGAGCAAATCATAAAATTAAGGAAAGGGAATGAAAGCCTGATAACTCATGTCAATCTGAACTTTGTGGACGCACACGAAGAGGCGGCTAAAAATAAGACCTGCGTGCCTAAGTTCTCAGCGATAGAGCTGAAGCTACACAAGGCTTTAGAGATACTCGAGAAGGGAGATGTAAATGTCAAGATTGAGAGAACCCCCCTTTGCTATCTTAGGGGATTTGAGCACCTGTCAAGCGATGCCAACAGGCTTTCGGGCGCAGAGCACTATTATCTAAAATTGCCTGAAAAAGAGCGAGAATATAGTGCGAGCGGTTTCGCCAAGAACCCTAACACTTGCAATGCATGTTTTCTTAAGGAAATCTGTCCTGGAGTTACTTCAGAATACGCTGCTCAGCACGGATTGGCAGAGCTCTATCCTGTTTTTGAAGACCCAGTCCCGATAATAAACAAAATGTACAAGCTTAAATCATTCAAGCCGACCGTGCACTGTTCCGCAATCAAGAATTATGACTTCAAGAAAGTCCTTCAAGTCATGAAGAAAGGATTCGACCAGATTGGCGGATTGAAAAGATTCATAGGCCCAAAGAGCAAGGTCCTTATCAAGCCAAACCTTTTCATCGATTACCCGCCTGAAAAATGCGCGACGACCCATCCTGTGATTATCAAGGCGATAATCCGCCTTGTCAAGCAGATCACCAAGGACATAACAGTTGGGGACGGCTCAGGAATGGAAACATTAGGCAAGGAAGAAAACGTATTGGACGTCACAGGAATAAGGAAAGTCTGCCGTGAAGAAGGAGTCGCCTGCATCAATTTCAATAAGCACGAATTCGTGCCGATAAGGTTTGTGGATTATGAAGTCCTTGAGGCAACAGATCTTGCTAAGGCCGCCCTTGAGGCTGATGTCATCATCAATGTCCCTAAACTGAAGACCCACGGCATAGTCTTCTTGACAGGTGCCATAAAGAATTTTGTGGGCACGATGAGACCTGAGGAGAGGACTTACATTCACTCAGAATTCCAGAACCCTGAAGTGGGGGGATCAGCCGAGCTTTTCTCAAGAGCGCTGGTGGATGTATTCTCTTCGTTCCAGAATAAGCCGATGCTGACTGTCATGGATGCTATTGAAAGCATGGAAGGTGAGGAAGGACCTCTTAAAGGGAATCCTGTAAAGACAGGATTCATCCTCCTAAGCACAGATGCTGTCGCAGTAGATTCGGTAGCTGCAAGGATTCTGGGCTATAACCCGTTAGGAATCCCAACCACCAGGATAGCTGATGAGCGCCTGCGCGGATTTGGCAAAGAGAAGAACATCAGTATCGTGGGCGATTCTATCAAGTTGGATTCTTTCTCTAAGAGCAGCCTCTTCTACACAATCAATAGGGTGAAGCTGATAAAAGGGTATGGTGATGAATTCACCTTCAAGCCCTTCATAGACAATATAAATTGCTGCCGATGCGGCTCCTGCGTAAAGATGTGCCCTGTCGAGGCTATCTGCATGAAGAACGGCGCCATTTCATTTGACTACGACAAATGCATAGGATGTTTCATCTGCAAGAACGTCTGCCCGAATGAGGCAATCTTCAAGAAGAAAGTCATGTTAGACAAGAAGCCCCTGACAAGACACAAGGCATGATTCTAAGATTTTTGCTCTACCATAAAATTTCCTATTGCAAGATATCTGCATCTTGTCGCTTTAAGCACGATAATCGCATCTTGGGGAGTATTGCAGATAGGCATGCCATGTATATTGAACGATGTGTTCAAGACAACACCCAGCTTATTTCTCTTTTTTACTTCTAGCAAAAGCCTTCTGAACAGCATGTTCTCATTTCCGACCATTTGAGGCCTGGCCGAATTATCGACGTTGATCACATTTGCCATCTGCTTCATCCTATCTTTTTTAACCATATAGCCCATAGTCATAAACCTGGCCGGCCTGTTATCATAATCACAGAATATCAATCTGGCATCCTCTTCGAGCAGGCTTGGGCAGAATGGCTGGAACCAATCTCTGTTCTTGACCATCATATTAAGCGTATCCTTTATCCCGTATGATTCTGCCGATGCCAATATGCTTCTGTTCCCGAGCGCTCTCGGCCCGAATTCAGTCCTTCCTTGGAACCACAGAACGATTTTCCCTGAAAGGACTAATCCTGCCACTTTTTTCGCAATATCTCTTTCCTTTGCGTATTTTATTCCTTTGCTCTTCTTCAGGACTTCCTCAATCTCTCTGTTGCTGAAGCCGTCGCCGAAATAGATATCCTCATTTTTGTAACTTGAGATCTTATAGAACTCATTGTTTGCCAGGAGGGCAGCGCCAAGCGCAAGGCCTCCGTCGCCCATCGCCGGAAAAACATACCAGTCATGCGCTATTTTCCGAACGAGCATATTGGCCTTGATATTAGACGCGACGCCACCAGACCAGCAGACATCTCTTATTTTGGTCTGTTTTATTGCGTTCGCGAAGAGCTCGAGCATCTTTATCTCAAGTGTTTTTTGAGCCATATAGGCGAATTGCTCTCTTTGCGTATTCCAGAGCAGGTTCTTCAGGAAGCTATATTGCCTGGTCACAGAATACCTTGCTTTTATGTTCAAGCCCTTAACTTCAAACAGGCTTAACATTTTATTGTCCTTGTCTTGCACAGGATAGGCATAGTTTGAAAGAGCCATGACTTTTCCTTCATCTTCAAGCTCTCTCATACCCAGAAGATTAGTTACTTGTTCAAAAAAAATACCTAGAGAATCTCTTGAGCTAATGCTCGAAATCCTTTTCAATTTATTGTTTTCGAAGATATTCACACTTCCAGATTTGCCATCACCGACGCCATCTAGTGTTATCACTAGTGCTTTTTTCATATTTGACATAAAAACACCTGCTGCGTGGCACATGTGCTGATCATATATCACAAATTTATAATTACTAAATCCTAAATTTTTTAAATTTATTTTGATGAGTGATTCGCTCAATCCTGTTGTTATGAAATTAGGGCCGAACTGGGTTAGTTTATACTTAAAAGCACGTTTTGGATGCTGAAAATTTGGCTTTGCCTTTCTTCTTCTGAATTGGTAATAATATTCTTTAACTGACGGGAAAATTCTCGTTAGTGTCTTTGCAAGGTCGCTTGTCGCTGCTGCTATAACTTTTACTTCTTCCGGTTTTATTTTTGCAATATTTAAACAGGCTCTGATAGAATTTGCCGGAAAGCCCACATCCAATTTTCTTTTTGTGTATCTTTCCTCATTTACTGCAGCGATTATATTGCTGTCTTTAATCAAAGCAGCACCTGCATCATGACCATCCCAAATACCCAGTACGTACATAAGGATGGAAAAAGAAAGAGTATATTTAAATCTTTATAAAAATCAGACGAAGAGTCCTATCCAAGACACCAGGTCTGCTTTCAGGAGCAGAGTCAGTAGCACACCTAGGAATAGATATGGCGCGAAAGGCATGCTTTGGTTCACGCAGACACTCTTGAAACCAAAGGCATCTGCATCTTTGGAAATAATGGATTTGAGCTTCGCCAGGTCATCTGCTGAGAGCCTCCCCCTAAGTATTATATCCTTTGAGGCAGCATCCAGGTAATTCCAGAAGGAGACATTGTTGAGGTTTATCTTTGCGTATTTGGAATCATCCTCTCTTACAATCACTTCTCCTAAAATCATTCCCTCTTTCAGCTCTGTCAGATTGACTTCTTTGCCAAATACATAATTCCCCAGCCCGAGAGCGATGTTCATGAGCACTATCACAGAAAACTGGAGCGAAAGCGAACCCAGCGCGTCTCTGGTAAAAACACTCGCATCAAGAATGAGCCTCAACAATGAACCGAAAATCAGCATGTAGAAAAAGCTTATCCTGAATGATTTCTCCAATAATTTAACCACTAAGAACAATAAGAAAAGCATGATTATCACGTTCGTGGCCAAGAAGGACTTGCCTAATGTAAGATTAATGACCCATCCGAACATGAACACAGCTAGCAACATCACAAACAGGTTTTTTGGGACAAGAATCTGCTTCAAAACCTCCTTTTTCTTTTTTGCATCAGTCTTTATGAGCGCGAAAAGGCAGAAGAATATCCCTATAGGCAGGAACATATTGATCAGCAGGGTGTTGGCAGGAAACCAGTGCACATATCCATACGTATAAACAGAGAGTGGGACCATCAGCGAGAAAAGGAAGCATAATTTGGCGTCTGCAGCGCTCCAAAGCCTTGTCTTCCATAGCAGGATGCCGATTGCCAGCATGATGAATGAGTTCACAAAAAATTCAAGAAAATAAGCGCCTGAGACTGCCTGTTGCTGAAAAAGCGATGTCATGATCAGAAAAATGGTCACAAGGAATGTGTAGCCGACACCTAAAGTAATCCATCTGTTCTTTATCTTCCCGTATTTGTAATCTTCATAGCTTGTTATGGCTCCTATAAGCAGTATGCCGGGAAGATAATAATACAGCTCATTCATATAAGACAAATTGGCGGGAGATTTAATAAATCTTCTTATTTAGAATTTATCTGATTGAGAGTAGGCAGTTCTGCCTAAGATATCCCTCCAGATTGTCGCATAAGCTGCTGTCCCTCACCATCATTGCAAGGCTTATCATGCAAAGCTCCTTGGCTGCGATGTCCTTTATCGGGATACATAGCTCCGGATTTCTGCTCTTAACGCTGATACACGAGTCTTTTTTTTCAGGGTCTTTGATGTAGTCGCAGATAGCAAATTGGTTGTTGTTCACGGCAAAGTCAAGATAACAGAGCTCCAGCATGGATTGGTCTTCATAAAGCGAGCAGAAATACGGATTTTTCTCTGAAAATGCCAGGCATTTACTTTTGGAAAATGAGCTTCCCATATCGCAAAGCAAAGAATTCTTGGATAAGAATGCAAGGCAGAAGACTGCGCCGTCAGGGTCATCACCTTCAATACATTCTAAATAATTACTGCTGAGGACGAGGTCGCACAGTCCTTGAGCAGCCGGGCCTGCCAATACACAATCCTTTTCTTTCGCAGCCAGCTTCAGCAAGGTGATGTTGAACGCAGGACCTCTGGCTCCAGCGCTATGATTATCTGCTCGGGTGCAATTGAGATGTATGGTATAATCTTCGTTACCCATTCCGAACCACAATGGAAAATCAAGGGTCTTGGTGTTCAATCCCCTGATTATCCCTAAAGGAAACATGATATCTTCCTTGACTTCATCGGATTCGCTCGAATAAATGCGCATTGTCGCCTCGCAGTCCAGCGGATATTGTTTGCTGCTCTGTATTGTAAGGTATAATTCATCATAAGTTCCGAATTCTTTGAGCTTATGCTTGATTATAGAAACATCTCCTGAAGGGTCGGTCTCTGGTTGCGTGCATGAGAGCTGAAAAATCAAAAGAAGAAAGAAGACCGCGAGAAATGATTTATGCGAGAGATTTTTCATTTTGAAGCATTCATACTACGGTTTTATCAGTATTTCTTCCCCTGTCTTTGCATTGACCCCGAAAACGTCACCTTTCTCGCAAACGCCATCCTGCATCTTGCAGGGATAAATGAGCCATGTCAAGGTTCCCTCCCGCATCATTAACTCGAAGGTTATTCCGTCTGCGGAAAGGTCATCTGAAACTGCCTTTTTGAAGTCGCGGTTAGAGTCCAGTAATCTGGTGTAGGCGGCAGTTGAGTCAACAAGGATGTCTCTAGGAGAAAATGATTGCAAGGATTGATTTGAATGTTCGCTCATCACATAAGCTATGGACATCCCTGCAAAAAAAGGATCACGAGCCCTGGCGGCAATCACATATTCACGAGAGCTTTTTCCAATCTTATCAAAGGTTTCAACTTTCCACACGACGCATCTCCCGGGTTCGACCCCTTTATCAAAGATAAGATTTGACATAAAGAACAGGTCTGAGTTTTCATTCATGAATTCCCTGAGGGTGCTGTTTTCAAAAGCTAATCCGAAGGCCTCTCTCGCAGACAAGGCGCTGCCTGTTGAAACCGGACTTTGAATCGCTTGCTCTTGAAAAGCGCAGCTAGAAAGTGATAATAAGACTACTGTAAACACAACAAAAATAATTATTTTCATTATTGACTAGTTTGATTCCCCTATTTTTAAATATTGTCATAATCAATGGATTTATTCAAAATCTTAATAAACACGGTCTTTCTTCAGATAAGCATCGCTAGTATGGTCGCAAAAAAACTTCAGGATCGCGAACAAGATGATGGTGGGCTGATGAGGCTAGCTTATGCCTTCTTTGATATCAAGCTAAGACGTTTCCTTAATATTCCCCTTAAAGAAGTCCCTTTCATAATATTGTACCTCACGAAGAGGTGCAATTTAAAATGCATGATGTGCGACCAATGGAAAACTGACAAGAAAACCATTGAAAAGGAGATTTCTACCCGCAATTGGCTGAGAGTAATTGACGCTGCAGCAAAGCTTAAGCCCATGATGATTGTGCTCGGAGGAGGAGAGCCGCTTGCAAGGCCGGACATCTTCCAAATCATCACTCATCTAACCAAAAGGAATCTTCGCTATCATTTATGCACCAACGGGATGCTCCTCAATAAGGTCAATCTCTCAAGGCTGAAAGCATATCCCCCTTCAACGATATCCGTGTCTTTAGACGGGAATAACGCGCAGGTCCATAACGAGCTCAGAGGGGTGAATTGTTTCAGCCAGGTGCTTAACGGAATACACCTATCAAAGGAAGAGCTCCTCACTACGAGGATAGGGATAAACTTCTTGCTCTGCAAAAAGAATTTCAAGAATCTGCATAGGATGGTCCCTTTTGCCAAGAGGCTTGGCGTGGACCGCTTGAATCTCCTGCCAATCAACACCAACCTGCTTCACAGGGATAAGTCATTGGAAAGCTTTAGCGGACTTCTCTTCCTGGAGAAGGATATTCCGGAGCTGGAAAAGGAATTGACAAAATTCAGGAATGCGGCCGCAAGATGGCGACTGAAGACCAATTCGGCAATTTTCTTGGATAGGATTCCCAGGTTATATGATGGCAAGAGAAAAACCAACCGCGCATGTCCTGCAGGATACGCTTCTATCGGCATAGATTCTTACGGGAGGATGGCCCCCTGCGCAGACATGGATGGGATTTCATGCATCCGCAATGGCAAGATAAAGGATTTCCGTACGCTCATGGCCTCTCCTGATTACGCCATCCTCAGAAAAAAAGTGAAGCATTGTCAAGTCAACTGCTGGGACACTATTAACGGCGAATTGAGCATCCGCTTTTCAATGGCGAATATACCCTTCTCGTTCATGAACTGGCTGAAAGACACGAAATATTATATAGGATCAGCAAAAGTTTCAGCTAGAGATAGCCGAGAAATGAAAATGAACCGCGGCGGGTGGATGAAATGATTTTTCGTAGGACATTGGATATTAGGAAAGGAGAATTCTCCGGGGCTCTCAGATACGCTTTCGGAAAGAAAGATAGCCGTGATAGGCTGGCCAAATGGGAGGCAGAAACCGCAAAATATATTGGAGTAAAACACGCATTGGCTGTCAGCTCTGGAAGGCACTCGCTTGAGCTAATATTGACTTCGTTGAACCTGAAAAGAGGGGATGAGATCATAGTGAGCGCTTACACTCTTCGTGAATTGATACCTATCATCCAGAGATTAGGATTGATGGTCATATTCGCTGATATTGACAGGACTTCATTCAATATGGATCCTGCCGACGTGAAAAGGAAGATAACCGCAAAGACCAAAGTCATCCTTGTCACGCATATGTTCGGGAACCCTTGCAGGATAGATGAGCTTATGAGGCTGGCGAAGGCGCACAATCTTTATATGATAGAAGACTGCGCGCATTCAATCGGCTCCGAGATTAATGGGAAAAAGACAGGATCATTTGGTGAAGCCGCATTCTTCAGCTTTGAATCAATGAAAATGGTGAACACATACGGCGGAGGATTGATCACCACAGACAGCTCTGCCATTGACCAGAAGATCAGGAAAAGGATTTCTGCTTACGAAACCAGCAGATTACCGTTGCTCAAGAAGGTCTTTGTCGCTTTCTTTGAGGATCGTTTCATAAACGGCTTGTTCGGAAAGACTTTCCTCACGCTTTTGTCATATCCTAAGATGAAGAACGCCCTTGTCAGCTCATATAGGATAGTGCAGGGCCATCCTACCTCCAAGAGCAGATATTCGGCCTTTCAGGCAGGCATCGGACTCAAGAAACTGAAAGACCTTGATTCAAGGATTGCGAGGCGCAGAAAAGCCGCAGAGCTGATTAGGTCTACATTGCATAAACAGGTAGCGTTCCAGAAGACAGAGAGCGCCGCGAAGACCAACTATTATTTCTTCACAGGAACCGTGAGATGCGATACGCAAAAGCTTAGGAGAAGGGCATTAAGGAGGGGGATAGACATAGGCATCCTAGATGAGCTCACGCACGACTGCGCTTCTTTCATGGGAAAAAGGAATTTTCCGAACACGCGATACGTGTTTTCCCACTCGATCCAGCTGCCATTGGACGAGAATATATCGCTCGAGCAGATAAGAATGATCACTGACGTTCTAAGATCCGAGATACCTATGCATGTCCGGTCATAGCTGATTTTTGGGCAATAATCCCTGAAGTATCACATATGATGATGCTATATCCGTGTCGCCGCAGGAAATCAGTGGTCGCCTCTTTCACAGCTACAGAAGTGTTTTTTGGTCTGAAAATCAGTATCCCGCTTGGTTTCAGAAGAGTGTCTGCGTTGACGATGAATGCCTCTTCTTCACCACGACTATTCTGTTCGGCCTCTGGGAAATCAAAGACACCCATACATAGAAGAATATCAAAGCTGTGTTTTGGAAAAAGTGTCGACATGTTTTCAAAACAGCCTTCTGAAGTGTTTTTGACTCCTATTCGCTTCGAGATAGCTATCGCGTAGGAAGATTGGTCAATCCCATAAGTGTTTTCAAAACCTAAGCCCTGCATGAAGCTAATAAACATGCCAAGGTATGTTCCTACATCAAGAATCCTGACTTTCTCAGGCTTCAGACTCATCTTTTTTTCCATGAGAAGAATGAAATGAATGGCTTCTCTATAGCTTCCTAAAAAAATAGGAGTGAGCAGGATATCATGATACTTGTTTTTCTTGATAAATTCATTCACGATTCTGACTGCATCATCATTCCAGAAGGTTAAGGGATACAAAAAAATCGCCTCATCTACAGAATAATAAGATACTCCGTCCACAAAAAAGTCTTTTTTGGAAGAACGGCAGAGCACTTCATTTATTTCAGCCTCATCCAGTTGAGCAATGCGCGGGATATTTGATTCCATTTTTTTTGTGTTTTACAAATACGGTAAATAAACATTGTAAATACTATTTATATCTTTCCATACTTAGACTTAGATGTTATTAAATAAGTGTCAAGGAATCATCGCTTGCAAACTGTGCTCAAATCATATAGATGTCTATCTTGATAACGAATGGCTCAGCAGCGATTAGCAAGATAACTGATAAAAAAATGAAAAGGATAAATTTATAATCCTTTATTATATTCTTATTTTTCAAATGACAAATCCAGATAAGGGTCCCGAACAGTATGTCTTTGGAAGCATTCTTATCCATCTCAGATGCTCAAATAAGTGCGTCTTCTGCGACTTCAGGCTTAGTGATTCCCCAGACGACCTTACACAAGAGCAGGAAATCCAGTTATTCAAAGACACAGCCTACTTTTACGAGAATAATTTCACAGCAATTGATGTATCCGGCTCAGAGCCTTTGAGATATTCTAAGATAATACCATATTTGCACCGAATATGCAGTATGTTCAAGAGAGTAATCATACTCGATCCAGGAAACAGCCTGCATAATGAGCAGTTCACGAAAGACATTGTTAAGACTGGATTCTATAATATTGTCATTCCTATCTATGGCTCTACACCAAAAGTGCATGATTCATGCGTCTGCAATCCTGGCGCGCATGGGAAAGTCATAAAAGGATTGAGAAATCTCATCAAATACAAACTTCCTGACCAGCATTTTGAGCTTACAAGCGTTTTTTTGAAGCAAAACATAAATGATATCCCTAAACTGGCTCGATTCATCCAAAATGAATACGGCATCAATTCATTAAAGATTAATGCACCCACTGCCTCCGAGGAAGTTGAAGGCATCGGCGGAAAAAAGTTCTCTGATTTCAACGTGCCATTCGGACAGATAAGAAAGGCCATCATCAAGCTTGCCGATATAAAAGGAATGGGTTATGACTTTCATTATACTCCGCTGTGCATATTCAGCGACAAGGAATTGCTTATGCTCATGAAACGTAGAGGAGTAACCTTCTTTAACATGTTCTACACTTATAATCTTTCTGACACAAAAGCTAATCAGAATACATGCAAATATGTCGAAAGATATAGAGCGCAGGTGTTTCATGATAAATGTGACCAGTGCTACTTGAAAAAGGCAGAAATATGCTTAGGAGTGAGAAGAATGCACTATACTGCAAACAAAAACTATAATTATAATCCTATATCAAAGAAGATATATGCTGTTATAAAGCCAATAATCACTGTCATGAAAGTAAATCAGTGAATTGATTATTCGCAACTCTACAGCTGGGAATATTATCTCCTGAACATCTCCTTCACTATGCGTATTATTATCCGCCCGCCATCCCTGAATGCGTTCAGCTTGCCCTCTCCATATCTTCGCTTATGCTCAAAGCTCGGTATCTCTGCGACTTTAAGGTTTTTCTTCTTGGAGCGAATAGATATCTCGGTGTCTATCTCAAAGCCTTCGGACTGCAGGTCAAGCGTCAGGAATTTGGCTTTCTTGAAAGCCATGTAACCATAGCACAAATCTGTATAATCAGTCCGCCAGAGCATATTGACTATGGCCAACAAAAGAAAGTTCCCTTGCTTGTGAGACCAAGAGAAATCTTCGCTTCCACCGCCCCTGATGAATCGTGAGCCCCTGACTATGTCATTGCCCTCGTCTATTTTCTTGGCGAACAGGAGTATTTCTTTCTCGTGGTTTGATAGGTCTGCATCGATTAGGACCACTATTGAGCCCTTTGCGGAACGAACCCCTTTCTTTATCGCGACGCCTTTTCCACCTTTCGCAAAAATAACTCTGCAATCGTGCTTCTTCGCGATATTGACGGTCCTATCTTTTGAACCGCCATCCAGCACCAGGATCTCCCTTGTGAGACCCATGAGCTTCTTGTTCCGCTTCATCCTGCTCAAGAGGATATCAAGGTTTTTTTCCTCATCCAGAGAAGGTATTATGACCGTGATGTTCTTAGTCATATTCACACCTCGATGAGAAAGCGCCAGGTTAAAAAGGTTTTGTTTTGCGCCAATCCATCCATATATGAATCCGGCTCTTGTGTCTCAGGCGAAAACAAGATTTTTCCTCATCCTTTTCGCAAAATCATCTTTTGACACATTCATCAGGTCATATATTCCTCTGCCTGACTTCACCATGCCGGTGCTCAGCACATAGGTCGTATACTCCGTGTTCTGTTTTATTGCGTGCTCTATGTCTGCGAATGTTAGGAGGTCGCATGTGGTTATGTCTCCTCCGAAGTATTTGTGCGGTGCCTTTATCCAGTTCAGGTTCGGGTACACTTCCTTTGCGTAGGGATATGATGATTCTGCTGTTATGAATGCTGCCTTGTTCAGGTTTGTTTTATTTTCTGAAAGGTGCCCCAACGCCCTCTGGATCCTATCCCTGAAATCTTGCATTTCTCTCTTTTGGTGGAAGCATCCCTCTCGCGGCCACTTTGACAGGTCCTTTATGACAAATATCCTCCTATCTATTTCCGGGAGGTTATTTGGGAACTCCATGAATGTCTGTACTGCCTTGTCCCAGCTTGCGAGGGCTCTGGCTGACAATTGCTTCATCTTTTTGCTTGAAAACCTGGTCGAGCTGGGATAATTAAGACTGATCAGGGCAGAATGCCCTTTTGGCATCAGGGATTTCAGCGTCGCAAGGTCTTTTTTCAGGAGCTCGAGGTCTCCCAGATACCAGACGTATATCTGTGTCAGTATGCCTGACCGGATGACTTTTTTCACGAGCTCGTTTTGCTTCTCGCTCCAGCTTCCGTTCATGAGATTTTTCTTTACCTTGGCATCCAAGGTGATGAAGGATAATTGGATGTCAGCTTTCAGTCGTTTCAGGATTCCTATCTTTTTCTCGTCAAAGCAGCCGAATGTCGAGCAGATAATGAGCCTGCCGTGCTCCTTCCGCCTACGCTGCTCTTTTCCAAGCAGGTCGAGGAATTCGTAGATGAATCCGTAGTCGAGCACGTCTCCCGTGGAGAAATCTATCTGCTTTTTGTAATCAAGGGCTTCAATTATCTTGTTATAGTCTTTTCTGGGTATGAACTTGCTCTGAGAAATGTTCTTTTTCAATAGCGACCCGCGCTGCCGCAAATAGCAGAATAGGCATCTTCTCTTGCATGGGAGCCTGAGAATGATAACATTGAATTGTTTCGCGATGTTGACAAGATATCCCACTTCTTCTTCTGAATAATATTCCACTGTTCATCCGGATAGTCGCCTAGGATTTATATTGCTTTTGGAAACATTTATAATATAGAATATTTTCTTTTTTCCAATGCAAAATAACTATGAAATAGCGCGCGGGCGGGGCAAGATTGTGCTTCACATAAACCCCTCTATATACTCTTTGGATTCGATCATGATGACTGCCAATGATTTCCTTGAGCAGGCGTATGTGATTGTTGACGGGGATGTCGAAGAGGATATACTTGTTACTGTAATCCTGAAGAATCCTCCTGAAAAAGTGAGCGGGCTCAAGGAGGCTGCGCTCTCGTTCAATAATGAGCTCATCAGGAATAGCTTCTATATCCAGCAGTCTATCAGGACCGCGGAGCTCAGGAAGACAATGCTAGAGGCATCGCTTTTCACGACTTTTTCTGCCGCCAGGAAAGGCAATATAGGTAAGAATCCTGCCGGCAAAGACGATGCTGAAAAATGTCCCTGCTCCAGCGAAACCTCTCAAACATCAAGAAAAAAGAGTAGCGGAGACAAAAGGATGTATTTGAACGATTCTGCAGGCATAAGGATTGTTAAGAAATATGAAAAAGCCTAAGACCGTCAAAGCTAAAAAAGGCTCATCTGCAGACTATGAGCTCGATTTAGCGGCCAGCAATGTACTGGTGAAAAAGAACAGCGTTTCATTAAAGGTGAATACGCAGCTTTATTCCTCTTCCGTCCTTGCCAGATCAGCCGATGATTTCAGCAAAAAATTTGACGTATCCATAAACGAAGATGGAAGATATTGGCGTGTTTCAATCACTCCAAAAGGAATCAACTTGACAAAACAAGATTTGAACTTGGTGGGCCTTGAATTCTTCAATTACCTGATATCTGCTGGGAGAGGAGGATTCTCTGATGACTTCCGATAAGAAGTGAGAAAAATGGGCAAACGAATCGATCTCAAAGTAGGCTATTCCTGCAATAATTCCTGCTGGTTTTGCGCCCAAGGGGACAAGAGATCTCTGGGGGACAAAACGCTTGCTAAGATTAAGAGGGATTTGGAGCTTTCAAAGAAGAATGGCTGTGATGAGGTTGTTTTTACTGGCGGGGAGCCTACCATCAGGAAGGATTTCTTGGAGATGGTGAGGTATGCTAAGAGCCTTTCTTACGAGGTCATCCAGGCTCAGACCAATGGGAGAATGTTCTTTTACAAGGATTTCTGCGAGGAGGCTATCGCTGCAGGCGTCAATTCTTTCGGGCTTGCGATACATGGGGATATCCCTGAGGTTCATGATTTCCTTGTCGGTGTTCCTGGTGCATTCAACCAGGTGGTTCAAGGAATAAAAAATCTTGTCTCTCTCGGCCAGTCTGTTGTTACCAATACTGTTGTTGTGAAGGCCAATTATAGGCGTGCTCCCAAGATCGCCAGCTTGTTGATCAATCTTGGCGTGAACCAATATCAGATGGCTTTTGTGCATGGATGCGGCTGGGCAGGTAATAATTTTGATTCGGTAGTTCCCAGGATGAGCCTTGCTGCTCCTTACATCGTGGAGGCTTTGAGGCTGGGTGTTGAGAATAATGTCAATGTCATGGCAGAGGCCATCCCTCCATGTTTGCTTTCAGGATATGAAGACTATGCTTCAGAGAACTTCATCCCTTTTGCAGAGGTCAGGGAAAAGACCTTCTTTGTAGAAGATTTCGGCAAGATCAGGAAGTCCGAGCTCAAGTCCAAGTTCAAACAATGCATTGAATGCGTTTACAGCCGTTGCTGTGAGGGTCCTTGGAATGATTATCCTAATCATTTTGGAGATGAGGAGTTCGTGCCTGTCATCAAAGCCAGCAGACGCAGGAAGGGGAATCTCTGATGGTTGGTGGTAATAAATCTGTAAAGGGTAAGCGGCCATTGTTGTCCGGTGATGGCCGGAAACAGTATGGCGGCGCCCATCTTCCTGATTTCAAGCTCAATTTTTTCAGGTCTAAGAAGATAAAGGAAAAGTTCTTTATCAGCACTGACATGGGCAGCTGGGTCTTGTTATCTGAGAGCGAATATGCCCGATTATTGGACGGAGACCTGGATGTTCATCTCTTCAAGAAGCTCGAGAAGGTAGGGATTGTCCTCACGGATTCCAACAAGGAGTGGGTCATGCAGCAGTATCGCAGGAATTATTGGCATCTGATCACCGGCACTTCCCTTCACATAATCGTTCCAACATTGAGATGCAACCACAGCTGCGTCTACTGCTATGCCAACAGGGTGCCTGAATCTGCGGAAGGTTATGATATGACTGTCGAGACAGCTACCAAGGTGGTTGATTTTATCTTTCAATCTCCTGCATCGACAATAACCATAGAGTTCACCGGTGGGGAGCCTTTGCTGAATTTTTCGATAGTGAAGTATATTGTGGAGTATTCTGAAAAGCTCAACAAGAAGTTCAAGAAATCAGTACTTTATGCTCTTGTGACGAACGGCGTCCTGCTGGATAGGAACATGATAGAATTTTTCATTGACCATAACGTCGGCCTGTGCATCTCTTTGGACGGGCCTAAGGATGTCCACGATAACAACAGGAAGTATCTTGATGGCAGTGGTACGTATGATGATGTGATAAAGAGCATACGCCTTCTCCATGATGCTTTTAAGGAGAAGAAGATCAGGCAGAACTTCAATCTCATCCCCACCATATCAAGGTATTCTTTGCTTCACTGGAAGGAGATTGTCGATGAGTATGTGAAACTGGACTTCCGCATTTTGAGATTTAAGTTTGTCAATTATTTTGGCTTCGCGGAGCGTTTCTGGAAGGAGATTGGCTATACCCCTCAAGAGTATCTTCCGGTCTGGGAAAAAGCCTTCGATTATTGCCTTGAGCTGACCAGGAAGGGCAAGCCTGTCATAGAGCAGATGGGATTGTATGTCACAAGAAAAATTATTGAGATGAGGGATATTGGTTTCTGTGAGCTGCAGGTCCCTTGCGGTGCTGCGCGCGGCCAGATAGTTTATAATTACGATGGCGGCATATATCCTTGCGATGAGTCCAGAACATTCCCTGAGCTCAAGATTGGGAGCGTCTATGATAATAGTTACGAGGAAGTCTTGTCTGGCCCGATCGTGACCGCTTTCCTTAATATGTCCTCCAACCTCAGCCTTAAGTGCGATAGCTGCGCATATTATTCTTTCTGCGGCCTTTGTCCGCTCCAAGCCTATTCTGAAAGGAAGAATATCCGCCCTCACGTCCCGGGTGACATGAAGGGTGAGATACACAGAGGGATGATAGACCATATATTAGGGAAGATAGTCGGCTCGGAGAAAGGCCTTGCTGAGCTCAAGGATTCTATCAGAAGAGCCAACCGTGAGCATGAATTGAACGTATCTGGCAGGGGAACAAAAGAAGAATGAGAGGAGAATGAACCAACATGGGCAAACGCGTCGATCTTAAGGTAGGCTATTCCTGCAATAATTCCTGCCTGTTCTGTCTCCAGAGGGATAATAGGCCTTTGGGGAATAAATCCCTATCTGAGATTAAGAGGGATCTGGAGCTATCAAGGAAGAATGGCTGTGATGAGGTTGTGTTCACTGGTGGGGAGCCTACTATCAGGAAGGATTTCTTGGAGATGGTGAGGTATGCTAAGAGCCTTTCTTACGAGGTCATCCAGGCTCAGACCAATGGACGGATGTTTTTTTACAAGGATTTCTGCGAGGAGACCATAGCCGCCGGCGTCAATTCTTTTGTCATCGCTATCCATGGGGACATTCCTGAGGTTCATAATTTCTTGGTAGGCGTTCCTGACGCGTTCAAACAGGCGGTCCAGGGCGTGAAGAATCTTGTTTCGCTCGACCAGTCTGTTGTTACCAATACGGTCATTGTTAAGGCTAATTATAGGCGCGCCCCAAAGATCGCCAAGCTACTGATTGGCTTGGGGATTCGCCAGTATCAGATGGCTTTTGTTTGCGGCCGAGGAGGGGCTGGTGCTAATTTTGATTCAGTAGTCCCTAAGATGAGCCTTGCCGCCCCCTTTGTCATCGAAGCATTGAGGATGGGCATTGAGAACGGCGTCACAGTCATGGCAGAGACCATCCCTCCATGCCTGCTCCCAGGTTATGAGAATTACACTTCTGAGAAATTCATACCATTCACAGAGATAAGGGACAAGGCCTCTTTCATAGGGGACTTAGGAAAGATGAGGAGGTCTGAGCTTAAGTCTAAGTTCAAGCAATGCAAGAGATGCATTTATGACCGCTGCTGCGAAGGCCCTTGGAATGATTATCCTGACCATTTCGGGAATGAGGAGTTTGTGCCCGTCACCAGGGCCCGCAATAAGAGCAAGGGTCGTTCATGAATGAGAGCTCTTTTTTTCAGTATCAGAAGGGCATAGTAAAGATGATACAAGGATGATACGCCTGTTCTACCATCTAGGTTTTCGTAATATTTAAAAACCAGGATTCAAACCACATCCTGTGGTCGGTGATAATCAAGAGGGGAAAGATTATGTTTTCGGCAGCATACTTATCAATAAGATAAAATGCTCAAATAATTGCGTTTTTTGCAAAGCAGGCAGCTTAGATTATCCTGATGATCTCAGCGAGGAATCAGTGGCCCAGCTCGAGCACGATACAAAATATTTCTTTGAGAAGGGAATCAAGACAGTGGATGTTTCAGGGTCTGAGCCTTTGAAATATTCCGGGATCATTCCATACCTTAGACGGATCAGGAGCTTATTCGATACTATTATCGTTCTTGATCCAGGGCTTAAGCTGGCGAATGAAAATTTTGCGAAGGCTTTTATCCGGACTGGTTTTGACAGGATTGTCCTGCCAATCTACGGATCCGCACCTGCAGTGCACGATGCCTGTGTGCAGAACAAAAGAGCTTTCAAGAAGCTCGTGGCCGGAATTCGCAACCTTCAAAAATTTAAGAAAGATCACCAACAGATTGAGATTACAACAATCATCCTGAAACAGAACAAGCACAACATTGTTGATCTGGCAATGTTCCTAAGAGACGAGCTAGGATTTTCAGGCATTGTCGTGAACGCACCAATGGCTACAGAGGAAGGCGTAGGAAGTTTTTTTGATGAATTCAGCGTTTCTTTTGCTTCAATCAGGGATGTCATTCTCGGGCTTTCCAAGATAGAAGGGATGAGCTTTGATTTCAAATATATCCCTCTCTGTATTTTTTCAGAGGAAGAGCTCCGCTGGTTTAATAGGCACGGCAGGAGGATGACTTTTTTTAATGTTTTTTACACGTACAATCTTCCGGACGGGAAAAAATACGAAGACCATGCAAAATATGTCAAGCGTTACCGTGAGCAGGTTCATTTCCCGACCTGCGATAAGTGCTATCTTAAGAAAAACAACATCTGCAGCGGCATACTACGGCTGCATTACACCAAGAATGCCAGGTACAGATTTCATGCCATCACCAAGGAGACTTATGATGAGATCAAGCCGATTATCATCTGCGGGAGTGTGAATAAGCAGGATGGCTAGCGCCATGAGAATGGGGAATCACCCTAAAAGGATAATTTTATAAACTTCTTGAGCCCTCAGTTACTATAAAGCCCGATAGCACAAATCGAGATTAATTGTGCCAAAAGGGCAAGATACTGCCAAAGTTTTTCCCAGGGGTGCATTGTTGCCAAAGAAAAAAATCAAGCAAAGAGTAAGCGATTTGATACCTTCGATCAAGAGGGATTTCTATACTTTTCTCTCTGAGGAGGATGGAAAAATAACTAAGCAAGCTTTGGTCACAATCGGCTCGCTTCTTGGCATTGGCGTGATGTCAACAATAATCAGCTCCAATCCAGTGATAGCTTCCCACTCAAACAGCATGACTGCCTCTTACTCGGGTTCGACAGTAAGCGGGACTCACTCACATCATTCTACTCATTCTACTCATGCTACTCATGCTACTCATGCTACTCATTCTACTCATGCTACTCATGCTACTCATGCTTCTCATTCTACTCATGCTACTCATGCTACTCATGCTTCTCATTCTACTCATGCTACTCATGCTACTCATGCTACTCATGCTACTCATGCTACTCATTCTACTCATTCTACTCATGCTACTCATGCTACTCATTCTACTCATTCTACTCATTCTACTCATGCTACTCATGCTACTCATTCTACTCATTCTACTCATGCTACTCATGCTACTCATGCTACTCATGCTACTCATGCTTCTCATTCTACTCATGCTTCTCATTCTACTCATGCTTCTCATTCTACTCATGCTTCTCATTCTACTCATGCTTCTCATTCTACTCATGCTTCTCATTCTACTCATGCTACTCATTCTACTCATTCTACTCATGCTTCTCTGGTTCCCCCATAGATGTTTTTTGTTGTGCTCCAGTCACGAAAAAGACAGCACATATGCTTCCTTGAGAAAAAGCTGCTGCAACTAATGCCGCATGTAGCAACAAGCATTCTATTAATCTTATCAGCCTCTGGCTACCAAGACCCAATTATAAGTGTCAGAAGAGTTCTTCATGCAAGCATATAAGAAATCATCAGTGCCTCCGGAGCTCGGAGTGAACCACATGGTTCCACGGACAGTAGAGTCGCATGTTGGCTTGGCTGCGGTCGTGTTCATCCTGATGCCGCCAGCCACCTCGAGAGCGACAGCAGGATCTGTCGTTCCGATGCCTACGTTGCCGCCCTGTTCCTGCAGGACAAGCGGGTTTGTTCCAGACCCGCTATAAATCGCGTCCCGTATGCTCCCGCTTGCATTTTTCTTGGTTATTATCCAAAAGTCGTCCCCTGTGCTTATTATCCCTATCCCATTTGCTCCTCCATTAGACACGTTACCTACGTTTACTTCCAGTTTAACTAATGGACTCGCAGTCCCTATTCCTACTCTCGCCCCGCTCGCGCTTCCGTTGATGTATAGTGTCCCTCCGATGTTGGTCTGCTCTGTCCCGTCGCTGTCGACGGTTATCGCGGCTGTTGTTGTTGCTCCTCTTCCGGTGACTGTTGCGAGCGTGTCTGCTTCTGCGATTAGCACTGTTGTGCTGTTTGCTGCTGTTATGTGCCCGAATGTGTCTAGTGTCAGGTTTTGTATTACTGCTCCTCCGGTGTTTGCTATGCTTGCCTGGGATGATGTGTCTGTGTGGTTTATTTGTGTGCTGGTTATTGTTATTCCTTGGCCTGCAGAGTACGTTGTGTCTGAGTCTGTGAATGTTGCTGTTAGGTTTGTCATTCCTGTTCTTGCAAGGTTTAATTGTATTATGCTTCCTGTTTCGTTAAAGCTTATTGCTGTTGTGTAGTTGTTTCCGTCTGCTCCGCTCGGCCAGCTTGTCTGGCAGCTTCCCGCAAGGCAGATTTCCGGTGCGTAGAGCTTTGAGCTTCCGCTCACGTTCACGCTTCCGTTGACGTCGAGCTTCTGAGTCGGTGCTGCTGTTCCGATGCCTACATCGCCGGTTGTATTTTTTATTGTTATCCTATTTGCGTTATTTGTTCTTAACCATAAGTCATGGGAAGTCATAGAACCAACAAAAGCTCCGCCATTTGTGCTTGTTCCCATAATAAACTCAATATCGTTAGTTATATCTCTACCTCTGAAATAAGCTGCTCCTGCGCCGTAGATCCCGATAGTTTTGTCTTGATTGCCTGTGATATTTGGGGTTTCATAAGAACCAAGTGTTAATTTATCCCCCGGTTCCGTCGTCCCTATTCCTACTCTATCATTGGTTGAGTCTATGTGCAGTGTGTCTGTGTCGAATGTGTAGTTGCCTGTTGCTGTGTCTCCGTCGTTGAATAGGTATGAGTCTATTATTCTTGCGCTTGCTATTGTTCCGCTTGTTATGTTTTCTCCTGCTATTGTTATTGTGCTTTGTGTATGGATGTGGCTGTCGTCTCCTACTATTGTTGCTCCGTGTGTTCCTGTTACGTCCCCGACGAGCGAGGTGTATGTTCTTATTATTGTTGTGTTGTCGTATTCGCTGTCTCTTGTTATTGTGCTTGCTATTCTTGCGTCTGCTATTGTTCCGCTTGTTATGTTTTCTCCTGCTATTGTTATTGTTGTTTGTGTGTGGCTGTGGCTGTCATTTACTACTTCTGGGTCTGGGTATGTTCCGCTTAGGTCTCCTCCTGCTGCTCCTGATGGCGCTGCTCCTGTTATTGTTACGTTGCTTGCGCTTGTTATTCTTCCGTATGTGTCTATTGTTATTGC
>Ga0268284_1000524_pt1 | contig 24888 bp, 23 predicted proteins | sample saktaG_14_FD_190137 | JGI IMG/M metagenome (GOLD analysis project Ga0268284, IMG submission 190137) | Saline water microbial communities from Sakinaw Lake, British Columbia, Canada - sak_2013_06_06_40m | ecosystem: Environmental > Aquatic > Non-marine Saline and Alkaline > Saline ...
TTTCCATGTCCCCGAACACGAATTCCCGGTTCACCACCCGGCTGATACAATGGTAGATCACCGGTTTGGGCGACTCCAGTCTCGGCGGAATAATCCAGCGGGCGCGTCTCATGATGCGCGCAGCATAGGCCCGCGCACACCGCCAGCGCAAGGAATATCTTATAAAGGGACAGTCCCTTTTTAAAGGGACCGGTGGGGTTCTTCAAACCCATTTTCGGGTTTCTCGATCTTTCCCGGCGCCGTCGGAACTGCCCCGCCCTCCCCGACGCGCTTTGGCTCGAAGCGGGCATCCGTCGGTGTCTGGGATTGTTTCAAAGCGGCCGCGACTTTCAAGTGCCTGGATGACTTCGATCTCTACACCGGTGACGGTCACTTCATCGCCGCTGCCAGTCACGACAAGGCCCCGCCCCGCAAGAGTCCCGCCAAAGGCAAGTCCCCCGGAACGGAATGACCGCGGCGTTCACCGCCACTAAATACGCCACTCTCAGCCACCTTTACTCCCTCAACCTGCGATACCGTCTCTCACAAATAATGCGACTTTCCCCTGACGCGTCTGAGACAAGGCTTTAGCCAATCTTTCCATGTGCAACACTGCGGCCGGAAGAGGCACGCTGGAGATGTCCTGCAGCCCCATCCGAAAGTGTCACATTATTTCTTAGAAGTGGTATGAGCCCGCACCATCTATGAAAGGAACATGCAATCCCCATTGGGTCAGCGATTGGCGAGCATCACCAAAACCAAAACAACCAGGATCACGGCGAGCACCGCGAGGGTGATTTTCACCCAGCTCAACGGGTGTTCGCCGGCCATCTTGCCGGTGTAGCCGTTGGCCACCACCTGGAACGACTTGTTGCCATAGGTGTAGGTGGCCAGCCAGACGGGGACGAGGATGTGCTTGAAGGTGCGCCCCCGATAGGACGAGGACACCTGCAGGTTGCGCTGGGTGTCTCCCGGCACCTCGCGCCCGCAGAGTTGATAGATCGTGGTGTCCATCTGTTGCTTGCTGGTTGCGGCCGCCTGCCTGAGATCGATCTGATAGCGCTCGACCGTCCAGCCGCGGACATAGGCCGGATCATAGGGCTTGAGGTCGGTGAGGGTGGGGAAGGGTTCGACTTTCCGGAGCAGGGTGTTGTGCACACCCACCGTTCCCGGCACGGCGTCGTCATCGAAGAAATGGGCCAGGCTGCCCGCGCTGCTTTCCCAGCGGGTTTTTTGCACCTGGCGGGTGGTGGTTCTGCCGTCCGAGCCGCGGACCTGTTCGGTGACGTAGTAATGGTAGCCGGATTCCGCCGTCCAGGCGGCGTCGACCTGCGCGTCGAAGGTCCAGTATGGCAGATAGATTCCGTTCAAGGTGTCGGTGAGGGCCGCCCGCTTGAGTTTGTTAGGAGCGAACCAGCGGCTGCGATACCATTGATGAAGCTGGTCACGGACCTGGGTGTTGGGGATCACCGCCGGCAGCAGGCTCTCGGGCGTGATGAGGTCGGGCAGGTTGGCCACCGGTACGATGGCCGGGGAACCGCAGAAATCGCAGCGCTGGGCGGTGCGGTTTGGGTCGAACACACTGATGGCCTGGCAGCTTTCACATTTGACGGATTTTTTCTCCTCCTTGAGTCCGCGTGCCTCGTCGGGAATGGCTGCGAGCGCGGCTGCGAGGTCGTGCTCGACGATGGCGGCCCCGAGTGGGTCTTGACCGTTAGACCATGGCAGGATGGTGCCGCAAAAAGGGCAGGCCAGGGCCTTTTTTGCCGCATTCCACTCGGCGTCCCCGCCGCATTCCGGGCAGGGATGTTTCCGCAGTGCGCTGACTTCCACCATGATGATGACTACTCGGCAAGGAACGCGTCGAGGGCGGACTTGGTGATGCGCCAGCTAGAGCCGATTTTCTTGCCTTTCAAATCACCCGCGTCGAGCGAGGCGAGCACGTCGGCCTCGGAGACGCCGAGCGCTTGCGCCGCCTGCGCGGGTGTTAGAATGTCGGGCATGCCGGTGGCAGCCGCGGTGGCCCCCGGCAGTGGCGGGGCTTGCATGGACTTGACCATTTCCTGGGCCATGCCGAAGCCCATGGCCATTTGCGCGGGCATGGCGGCCGCGGAGCCGCCGTCGCCGGCCTTGGTCATGGACTCGGCCATTTGGAATTTCACATAATCGTTGAGATTGCCGATGGCCGACATGCTGGAGCGTTTGTCGATGGCAGCCTCCACTTCGGGTGGGACGGAAATGTTTTCGACCAGGAAGCTGGTGATTTCGATGCCGTATTTTGCGGTCACTTGTGGATTGATGAGCGGCAGCAGGGCATCGCCGAGTTCCGCGTAACGCGAGGCCACGTCGAGCGCGGGCACGCCGCAGGAGGCGAGAGCCTCGCTGAAAACGCTGACGATGCGCGAGCGCATGGTGTCGGCGAATTCATCGAGGCGGAAGTGGTGGTCGGTGCCGGCGAGTTCTTTGAGAAAAACCGGTGGCTGGGTGATCCTGAAATCGAAGGTTCCGAAGGCCCGCAGGCGGATGACGCCGAAGTCCTTGTCGCGCATCATGACCGGATTGGCGGTGCCCCATTTGTTGCCGGTGAACAAGCGCGTGGTGACGAAATAGACGTCCGCCTTGAACGGGGAATCAAAGCCGTATTTCCAACCCTTGAGTTTGGTGAGGACGGGGATGTTGTCGGTGACGAGCGAGTGTTTGCCCGGGGTGAAACAATCGCCGTATTGGCCGAGGTAGACGAATTGCGCGGCCTGGCTTTCCCTAACGATCAACTGCGCGCCGTTCTTGATCGCGTGGTCGTCGTCGGGAAACCGCCACGACAGGGTGTCGCGCGAGTCGTCGTTGAATTCGATGATTTCCAGCAGTTCGCCTTTGATGAAGCCGAGGATGTCCATGGTGGTGGGGATGAATGTGATTTGTGGTGGATTGGGGGAGAATGGGAAGAGAAATCCTGGCGGGGTGATGGCAGTTAGAACAAGGTGTAGATGAACGGTGCGGCGCCGGTTCCCCCGAGCAGGGTCAGCAAGCCTAACACAAGCAGCAGGACCAGGATGGGCAGCAGCCACCATTTGCGGCTGGTCTTCAAAAACCCCCACAACTCGGCGATGAAACCGCCGCCGTCTTGTTGGGTCCCCGCCTTTTCGAATTCGCTCTGCCGTTGGTTCATGATGGGGGGTGAGTGTGACGACTCGCCACGGATGATCGCACAGCGCGAAAAGTCCGCAATAGAAATTCTCCCGCCAATCCCAAATCTTTTTCAAGGAGCGACGTGAAGACGAGCCACCCGGGACGCAAGCGCAACAGGCAGGGTTGTAGCGACCCGCGCGATGTTTGAATGAAACCCTAACACCCACCTCAAGTCACTCTGCGGCGTGGCCTCCGCCACCAAGCGCAACCCGGCAACCCGATATTGGGTGGCTACCACCTGGCTTCAGTATTGTCGGAAGTAACTGCGCAGATCGCGCGGGGTTTGTTTGGGTTCCCAGAAGCTTTGCTGGTCCGGTGCCGGTTTGCGGCCGAGCAGATCCCGGCCACGCAGCCGGAACCACAGCGCCAGCGGGGTGAACACCAGGAAATAGAGCAGCGCCAATATCAGCCTGGAGACCAACCAGCCGATGGGAAAGGCCACCACCATCCACGCCACGAAAATCCAGCGCACGAGCGCCGGTCGGAGCAGGCCCGGGAGCCCGAAAATCACCGCGACGGCTGCCAGTGCCATGCCCCACAGCGGTCGGTCCTTGAGGAAGTATTGATTGGCACCGAGTGCCAGGAAACAGACGAGCCACAGGGCCGCAAACTGCCGGAGCACGTTGCGGCTTGGGGTGAACGGAATATCAGACCATTTCATGGCGTGCTTCAGTCGAGTTCGAATTCAGCCAAATAGTTTTGCCGTTCGGCCCGGGTGAGCGGACTTTTGATTTGTTCTTTGAGGATGACAAAATCCTCCAGGATCAGGGCGTCCATGTCGGTGGCGAGAAAACACCGGTATGCATCCTCCGGCGTGCAGACCATGGGCTCGCCCCGGATGTTGAAACTGGTGTTGACCAGGACCGGGCAACCGGTGATCCGCTCAAAGGCTTTCAGCAAGCGGTAAAACCGTCCGTGCCGCGGCTCGTCAACCGTCTGGACCCGGGCACTGTAATCCACGTGCGTGATCGCCGGCAGGGTCGAGCGCACGATGTTCACCCGTTCTCGCAAGTCGCCGGCGGCGGCCATCTGCTCCCGGTCCGCCGGGGTCAGCGCCACGCGGTGTTTTTCTAACAATGGCGCGACCAGTAACATATAGGGACTTTCCTGGTCGGGCCGCAGGGCGAAATACGCGCTCACCCGCTCCTGGAGAATGCACGGCGCAAACGGCCGGAAGCTCTCGCGAAATTTGATTTTCAGATTCATCGTGGCTTGCAGGGTGGCATTGCGCGCATCGCCGAGGATGCTGCGTGCGCCCAGCGCCCGCGGGCCGAACTCCATGCGGCCGTGAAACCAGCCGACGATCATGCCTTGGGCGATCAGTTGCGCCACCCGCGCCAGCAGTTCCGCTTCCTCCGCGAGGTGTTCATGCGGCACGTCCAGCCCGGACAAGAAACCCGCAATCGAGTCGCTTGCATAACGCGGTCCGAGGAAACTGCCTTGCTGGCTGTCCCGGCCCGCGGGCTGGCGCGGATTGCCTAACAATTGGTGCCAGGCAAACAGGGCCGCTCCGAGGGCGCCACCGGCGTCTCCCGCCGCCGGCTGGATCCAGAGATTGTCGAAGGGTCCTTCCCTGAGGAGGCGTCCGTTAGCGACGCAGTTGAGTGCCACTCCGCCGGCCATGACGAGGTTTTGCATCCCGGTCTGGCGGTGGACTTCACGGGCCATGCGCAGCACGATCTCTTCGGTGGCCTGCTGAATGCTCGCGGCAAGATCCATGTGGCGTTGTTCCAGCATCGATTCGGGCGCGCGCGGGGGACCGCCGAAAAGTTGGTGGAACTTTTTGTTAGTCGGGGTCAGCCCCTGGCAATAGTTGAAATAGTCCAGGTTCAGGCGGAAGCTGCCGTCGGGTTTGAGATCCAGCAGGCGCGTGAGAATTCGCTCCAGGAACAGCGGTTGGCCGTAGGGCGCCAAGCCCATCAGCTTGTATTCGCCGCTATTGACCTTGAAGCCGCAGTAGTAAGTGAACGCCGAATAGAGCAGGCCCAGCGAGTGCGGGAAGCGCAGATGCCGGAGGAAAGCCAATTGGTTGCCCTCGCCCGTGCCGAAGGTGGCGGTGCTCCATTCGCCCACCCCGTCGAGGGTCAGAAAAGCCGCTCGTTCAAAAGGACTGGGGAAAAAGGCGCTGGCGGCATGGCTCTCATGGTGGTCGGTGAAAACCAGACGGGCGCGACCGGCACCCGCCAAGTGCCGGCGCAGCGTGTGGCGCAAATGCAACTTGTCTTTGAGCCAGAGTGGCATGGCCAAACAAAAACTCTGGAAACCGGCCGGGGCGTAGGCAAGGTAGGTTTCCAACAAGCGATCGAACTTGGCAAACGGCTTGTCATAGAAGACGACGTAATCCAAGTGCTCCGGCCGCAGCCGGCCTTCCGTTAGACAATAGGCCACCGCCCGGGCGGGGAAGTCCGCATCGTGTTTTTTGCGGGTAAAGCGTTCCTCTTGCGCGGCGGCGACAATTTTGCCGTCCACGACCAAGGCGGCAGCGCTGTCGTGATAAAACGCGGAGATGCCGAGGATGGCGGTCACGGATGCCATCATGATCGGCAAAACGGCGCGGACAAGGCAAGGGTGAAACCATGGGAGCGCATGGCAGGGGTGGGACTTGCGCCCGGGCCTCGGGCGGGGTGGCGGACCTTTGGCTTGATTGTCGGAGGGATTGCGGTCACTTTCCCGCGCCGGAGGCGTGGCAGGCTTCCGGTTCTTGGTACGCACCATGGTTCGAAACCCCCTCCATGCATCCCCCGGGAGACTTGTCGCGGCGCTGTTCATCGCCGGCGCGGTGGCGGTGAGCGCCCAGACTTCGCCCAACGCGCCGGTGGTGCCGCGGGTGTTGGTTCCCACCGGCAACCGCCCGCCGGAACCGGTGCGTCCGCCTGTCGCCGCCGCGCGCATCCTTTACCCATGGAAAACGCATGTGACCTGCACGATCTTCTGGATCGGCGAGCCAGCCGGCGACCGCAACCCCACGCCCAACCGCAAATCCTCCTGGGACCAGCAATGGTCGGCCAATTTCGGCGGTTATGACGATCCGGACCCGGCCAATCGCATCATCAACCACACGAGCGGCGAATTCCGGCCCAAGGGATTCATCCCCAAACTCAATCCGTTTTACATCGCACTGCCCTACAACGACGTGCAGAGCTCCAGCAGCCACAAACCCGAAGCGGCGCGGGTGATTCCCTGGTTCGCGAGGATGCATCCGGAACCTGGAAAAAGCGTGTGCAAGGGGCGCTGGATCCAGATCTATCGGAGCGGCCGCAGTTGTTATGGCCAGTGGGAGGATTGCGGTCCGTGGGAGACCGACGACTGGGAGTTTGTCTTTGGCACCAAGCCGCCCAAAACCAAGCAAAACGGCGCCGCCGGGATCGATCTCTCGCCCGCGATCCGGGATTACCTCGGCCTGAAGTCGGGCGAGAAAGTGCATTGGCGCTTCGTCGAGGCCGGCCAGGTTCCTACGGACCGTGGAAAAAATACGGCCAGGAATTGCCGGTGGCAAACGATCCGGATCTGGCCGCCCAGCAACGGTATCTTGAATATCTGCGGAAACTCCGGGACGAACAATTCCTGAAGAAGCCGCTCAGCCAGTTGCAGAACTAGGTTAGAATGGCTCGCGCAACCCCTCGAAACAGCAAGTTGCCCGTTGCTTCCAAGGGAAGGTTTGTTCATGCTGACTCCGCCGATGGCCGAGACCCTACCTGCCGTTGAAATCCGCAATCTGGTGAAAGACTTCAAGACGTCGTTCCGCCGGCAGCCGCTGCGTGCCGTGGACGGCGTCTCGATCCGGATCCAGCCGGGCGAGGTGTACGGGCTGATCGGTCCGAACGGGTCGGGCAAATCCACGACGATGAAAGCGTTGTTAGGACTGGTGGCGCCCACCGCCGGGCAGTGTGCGATTTTCGGCAAGGATTCGCTCCAGGTGGACTCCCGCGACGATGTGGGATTCCTGCCGGAAAACCCCTATTTCTACAAGCACCTGAGCGGCGCGGAGACCCTGCGCTTCTATGGCAAACTCTGCGGCCTGGGCGGCCGGCGGCTCACGGAGCGGGTGAATGAATTGTTAGCACTGGTCGATCTCGAAGGCGCGCGCGACCGGCGGCTCGGCGGTTACTCGAAGGGCATGCTCCAGCGCATCGGCCTGGCGCAGGCCTTGGTGCAGGAACCGCGCCTGGTCATTCTGGATGAACCGACCGCCGGCGTGGACCCGGTGGGATCGCGGCAGATCCGGGATCTGATCCTCAAGCTGCGCGAGCGCGGCATCACGGTTTTCCTTTGCTCCCACCTGCTCGAACAGGTGCAGGAGGTTTGCGATCATGTGGGCATCATTTTCCAAGGCCGGATGATCCGCGAAGGCCGCCTCGACGACCTCATCGCCATCGAGGACCAGACGGAAATCGTGCTCCGCGATGCCAGCCCGGAGTTGATCTCACAGATTGCCGCGCTGGTGGCGAACACGCCGGAAACGTCCATCGTGCGCACCGGCAAACCCCGCACCACGCTGGAACGCCTGTTCCTGCGCGAAATCCGCGAAGAAGAACCATGAGCGCCACCCATTCAATGCCGAGAGGTTCCCATTGCGGCCGCACCCTGGTCATCGCGACCCATACCTTCACCCAACTCGCGCGCATGAAGGTGTTCTATTTCATGGCGATCTTCGCGGTCATCATCATCGCCAGCAATTTCCTCAACTTGCAGCAACTCCAAGGACCGGAGTCCGCCGGCGCCAACGCGCTGGGATCCATCAAGAGTTCGTCCTTCAGCGCGATGCATTTGTTTTCCGTGGTGTTGTCGATCGTGGCCACCGCGTTGTTGCTGCCCAAAGACGTGGAGGACCGCACTCTCTACACGATCCTGGCCAAACCGGTGCCGCGGATCGACTATCTGGCAGGAAAGCTGTTAGGCGTGTTGTTGTTGGTGCTCGTGGCGCTGGTGCTGATGGATGTGCTGATGACGGCGATGCTACAGATCCGCATGTCGATGATCCTGGCGCAGCAGACCGAACTGGCGACTGCGGCGGGTTACACGCCGGATGCCATCGCCTCGCTGCGTGCGGAAACCATGGCCAACGGGCCGAATGCCTCGTTGCAGGGTGCGGTGTTGGCGGTCTTTCTGCGGGCGTCGATCATGGCCTCGATGGCCTTGCTCATCTCGACCTTTTCCACCAGTACCTTGTTCACCACCATCGTGAGTTTCGTGGTTTATTTCATCGGCCACTTCCAGGCGGACGCGCGTGATTTCTATCTGCAGATGGGGCAGGCGGGACAGGGAGGGTTTTCGCGCGCGGTCTCGCTGGGGGTGGCGCTGGTGCTGCCGGATTTCCAACTGTTCAACGTGATCGACGCGGTGATTGAAGGCCAGGCCATGCCCCTGCTGCTGCTGGGGAAACTCGCGCTGGTCGGGCTGTATTACGCGTTGTTTTTCATTGTCGCATCGTGGTTCATTTTCGCGGAAAAGGAATTCTGATCTCGTGAAGCCCTGGCTGAAATCCGTGCTGCTGTCGCTCGCCCTGCTCGCCTTCGGCGCGGCACGCCTGCCTTACGAAGCAGGCCTCAGCCGCGACCTGCGCAATGCCAGGCTGGTCCCGCCGCACTTGGAAATCGACACCCTCGACCGGATCGGCCAAACCAGTTCGGCGGTGGCGCTGGGTGGGCTGCGCACCTTGGTGGCGACCTTCCTCAATCTGCGGGCCTACACGGCCTTCGCCGAACGCCGGTGGCGGGACGTCGCGAAAACCTTCGATGTCATCGTGGATCTCGCCCCGCACACCCGGTATTACTGGGAAACCGGCTCCTGGCATCTGGCCTACAATGCGGCCGGCTATTACCTCAATGATTCCAAACTTCCGCCGCTGCGCCGCCGCGAGGCCTGGCGTTCTTACATCATGCAGGGCCGCGTGTTCCTCGAACGCGGCATCCGCAACAACCCGGATGATTGGAGCCTGCTGGCCAATCTCGGGTTCCTGCTCGCCGATCCTAACAAGTTCCCCGCCTTGCGGGACACCCACGCATCCTTCACCGCCGCGGCGGCTGCCTATCAGAAATCCGCCGCCACCGGCAAGGCACCCGCCTATGTGCGCCGCGCCTGGTTTTACGCGCTGGCGCGGGTGGAGGGCCGGGAAGCCGAAGCCCTCGCCCTCGCCCGCACGCTGTATGCGGAGGGCCCGAAAAACCGCACGCCCACCCTGGTGATGTTGCTGCTGGTGCTCGAAGCCCATGAAAACCCGTCGCTGGACGTCGCCCGGCGGGCCGTCGAGTTGTTCGGGACCCCGGAAAAGGCCTACGCCGCGCTTGCCGGCCACTGGCAGCGGACCCGCGAGCGATTCCCGGTTTTCGGCGTGTCGTCCGCCCTGGAAGCCCTCGAAAAATCGCTAGCCATTCCCAAGGAACAAAGCATTCTCAGCCAAGCCCTGCCACCGCCACCGAGTCCGGACGATTGGTTTCGCAACTAAAGTCGTCAGGTTTGGTCTCGACAGTCCCGCCCGAAGCGCCAAACTTCCGCAACCATTTCCCTGTTTTTCCATGCGGATCGCTCTTTTCGGTGACATTCATGCCAATCTGGAAGCTCTCGAGGCTGTTCTCGCAGACGCCGCGAAGCAGGAGGTGACCGACTATGTCTGCATGGGCGATCTCGTCGGCTACAATGCCGATCCGGCCGCCTGTCTGGAAAAAGTCCGGGCGATGAATTGTCCCACCGTCAAAGGCAACCACGACGAGGACGCGTCCGGCAACCACTCGCTCGACAGCATGAATCCGGTGGCCGCCGCCGCCCTCGAATGGACGCGCCAGCAACTCTCCACCGAGCAGCGCGAGTGGCTCAGCCGCCTGCGCATGGTGCGCCAGGTGTCGGACTTCACCGTGGTCCACAGCACGCTCGACCAGCCGTCCCACTGGAACTACGTCACCAACCGCTTCGACGCGATGTCGAATTTTTCCTATCAGTTCACCCAGATCTGCTTTCACGGCCACACCCACGTCCCGCGCGTTTACGTCAAGAGCGCCCGCGTCCAGGAAGTGCCCGCCGAGTCCGTGGCCATCGAAGACGGCGCGAAATATTTCATCAATGCCGGATCCGTCGGCCAGCCGCGCGACGGCGACTGGCGTGCCTGTTACGCGATCTACGACTTGGATCACAAGCTGGTCGTCTTCCGGCGTGTCGAGTACGATATCGCGACAACCCAGCAGAAAATCCTCGCCGCCGGTTTACCACCGATGTTGGCCGAGCGCATCGCGGAAGGCAGGTAGCGCGTGGCCCGCCGCCGCGTGCGGCGGGAAATGGATTTCTAATGGATATGCCCCGCTCAAAGCTCCTGCTCGATGGCCTTGAGCGTGAGGAACAATTCCTGCCAGCGGCGCAGGCGCGGTTCGATGGCGAGTTTTTCGCGGGCAAGGTGGGTGCGGACGTTGCCGAGCGACAAGGCGTAATCCTGGAAGACGATGCGCAGGGCTTCCTCGTAGTCGGAGTGCAGGGTGCTGGCAAAGGCCCCGCAGGTATCTAGCAGGCGATGTTGGAAATCGCGGGTGATGGATTGGCGGGTGGCCCAGGCGGCCAGCACCCCGAATGTTAGAAAGAACGCGGCGAGGCCGCACAGAATCACGGGTGCCCACGGGACGTTGAGCGTGCCGCAAGTGGCGCCGGCGATGGTGAGCACGAGCGTCATGAAGACGAAGGATTTCAGGGCGAGATTGCGGCGGCGCAGTTCCTTGTCGAGTTGGTTGCGCACTTTCAGGTTGCCGACGCCCTCTCTGGCGGCGCGGCCGAGGCGTTGCACGAAGCGTGTTTTGGCTGCCGCCAGGGTGGCATCGATCGGGTCGGTGGCATTCAGGTCCACGCCCATGGCGGCTTGGACGCGGGTGCCGAGTTCCGCCCAGTGGGCGCGACAGGCATCGGCGACTGCGCCGCCGTCTTGTTGGGCGACGGCTTCGACGGCGGCTTGGAGGCGTTCGACGAAGACGGATTCCATGGCCGGGCCGGTGCGGTCGCCGGTGAACAAACGGATCATGGAAGGAAAGGCCATGAGCCGGCGGCGGAGAAACTTGGTGACCCAGACGGCTTCGGATTCAAACACCGCGGCGACGCCCGCGAGGTGGCGGGGGAGGCGGGTGACGAATTGTTCGCGGATGTCGTCGATTTCGCGTTCGACCTGCTCGATGAAGCGGCTTTGGGAGTTGATGTCGCGGGATTGATCCTCGATGCGGTCCTCTACGGTGCGGAGGGCGGCGGCGGCCTGGCCACGCCAGGTTTCCAAGACCTTCCGCCGGGTGGGGGATTGGCAGACAATTTTGGAAATGAAATCCTCGAGTGCGGGGAAGCCGCTGGCGAGCAGGCGGTCCTCGGCGACCGGAACCGCGCGTTTGGTCTCGTAGGCGAGTTTTCCGGAAACGGCGAAGACCGGCGGCGCCTGGCCGATGCGTTTCTGCGAGAGGTCGGCCAGATGGCCGCGAATCACCGTGATGTCGTTAGGGCCGCGTTGATCGGCTTGCTGGATGATGAAGACCACGCGATCCAGCGCCGCGGCGGGCAAGCGCGAAATGGCATCCCAAGTGGCCGCGCCCCATGGATTTGAGATGGGAAAGACGAACAGGATCAGATCCGCGTTGGTTAGGAAAGATTCGGTGATTTCCTGGTGACCCTGGATGAGGGAGTTGGTGCCGGGGGTGTCGACGAGGTTGAAATCCTTCAGGAATCCGAGCGGGCGGTAGCATTCCATGAGCAGCGGGGCGACGCTAAGGTCTTGCGCCGGATCGCCATGGCGGTAACACCGCACGCGATCGGTTTCCGGGAGGATGCTCACGCGGCAGAGGGCATGCCCGAAGAGGCCGTTGATCAGAGTGGATTTGCCGGCGTTCACCTCCCCGCAGACGACTAACAGGAATGGGGTGCCAAGACCGGTTTTGAGTTCGGCGAGTGGCAGCAGCGCACTGACATCCGCGCCGGTTTCCACTGCGAGTTCCGCGATGCCGCACATCAAGGCCGAAAGTCGTTCACGCGTCGCGAAATAGCGTTCGCCGAACATACAGTGGCTCACGGTTGCAGAGGGAATCTCAAGAGTTGTCGGTGGTCACGGCTGCCTGGGCGGTTGCCGCGTCGGTTTTCATGGCCAGGAGTTGGGACACCGTGACGAAGGTGAAACCGCGGCGCAACAGGCCATCGAGAGTGGCGGGCATGGCGTCCACGGTCGGCGCGTGGAGATCGTGGGCGAGGATGATGGAACCCGAGGTGGTGCCCTGGAGAATCCGTGAAGTCACCACGCTGGGACCGGGGCGTTTCCAATCGAGCGGATCCACCGACCAGAGAATCGTGGGGTAACCGAACTCGCTGTGGACCATCTCGCGCTGGCGCTGGAGCAAGCCACCGTAGGGTGGGCGCATGGTGCGGGGTTGCACTCCCGCGGCACGTGCGATGGCATCCTTGCAGCGGGATAAATCAAGACGGACTTCCGAGTCGCTCAACTTGCTCAGCAAGCGGTGGGTGTGGGAATGGTTGCCGATTTCGTGGCCTTCCGCGACGGTTCGGCGGACGATCTGCGGATAGAGTTCCACGCTGCGCCCGATGACGTAGAAGGTGGCTTTGATATTGCGGGTCCGCAGGATGTCGAGCAGGTGCGGGGTGTTTTGCGGGTGTGGACCGTCATCGAAGGTCATGGCGACATGGTTGCCGGAAACCAGCACCCGCGAGAAGCTGATGCCCACACTGTTCGAGAAGTTCGAACTCAACGCCAGGTCCGGATTCCGTGGCACGGGTCCCTGGAAAGATGGCGTGCGGTAATTGGAATTGGTGGTGGTTTTGGTCAGAGCCGCCGCTTGGGATTTCAAAGGAGCCGCCGCCGAACAACTGCTCAGCGAGGCGGCAAGCAGCAGGAAACCGCGGCGCGAGAGCGACGATGGATTTTCCCGTTCGCGAGGCTCGTCTGCAAGCGAGGCGTTGAGAATCCGGTAACCGAGGGCGTGAAGAGGATTTGCCATAGGGAATCTTTGCGGGGAAAAACTTGGCGGTAGAATACGGTATTAGCGCCGCGTGTCACGCGTCGTTTTTTCAAGCAAGGTATCTTGGTTGAGGGCATGAATGGTGCCGCCCCCGGGTGATGGGAATTCGTAGCACTGGCGCAGGGTGGTCCCAAGGAAGTTTTTGGCTTGCGCAACCGCCCGCGGCAGCGATTCCCCATGGGCCAGCGCGGCGGTGATCGCCGCGGCCAGGGTGCAACCCGTCCCGTGTGATGCGCCAACCTCAAGGCGTTCCTCCGTGAAGCGGAAAACCTCCCCATCATCGACCAGCAGATCGAGGCAAGCCGGTCCTTGCAAGTGCCCGCCTTTCAGCAGCACTGCGGTGCCGAATTGCCGGGCAAGCCGCCGCGCCGCGCCTTCCAGCGACGCTTCGTCCGTGATCCGTTCGCCGAGCAGGGCTTCGGCTTCCGCAAGATTCGGGGTGATCACCCGCGCCATGGGCAACAGCCATTCACGGTAAGCTGCCAGGGCCGCCGGCTCTAACAAACTGGCGCCCGTGGAGGCGATCATCACCGGATCGACGACAAGTTGCAGGCCGCGGTGATTTTTCAAAATCGCCGCCACGGCCGTCACGTGCGCGGCGGAATAAAGCATGCCGGTTTTCACCGCAACCACCGGGAAGGCGTCGAGCAGCAGCGAGATTTGATCGCAGACGATGGCCACCGGCACCGGATGCACGGCCCGCACGATGTTGGCGGTTTCAGCAACCACGCAGGTAATGGCGGTCAGCCCGTGGACGTGGAAATGCTGGAAGGTTTTGAGGTCCGCCTGAATGCCCGCACCTGCGGAGCAATCCGAACCGGCGATGCTCATGGCCACGGGAACCGTTTGCGTCATGCCTCTTCATACCGCGATTTGGCCGTCCTGCAACCTGCTTCCGCGCCACTCCCATAAGTGTTAGAAAAACGATCGCGTTTTTCGTGCTTGGCAGCTCACGCCACACGCGGAACGATCCGACTCATGGCAAAGGCGCTCCGGGAATTCGAGGGACTCCGCGTGAAAGTGGATGACGTGGTCTATATGCCCAGCCTCGATGCGCCGCCGGAAAAGCCCCACCCGTTCGTCTATTTCATATCGATCCACAACGATTCGCCGGTTCCCGTGACCATCCGTGGTCGCAAGTGGGTCGTGCGCGAGGATGATGGGGAGGTCACCGTCGTCGAGGGCGATGGCGTGGTTGGCCAAAGCCCGGTGATCGAACCCGGCGGCCATTTTTCCTACAACAGCTACCACGTGGTCGCCGGGGGCGCCCGGGTTGCGGGCGCGTTCTTCGGCGAAACCGCTACCGGCGAGTGGATTTTCACCCGCATCCCGGAGTTTCGTCTCGAGGTGCCGAATTGGGCCTGAACCCACGCCAGATCGGTCGCCGCAATCAACCGGAAACCACCACGTCCATCCGCACGTCGTGGGGTTCTTGGAAAGTGTCCGGAACGATCTGCTTGGCATAACAAATGCCGACTTTCAGCGCGTCGGGGCGCGCCCCGGCCAGCATCCGGTCGTAAAACCCGCGGCCGCGCCCGAGGCGCCCGCCGTGCGGATCGAAGGCCAGCCCCGGACACAGGAAGGCATCGATCCGGGCGACGGCGGCACGCGCCAAAGTTGGGCGGGGCTCGTGGCAGCCGAATGCGCCCGCAACGAGGTCTGCCGCGGGGTCCCGCACGGCGTGAAAGATCAGATCGTCCCCGGCAATGCGCGGATAGACCCAACACCGATCCGCATGCCGCGCGACCAATTCTGATAGATCAACCTCGCCCGGCAGCGCGGCAAACACGGCGATGGTCCGCAAGCCGGGTTGGCTCGCAAGCCAGCGGTCCAAGGCGTCGCAGACCGTCTTGGAATCCGTCGTTCCCGCACGCAGGATCTGCCGCAGGGATTTGCGGAGTTGGGTTTTGCGGACGCTGGATTCGGGAATTGCCACTTGCAAAAGGCCGGAGTTTTCTCATCCTTAAACGTGGTGATGGGCATCTGGCAAGCTACGACCATTTTTTTCCTCAGTGCGGCATGGCTTCATGCTGCCGAGGCGCCAAAATCCTTTCAGTGGGATCCGCCGAAGGTGGCTCGCAGCCTGTTCACGGCGGATCTCGGAATGCTCGACTCGGAGCGTGAGGAATATGCCACCAATCTGGCGTCCCAGGCGGCGAACCAAGTGGTCGCCAGCAAAGCCTCCACCCAGGCCTTGGCGGATGCGCGCCGCATGCTCGCGCTGGCGCTCCACCTCGCACCTCGCAATAAACGGGCGATCGTGGTGAATTTCCAACTCGCAAAAGGCCTTCTGCCCGAAGTCACCGAAAGCAACTACAGTCCGCAAGCCTTCGCCCGCTTGCTGCTCAGCCGTGGCCAACTGCTCGAAAAGCAAGGGGGGGATGAAAACCATCGCCTGGCCCGCCTGTTCGTGCACCTGGCCGCCGGGATGGACCCGAAAAACGAGGACGCCGTCTATGCCAGCGAAGTCCACCGCCTCGACCACGGCACGCTCGATTGGTCCGTCATCACGGACAGCCCCGACAAAAAACCGTGAAGCGCCAGTCCGTCCTATCCAATCATCCCGGCAGAAAATGCCTCCGCCTTGCGCTCTGCGGACCCGAGCTTTGCGCGTTCCGATGATCTCCTCCAGCCTGCTCTTTCGCGCATCCCTCCCGCGCCATGCTCACGCGTGCAATGCCGCCATCTTCCGCTTGCAACGGGCGATCAGACACCTACGCTTGCCGCGGAATCACTATGAAAATCTGGCTCGACGGTAATTTGGTGGATGAAGCGGCAGCGAAGGTCTCGGTGTTTGACCACGGCCTGCTCTACGGCGATGGTGTTTTTGAAGGCATCCGTTTCTACAACGGACGCATCTTCCGCTTGGAAGAGCACATCCGCAGACTCTTCGATTCCGCCCGCGCGATCATCCTCGAGCTGCCGTGGACCCAAGAGGAGGTCTGCAGGTTCACCTGCGAGACGGTGGCCGCCAACGGCCTCACCGACGGCTACATCCGCCTCGTCGTGACCCGCGGTGCCGGCGGCCTCGGTCTCAACCCGTATCTCTGCCCCAAGCCCTCGATGTTCATCATCGCCGCGACCATCCAACTCTATCCGGATGAGTATTACATCAACGGCCTTTCGATCATCACCTGCGCCACCCGCCGCCCCTCTCCAGGCGCTTTGATGCCGCAGGTGAAATCCCTCAACTATCTGAACAACATCATGGCCAAGGTCGAGGCGATCCAGGCCAACGCGCTGGAAGCCGTCATGCTCAATGAACAGGGTTACGTCGCCGAGTGCACCGGAGACAACCTGTTCCTAATGAAAAACGGCACGCTTCTAACACCCCTGATCAGCGATGGCGCGCTCGACGGAATCACCCGTGCCGTGATCATCCAGCTCGCCGCCCAACTCGCCGTCCCCGTCGTGGAACGCTCGCTCACCCGCTATGATATTTTCACCGCGGACGAATGTTTCCTCACCGGCACCGCGGCCGAAGTCATTCCCGTCGTCGCGCTGGACCGCCGCGTGATCGGCTCCGGCAAGCCCGGCCCGTTCACCCAACGCTTCCTCACGGCGTTCCATGAACTCGCGATGAGCACGGGCACTCCCATCCGCTGAACCTTCAACCGCAAGCACCAAAATTGCCGAAAAACCATTTGCCGTCCAGCGCAGCACTGACAACTTGCATCATCCGGAATGAAATGTGACTTCTGCGATAAAAAGGCCACCGTCTTCCTCACCCAGCTCGTCGAAGGGCAGATGAAGAAGGTGTGCCTTTGCGACCATTGCGCCAAGGAGCGCGGAGTGACCGATCCCACCGGTTTCTCGCTCGCCGATCTGCTGTTAGGCGGGGTGCCCGGCGGGACCGGCCCCGGCCTATCCGGGAAAGCGCCGCAGACCACTCCGGGTGGCGGACGCAAGTGCCCCACCTGCGGGTTTTCATTGGATGATCTGCGCCGGGTGCGCCGTTTCGGCTGCAGCGATTGTTACGCCACTTTCAGCGATGAGGTGGGCCAATTGATTCGCGGCATGCACCAGGGCACCTCGCACATCGGCAAGGTGCCCGCCGGCCTCATGGCCCTGCACGTCCGCCACCAGCGCCTCGAGGAACTCCGCTCGCGCCTCGAACAAGCCGTCGCCTCCGAAAGCTACGAGGAAGCCGCCGGCATCCGCGATGAAATCCTCAACCTCAACGCCCTCCAAATCTCCTGACCTGACTCCGCCATTTTTCTTGCCCTTTCTCCCCGACCTCTGACCTCCGACCTCCGACCTCCGACCTCCGACCTCTTTCTTCCGTCTTCCCCATGATGCGCTTTTCCACCCTCGTCAAACACCCCGCCGATTGGATGACCGGCGGGCAGGGGGAGCATGGTGCCGTGCTGACCTCACGCATCCGCCTGGCTCGCAATCTGCGCCGCCATCCGTTCCCGGGTTGGGCAAAACGCGAACAACGTGCCGCCGCGCTCGACCTGATGCGTCCCGCCATTGAAGCCCTGCCGGCGATGAAGGAAGCGTTCTCGCAGGAACTCGGTGATCTCAGTTCGGTGCAGAAGCAGGTGTTAGTCGAACGTCACCTCATTTCCCGCGAACACGCCGCGAGGGGTGTCGGATCCGCGGCGGTGATCGAACGCCGCCAAACCCTCAGCCTCATGCTCAATGAGGAGGACCACCTCCGCATGCAGGCCATCCGCCCCGGCCTGCAACTCGCCGCCGCCTTCAACGCGCTCTCCGAACTCGACTCCGAGTTGGAAAACACCCTCGAATTCGCCTTCGATCCCACACTCGGCTACCTCACCACCTGCCCGACCAATCTGGGCACCGGCTTGCGCGCTTCCGCCATGCTCCATCTTCCCGGCCTCGTGCTCAGCGATCAAATCGGGCAAGTCCTCCAGTCGGTCAACAAGATCGGCCTCGCCGTGCGCGGCCTCTACGGCGAAGGCACCGAGTCACTGGGTAATCTCTATCAGATATCCAACCAGTCCACGCTCGGCGAAAGCGAGGAAACCATCATCCGCCGCCTCGAACGCGTCATCTCCCAAGTCGCCAATCACGAACAAAACGCCCGCGAAAAACTCCTCGATGATGATCCGGAAATGGTCGCCGACAAAATCGGCCGCGCCTATGGCGTGTTGCGCCACGCCCATATCATCGATTCCAAGGAGGCTCTCAACCACCTCTCACTGCTCCGTCTCGGCGGCACGCTCGGGTTTTTCCCCCCGGCAACCGTGATTGTTTGTGACACCTTGCTGATGGATATCCAGCCCGCACACCTCCAACTCCACTCCGGGCGCAAACTTTCGCCGGATGAACGCGACGCAATTCGCGCACAAATCGTCCGCTCCCGGTTGCATTCCCTCGAATCCCCTGTTAATCGTTCCATAACCGACGAACCCAAACCGCTTTCCGACCCCACCAACCCCGGCGACGCATGAACAACTTCACTCCCCGCGCCCAACAAGTCCTGGCCCTCGCCCGCAAGGAGGCGGACCGCTTCAATCATTCCTATGTCGGCACCGAGCACCTGCTCCTCGGACTCATCAAACTCGGCCAGGGCGTCGCCGTCAATGTGCTCGAACGCATGGGCCTCGAACTCGAAGCCGTGCGCATGGAAGTCGAAAAAGAGGTCGGCTCCGGCCCACCGCAAAAATCCGTCGGCAATATCCCCTACACACCCCGGGTCAAAAAGGTGCTCGCCCTCGCCAACAAGGAGGCCAAGGCACTCAACCATTCCTACGTCGGCACCGAGCATCTCCTGCTCGGCCTGCTGCGCGAAGGCGAGGGCGTCGCCGCCCGCGTGCTCAAGCGCCTCGAGGTGGACATCCAACGCACCCGCAATGAAATCCTCGCGGAAATCGATCCGAATTTCTCGCCCGATGATCAGGACGAGGACGACGATGAGGATCTCGAAGACGGTCCCTTCGCCGACGAAGGACACCCTCAGCAAGCCGGCCCGCCGGATCAAGGAAAATCCAAAACCCCGGCCCTCAAGGCCTTCGGCCGCGATCTCACCAAGGTCGCCAAGGAAGGCGGACTGGATCCCGTGATCGGCCGCGAAGCGGAAATCGAACGGGTCATCCAAATCCTCTGCCGCCGAACCAAAAACAACCCCGTGCTCATCGGCGAAGCCGGCGTCGGCAAAACCGCCATCGTCGAAGGCCTCGCCCAGGAAATCGCCAATGGCAACGTACCGGAAATCCTCCGCGACCGCAAGGTCATCACCCTCGACCTCGCCCTGATGGTCGCCGGCACCAAATACCGCGGCCAGTTCGAGGAACGCATCAAGGCCGTCATGGACGAAATCCGCAAGGTCAAGAACGTCATCCTCTTCATCGATGAACTCCACACCATCGTCGGCGCCGGCTCCGCCGAAGGCGCCATGGACGCTTCTAACATCATCAAGCCCGCCCTCAGCCGCGCCGAAATGCAATGCGTCGGGGCCACCACGCTCACCGAATACCGCAAATACATCGAAAAGGACGCCGCGCTCGAACGCCGCTTCCAACAGGTCAAAGTGGAAGAACCGTCGGTGGACGATGCCATCAAAATCCTCCAAGGCTTGCAGGATAAGTATGAATCCCACCACAAGGCGAAGTTCACCCCGGAAGCCATCGAGGCCGCAGTGCGCCTGACCGCGCGCTATCTAACCGCCAGGTTCCTGCCGGACAAGGCCATCGACGTGCTCGACGAAGCCGGCGCCCGCGCCCGCATCGGCACGCTCACCCGCCCGCCCGCCATCAAACAACTCGAAGCCGAGATCGATCGCATCAACCGCGCCAAACTCGCCGCCATCGCCGAACAGAATTTCGAAACCGCCGCCGCCCTGCGCGACGATGAAAAACACGCCAAGAAAAACCTCGAAGACACCCTCAAACATTGGCGGGCCGCTTCCGAGGAAACCATCGTCACCGTCACCGATGACGACATCATGGCCGTCGTTTCCAAGTGGACCGGCGTGCCGCTGCGCCGCATGGAGGAAAAGGAAACCGAAAAACTCCTCAAAATGGAGGACGAACTCAAAACCCGCGTGATCGGCCAGAACGAGGCGGTGGTCGCCATTTCCAAGGCGCTGCGCCGCTCGCGCGCCGACCTCAAGGATCCGCGCCGCCCTATCGGCTCGTTCCTCTTCCTCGGCCCCACCGGCGTCGGCAAAACCTACCTCGCCCGCAATCTCGCCGAATTCATGTTCGGTGATGCCGACTCGCTGATCCAGATCGACATGTCCGAATACATGGAGAAATTCACCGCCAGCCGCCTCATCGGCTCGCCGCCGGGATACGTCGGCTATGAGGAAGGCGGCCAGCTCTCCGAGGCGGTCCGCCGCCGCCCATACGCCGTCGTGCTCTTTGACGAAGTGGAAAAAGCCCACCCGGACGTCATGAACCTGCTGCTCCAAATCCTTGAGGAAGGCACCATCACGGACTCGCTCGGCCGCAAGATCGATTTCCGCAACACCATCATCATCATGACTTCTAACATAGGCGCCGCCTCGATCAAACGCCAGACCACCCTCGGTTTCGGCGCCATGGCCGAGGACCAGGCCGACCACGAGGGCATGAAGGAAAAGATCCTCGAAGAAACGAAACGTTACTTCAAACCCGAGTTCATCAACCGCCTCGACGACTTCGTGGTTTTCCGCATGCTCGAAAAGACCGACCTCAACCAAATCGTCGATCTCGAGGTGGACAAACTCGTCAAGCGCCTCAAGGAAAAGCAAGTCACCCTCACGCTCACTGCCGAGGCCCGCGATTTCCTCTCCGCCAAGGGCTTCGATCCCGCCTACGGCGCGCGTCCGATGCGCCGTGCCGTCGAACGTTATCTCGAAGACTCGCTCGCCGAAGCCCTGCTCCGCGGCGAGGTCAAACCCGGCGATGCGGTCAACGTCGTCAAAAAACCCGACGCCGAGGAACTCACCTTCGTCGCTTCCCGCCCCGAACCCCAACAGGAAGTCACCGTCTAGCTAATTGAACGGTATCGGACGGGACGGCGCTGTTTCCGCCATTCTTTTTCCCCGGTTTTTCACCCCGCCTTCATCGGCGGTTCACAGTCATGATGGCTCACTGTGCGCATGACCAAGCTCACATTGCTTCTCGGAACATGCATGCTAACACTCTCGCCCGCCCTGCAGGCTCAGGCCTTGGACCAGGCGGAAGTCCGGTTGCCCTACGGCGAACTCAAACAACTCTTAACCCGCGCGGAACCCGCCACCAAACCGGCAACTCCCAAGCCCGCGCTGCTCGCCGCCCACCTCCGTCTCTCGTTGGAAAACGGCCGCCCGGTCCTTGATGCCACCTTCCGCGCCACCAGCTTTGCCACCGAGGCGGTGTTCATTCCGTTAGTTTCCGGTGACCTGGCGCTGGAACACCAGGACCCCAAGGACGCGGTGCTCGTCGCCGATGGGAAATCGCTCTGCCTGATGGTCGAAAAAGCGGGCAGCCGCACCCTCCAACTCCGCCTCCTGCCCATCCTCAGCAAAAACCGCTTTTCGTTGTCCCTGCCTGCTTGTCCCTCGGTCCTGTTCGAAACGGGTGCGCTAGCAGAAGATCAATCGGTCGTCCTCGGTTCCGGCGACAGCGAGGAAACCCTGGCCGCCAACCAAGTCCGCCCGCTCCCGCACGCCGCTCAGTCGCTGGTCATTCGCCTGCTGGACAGCCATGAAACCCGTGAGGCGCTGCGCCCGCCGGAACCCTCCACCTGGTCCTGGCAAAACCAGGCCTTGGTCATCCCGGCGGACGGCGAACTGATCTATCAGACAATCGCCAGCGCCTCGGCTGCGGCCGGCTCCGGCGTCGAAGCCGTGCTGCCCCTGCCGCCCGACGCACAGGACCTGAAGGTTGCCGGCGAGGACTTGGTTTCACAAACGAAAATCCGCGGCGAAAACCGCTCGCTCGGCGTCACGCTGGTGTGGAAAACCCGCGGCATTCTCGACCGGCAGGTGACGCTTTCCTATCGCCTGCCGCTGCGTCCGCTCGATCGCTTGTGGCACCTGCAGGCCCCGGGTGGCGCTGGCACGCGCACCCGCTTCATCATCGCCACCTCCCCCGTGCTCGCCTACACTGCGGACGGCCTAACCGGCCCGCTCTCATCCCAGGGACTGCCATCCGCCCTCGCGGAATCCTTGCTAGGCGGCACCTGCCACCACCTCGAAGCCGCCACTACGGCGGATCTCACCGTCACACCCATTCCGGTGGCCGCCACCGCGGAAGGCGTGGTGACCACCGCGGACTGGTCGCTGAAAATCGAACCGGATGGCGCGATGCTCGCCACCGGCCTCCTCACCATCGAACACAAAAGCCAGTTAGGTTTTGTCTTCGACACCCCGGAAGGCATGAAACTGTTGTCCTGCGAAGTGGGCGGCAAACCGGTCTCGCCGGTGGATCTCGGCGCGGGCACGCTTGAAGTCACGCTCCCCTCGCAAGCGGATAACTCCCGCTTGTCGTGTTCCTTCACCGGGCGCACCACGGCCCTCGATCCGGTCGCCGGAACCGTCAGGCTGGCGCTGCCCAAGGTTCCGCTATTCATCCACTCGCTGCGCTGGACTCTTGATCTGCCTGCCATCTATCAGGCGGAAACGCACGGCAACCTCAAGCGCCTGCAACCCGCCCCCGACGCCCCCCCATCCCGCATCACGCTCCAAAAGAACCTCTGCCGGGATGAACGCCCGGAAATCCAGCTTTTCTATCAACGCTCGGATCTGAACCGCTGAACCACCCCACACCCGCCTGAAATCATGAAAATCATCCATCTCATCGTCTCGCTTGCCATCATCGCCTGCACCGCCGCCGCCTGGTTCCTGCTAGGATCCGCCCTGTCCTATCGGACCAACGAATCCTCCGCAACCCTGCAACAGGAAGTGGCCGGCGTCTGGGGACCCGCCCTCACTCAGGACCATCCGCAAGCATGGTTTGAGACACCGAATGCCCCGGGTGGCAAAGCCCGGGTGTTGCCCTCGTCCTCGCAAGTGTCCGTCAATCTCACGTCCGAACCGAAACGCCGCGGCCTGCTCTGGCACCGCACTTATGACGTGGACGTGAAGAGCGATTATGTCTTCACCAATCCCACCAGAATCCCGCAAACATTTTATATCTCGTTTCCTCTGCCGGCGGAAACCGCCGGCCTCCATGGCTTTGAATTCCAACTCGGCGACAATGACAACCCGCTCCAATCCATCCCCGGGCCCTCCGGAGTCGTCACCCGTGCCATCCTGCTGCCCGCGTCCGGCGAGGTGACCCTCCACACCGGCTATCGCACCCGCGGCACCAACACCTGGAGTTATCATTTCCCGGACAACCGCCGCATCGCGGGCTTCAAGCTCACCCTGCGCACCAACTTCCCGGATATCAATTTCCCGGTCGGCACCGGTTCCCCCAGCGAGCGCACCCAGAACCCCGTGGGATTCACGCTGGTGTGGGATTATCCTGATGTGTTAGCCGCCCCGTCGATCGGCATGGACATGCCCAAGCGCCTGAACGCCGGCCCGGTAGCCTCGCGCATCGCGTTCTTCGCGCCGGTATCACTGCTGTTTTTCGTCACCCTCGTCCTGCTCATAGGCGGCATCAAAGGCATCCCCCTGCATCCCATGCATGTGTTCTTCATCTCCGCCGGCTTTTTCGCCTTCCACCTCTTGTTCGCCTATCTCGTCGATCTGCTGCCCTTGCTTCCGAGCTTCGGGATTTCCGCCGCCGCCTCCATGCTGCTCGTCTGCGGCTACCTCAAAGCCGTCGGCGGCAACGCTCTTTTCAAAATCGCCTTGCCCGCCCAGGCGGTCTATCTGGTGCTGTTCAGCGCCTCGTTTTTCATCGACGGCCTCACCGGCATCACCCTTGCCGTCTTGGGCGTGATCACCCTCGCCCTGCTGATGTTCCTCACCGCCAGAATCGATTGGCGATCCTTCTTCGCCAAAAAACCCCCTCCCATCCCGGTAACCGCAGCCTGAGTCCCCAATCCGCAGCGCTTCCCGGCAACCGCGACAAATTTGTGGACGATCGTCACGGAATTTGTCGCGAGAGGGCGGGCAACGAGGCTGCCGTGGTTTGCCCCAAGACCCTCTGCAAGCTCTTCACCCATGGGGAATCACCCATCAATGGACGCCGATCTAGACGGGGAAGAGGACGCGGCTGGAACCTCGCGGTCCTGGCCGCAGAATGATGCTAGACCCGGGGACCCCGGTCCGGTAAATTGCCGACGGTTCTCAAACATAGCGGACTCGGGCTTTCCGCCCCGTGCCCGCCGGAACCGATCCTCCACCACCATGAAAACCAGTCTAACAACAATACTGCTGGCGGCACTTGCCATCGGTTGCGCTCCCACCCGCGTTGAACGCCACGCCTGGGTCACCGGTCTCAAACCCGCCAAGGCGGAATACTACCGCAAGCTCCACGCCGAGCCATGGCCTGCCGTCAACGCCAAACTCAAGGAGTGCCACATCCGCAATTTCTCGATTTACGAACGTGAAATCGCCGGCAAGACCTACCTCTTCGCCTACCTCGAATACACCGGCAACAACTTCGACGCCGATATGGAAAAAATGGCCGCCGATTCCGAAACCCGGCGGTGGTGGAAGGAAACCGACCCCTGCCAAGCCCCACTTCCGGAGGCCCTCGCCAAAGGCAAAATCTGGGCCGATACCAAAGAGGTCTACCACCTGCCGTAACGAAATTTCATGATCCCGGGGTAGCCAGCGGGCGGGAATGCGGTTAAGAAAAGGCCGTTCCGCGACCACCTGTGACCCCGATCCGCTTCTGATGTCCGCCAAAGC
>Ga0268284_1000530_pt1 | contig 24767 bp, 16 predicted proteins | sample saktaG_14_FD_190137 | JGI IMG/M metagenome (GOLD analysis project Ga0268284, IMG submission 190137) | Saline water microbial communities from Sakinaw Lake, British Columbia, Canada - sak_2013_06_06_40m | ecosystem: Environmental > Aquatic > Non-marine Saline and Alkaline > Saline ...
CTACACGCATGATGAAGCCAGGAAAAGGCTCGAGAAATGGTTCATCTCCTTAAATCTCATCCGAAAACTGGAAGAATTGTTCCTGAATACAGACTTACCCACATCAGAGAATTGATCAGGGGAAGCTACAGAGTTGTTTACAGAATTGTTGATAAGTTTAGAATTGATATCCTTACAGTTCATCACTCTGCCAGATTGCTTAAAATTCCCAGAATTTACCGGAAAAAATAAAATTCCACTTTGGCTTTTCGGGTTCTTATACTGATTCGGGAGACGTGACGCGTGGCACGACACGAAAATTGAAGAAATACGCGTTACCACAACGCCACTGCCTGTCACTAGATGGTATTTATAAGGATATTCCACTTACTCACCACCGTTCCAGACTAAGGCTGCTTATGTGGTAACTCATTATTCTTTTTTAAAAACACTGTTACCTTATCACCCTGTTACTTCATTACTCCATTACTCCATTACTCTGTTACTTTTTTCCGTCACGTGTCACGCTTTTCCTCCATTCCTCCATTATGAGCAGTCGTAGATGCGAATTTGTTACTACAATATTGGAATTCAATTCCAATATTGTATATTTGTAACATGATTAAACGAAAAGCTGAAGAATCCTTAAGGGGTCTTGCCGCACAATTCAAGGCAGTGGCGGTTATTGGACCAAGGCAATCGGGAAAAACTACCCTGTCGCGTTTTGTGTTTCCTGACAAGCCCTATATAAGTCTTGAAAACCCTGATACCAGGCGGTTTGCAATGGAAGACCCCAGGGGTTTTTTAGCTCAGTTTCCCGATGGAGCCGTGTTAGACGAGGCACAACGTCAGCCTGAACTTTTTTCGTACCTGCAAGAGATCCTTGATGAATCGCCTGTACCCGGGAAATTCATCATCACAGGTTCCAATAATTTTCTATTACAGGCAAATATTTCCCAGAGTCTGGCCGGAAGAATAGCCTACCTGGTACTTTTGCCGTTTTCTGCATTCGAATTACCCTTAAAGATTGATCAGAATTTCAGGGAGATGATATTCAAAGGTTTTTTCCCACCCCTGTTTGATCAACCGGTTGAAGTGGTTTCATGGTACGATAATTATCTCAGGACCTATGTGGAACGGGATGTCAGGCAACTCAAAAACATCAGCGACCTCCACACGTTTGAACGCTTTTTAAGATTGTGTGCCGGCCGCATAGGCCAATTACTTAACATGAGCAGCCTCGCGATCGAAACAGGGGTCGATAATAAAACGGTGGCGGCATGGATCAGCGTGTTGGAAAGCAGCTTTATCGTCTACAGGCTTCAGCCACATCACCGGAATTTCAACAAGCGGGTTGTGAAAATGGCAAAACTCTATTTTTATGATACCGGATTGGCCTGCAGCCTGCTTGGAATTCAAACTGAAGCGCAACTGACCTGGCATCCTGCGGGTGGAAGTTTGTTTGAAAATTTTGTAATCAATGAACTTATCAAATTCCGCTTCAACCGCGGCCAGGCGAATAACCTGTACTTCTGGAGGGACAGTGTGGGACATGAAATTGATGTGATCATCGAACAGGGTAATAACCTCTATCCTGTTGAAATTAAATCGGGGCAAACCATAACTCCGGAATACTTCAGGAACCTCTCATTCTGGCAATCGCTGTATGGAGAGACCAATGCCACCGTGGTGTATGGCGGAAAAACCAGCCAGCGTCGCAGCAATGGCATCGAAATCATTCCCTGGCAGGAACTTGAGACGTTGGGTAAACCTGCAATCTGAAAGTATAGTTACCGAATAAATCGTTACCACACCGCCACTGCGCATGTTGCTTGATTGTAGGAATAAGAGTTACCCCATCGCAGCTGCGCCTGTCACTCGATTGGGGAGAGTGTGAATATCAGGTACGCACTCGCAACTGCGGCTGTCGCTCGATTGTATTTTTATGATTTACCATCCCTAATCACCGTTCCAGCCTAAGGTTGCTCATGTGGTACCTGTTATTCCTTTATAAAAACTTTCGTCACGCGTCACGCGTCACGTGTCACGTTTGTTTTTGTCACGCGTCACGCGTCACGCTTTTGTTCGTTGCAGTATACAATTATGTGCTCATATTGTTTGTTATGGTAAACAAAACATGTATATTTGTCTCAAATTAAAAATGAAATGGAGCAACTAGTTGAAAAATACCGGAAAAAAATAGCACTGACACAAACGCAATTTGTGCGGAGCATCATGTCTGAAATAAATTGGAATGCCAGACTTATCGGGATAAAAGGAGCAAGGGGCGTAGGTAAAACCACGTTGCTGCTGCAGTACATTAAATTGCATTTAAGCGCCGAAATTCCATCGACCTTGTATGTTAGTCTGGATGATATTTGGTTTAGCGAGCATAATCTGATAGAATTGGTTGATTCATTTGTTAAAAAGGGGGGTAAACATCTTTTTTTGGATGAAGTTCACAAATATGCGCAATGGTCGGTGGAGGTAAAGAACATTTATGATGATTATCCCGGGCTTCATCTTGTTTTCACAGGGTCATCGCTCCTGGAGATTATTAATTCACGTGCCGATCTAAGTCGAAGGGCAGTGGTTTATACGATGCAAGGCCTTTCATTTCGCGAATATCTGAATATGGAGCTGGGTACGGATTTTAAAATAGTCAGCTTGCCCGGGTTGCTCGAAAATCATGATGCCGTTTCACAAGAGGTTTTAGCGGGTATCAAACCCCTGCAATACTTTTCAGGCTATTTACGGACAGGATACTATCCTTTTTTTAAGGAAGAAATAGATTTGTATTATGGCCGTATTGAGGAGGTTGTCAATATGATTTTGGAGGTTGAGCTTCCGTTGTTAAGAGGTGTGGATATATCCTATATCCATAAATTGAAGCAATTGCTTTTCGTTATATCTGAATCGGCTCCTTTCGTACCCAATATAACAAACCTGAGCCAAAGAATTGGAATGAACAGGCAGACCATGCTCTCCTATCTTTTTTATTTGAATGAAGCACATCTGCTGAATTCTATTTATAAGGATGCACATGGTATCAGTCTTTTGCAAAAACCGGATAAGATATTTCTCGAAAACACAAATCTCATGTACACGTTTAAAGGAGAACAAACGGATATGGGAAATGCAAGAGAGACATTTTTTGTCAATCAGGTACGATATAAATACGAACTAGCCATTTCTGAACAGAGCGACTTTTTGGTATCCGGAAAATATACGTTTGAAATTGGTGGAAAAAATAAAAGCAAACGTCAGATTAAACATTTAGCCGAAGCTTTCATCGCCGCCGATGATATCGAATATGGATTTGAAAATAAAATTCCACTTTGGCTTTTCGGGTTCTTATACTGACGCGGGAGACGTGGCGCGTGACACGTGACGAAAATTGAAGAAATAGGCGTTACCACAGCACCTGTTGCTTGATTGTAGGAATAAGAGTTACCCCATCGCAGCTGCGTCTGTCACTCGAAAGTTGTCCTGACTTTTACCTTTTCATACAGACCGCTCCAGACTAAGGCTGCTTATGTGGTAACTTATATTCACTTAAAAAAACTTCATAACTTCATTACTCCATTACTCTGTTACTTTTCACCCTGTCACCCTGTCACCTCTAAAACTCTCTCATCAATAAGAAATCGGCAATATGCTTGTGTTGAATGCCTTCCACATTATCTTGCCAGGTTTCATCCATGGTTACCACATATTTAGGATGATGGTCTTTAACTTCGAGCAACGGAGTAAACTCACGGTCAATCGTGGTTTGTTCAGCCATTTTGTAAGCGACCTGGATGTATACTTTTTGTTCCTTCAATTCGGCAATAAAGTCAATCTCCCGGTTATCCGATTTTCCAACAAATACCCGGTATCCTCTTCGTTTCAGTTCGAGCATCACGATATTCTCCAATACGCCCGAAATGAGCCTGTCCTTATAGCCCATCACGGCATACAGCAAGGACTGATCGCCTATATAATACTTTTCAAATGTTTTGAGAATCTCTCTCCCCTTTATATCATAACGGGGGATCCTGTATACAATAAAGGCGCCTTCAAGCGCATAAAGGTAATTGTAAACCGTGTTAAGATCGATTTTTCGATGCTGGCTTTTGAAATAATCCGCCACATTTTTTGCAGAGAATTTGCTCCCAACATTATCAAACACATATTTGACAACCCGTTCAAGCAGCTCCACATCGCGAATATTATAGCGCTGAACCGTATCGCGCAGGATGGCCGACGAATAAATATCGAAAACCACCTTATAGGCAGTCTCAAGCGTATATTCCCCGGTATGAAGTACCGGAAATCCGCCCAGCCGTAAAAAATGTTCGAATTCGCGATGAGGATCTGAAACCTCCTGATGGGTGCGTTCCCTTTTGAACTGAAGATATTCGGAAAATGACAGGGGATGAATGTGAAGCTCGGTATAGCGTCCGGCCAGTAAGGTAGCCAATTCGGAAGATAAAAGGTGTGAATTGGAACCGGTGATATAAATATCCGCCTGAAAATCAACTACAAATGCATTCACTGCCTTTTCCCACGATGTTACCAACTGTACCTCATCCAGCAGGAGATAGCAGCGTTGTTTTCCAGCTATTTTGTTTTTTACAAGTTCATACAACTTATCTGCCTGATCAATTTCGGAGAATTCAAAACTCTCAAAATTGATATGGATAATGTTCGCTTTTCCGATTCCACGTCTCAGTAATTCCTCTTTCAGCAAAAGAAGAATAGCAGATTTCCCGCTGCGCCTGATGCCTGTAATGACTTTGATAAACGGCTTATCGATAAAATCGCAAAGTTGGTTTAAATATAGATCTCTTCTGACTATCTCCATCATTTTATAAGATTATAACCCCAAAGATAGTGTTAATATTTATATTTTATATGGTTATAACCCATAAAAAATGCAGGGTGCGGGCTGAAGCGGTAACAAGAGTTACCCCATCGCAGCTACGTCTGTCACTCGATGGTGGATATATGAGTTACCACAACACAACTACGGCTGTCGCTCGATTCTAATAATAAAGAATTACCTGCAACTTATCACCGTTCCAGCCTGAGGTTGCTTATGTGGTAACTCCTATATCTATTTAAATTTTCTTTTTCCGTTCCAGCCTAAGGTGGCTTATGTGGTAACTTAATATTCCATTTAAAAGCTCCATTACTTCATTACTTCATTACTCCATTACTTTTTACCCTGTCACCTGGTTACCCTGTTACCCTGTCACCTTGTTACTTCATTACTTCTTACCCAGTCTCTTTCAAATATTCTCCCGGATTTATCAGGAAGGTCTCAACAGGAAGAACGAGTACATTTTTATGCTTCATTACCACATTCCCCATGTAGAGCAACAAAAGAGAGGCTTCAGGATAATCGTCGGCAAAAGAAACGAGTCCGTTATAGTCGATGGGCCTCATGATTTTTGTGTTTTTAACCTCTATGGCAGTAAAAGTTTTTCCGCCATATAGCACGAAATCCACTTCATTGCCTGCCAGCGAACGCCAGTAATACAGATAAACACCGGGAAGCTGGTAATCGGAAAATGCCCTGAGGTGTTGACCCACAAGTCCTTCAAGCGCAGGTCCTGATATTTCTGATTCAATATCAAGCGGACCCCTTTGCCGTAACCTTCGGTATAATCCGTTGTCGAAGAAATAAAATTTAGGATGGGAGGCCGTTTTCCTTTTTGCCCGGCGCGCAAATACATTCAAACGATAAGCCAATAAAAGATCTTCCAGAATATCGATATATCCTGTTACGATGCCCCTGGGAGTCTGGCATTCCCTGGCCAGGTTGCTTACATTCAGCACGGCTCCATGAGAAAAGCTGATGATCTCAAGAAACCGGGCAAATGATCCCAGGTTTCGTACCAATCCTTCGGACATGATCTCTTCGCGAAGATAAATATCGACATAGGCCGATAGTGTGTTTGCCGGGTCTGCACTTTGTTCAACAACAGGGATCAGACCAGTCTGCAAGGCTTTGGCAAGGGAGAACGAATTACCAAGTTCTTCGGCGGTAAAGGGGTGCATCCGGCAATTCGAAGCCCTGCCTCCCAGAAGATCGGCGCCGGTTTTTTTCAGCTTTCGCGCACCAGAGCCGGTCAGGATAAATTGTATTTTTTGCTCCTCCATCACCTTATGCACCACCTCAAGTATTTGAGGAACCTTTTGCACCTCATCAATGATAACTTGTGATGGATTTAAGGCCTGGATAGTTTTGATAAGTGTTTCGGGAAAGGCAGCATACAGGCGGAGGATTCCGGAATCGTAACATGTCGAATAATTTCTGTCATATCTACAAATTTAGACCGAATATGCACAAAGGTAAAACAATTATCGAGAAAAAACGTGGCGCGTGACGCGTGACGCGTGACGCGTGACTGAAAAAAGAAACAGTGTTTTTATAAATGGAATAATGAGTTACCGCACAAGCAGCCTTAGTCTGGAGCGGTGATGGGTATGTGGAATATCCTTATAAATACTTTCGAGTGACAGACGCAGATGCGGTGGGGTAACTCTTATTCATACAGCCGAGCAACATCCGCAACGGCGTTGAGGTGACATTAAAAATTCAATTTGATCCAGATCCCGAAAAACCGGTCATACACCTGGTGCTCATTATTTTCCTGCGTCACCAAATCCTTTTCGAGTAAATATTTGAGCGCCGATTGAACCGAACTTGCGGTATGAAGCTTGTGTTTCCGGATAAAATCGGCGGAGGTAACCGCAGCGGCTTTACCCTCTTTGGATATGGCAATCAGAATCTCCTTCTGTTTTTCGGGCAGGCGTGACAGTATTTCCTGATAGGTAAATTCCTGGGCCGAAATAAGGTTTGTCAAGGCGTCGTCAAGCATCGGTAAACTGCACTTTTCGCCGGCAGGGGTTAAAGAGAACAGTTCATTGAAAATTATTTGCAGATACCAGGTATGTCCATCAAACTTTTCATACACCTTATCGATGATGACAGGGTCAACATGCTTGTTGTTGGCTGTAAAATGCATGATGACAAATTCCCTGTACTTATCAAGGGATATACAGCCAAGGTTCATCATTCCGACACTCTGATAAAACGGCCTGGCCGGACTTTGGAACAAATTCGTCATGGTATGGTGCTGGCTGCCTGCAAAAATGAACCAGCTGTTTTTACATTGCTGGATCAACGACCGCAGCACCGCCTCCACATTGGGTTCAGCATAATGTGCAATTTGCTGGAACTCATCAATGGCAATGATACAAGGTTTGTTGGCCTGCTCAAGGTAGCGGAATATCTCATCCAGCGTGCTTTTGGCCTCAGCGATATCGCCCAGGCCTATTTCAAAAGATGGTTCGCCCGTATCGCGGTTCAACCGGAACCCGGCGCGGAACGAGGTGATCACAGAAAAGAACTGATCCAGGAATTTGCTTCCTTTGGGCTTCAGCTCCTCAAAAATTTCTTTCCCCAGCGCAAAGACAAACTCCCGCAAACTTCCGGTGGCGTAAATATCAATGAAGAAGGTGTGATAACGATCTTTGATCTCTTTAGCCTGGAAACAGTGCCTGATCAGCCCGGTTTTCCCCATTCGGCGTGTAGAAATGATGGCCACATTGCGGCCATTGGTCACATACCGGGTTAAATTCCTGGTCTCTTCCTCCCTGTCGCAAAAATAGGCGGGAGATACATACCCACTGATGACAAAAGGATTTTTCATGCTTTATTGCTTTTATAATTATTACAAATATAATAATTATATTTATAATAAACAACGGATTATTCTTCAAAGCTGGTTTAATTGTAAATATAATATTACATTATTGCGTATATTTGTAATATATTAATCACAGAACAAATGAAAAGGAGTCTTTACTTTCAGATACAGAATCAGATTAACCATAAAAATGCGCTCATTATCTGTGGTATGCGCCAGGTTGGAAAAACTACACTGATGCAACTGGTTTATCATGGTATAGATCAACCAAAACTCTGGTTCGATTTTGAGAACCCACTCGACATCATGCCGTTTGAGGCCATTGATTACAATCAAATTTATTTTGATTTGATTAAACAAGCATCGGCAAAAAAGGGGGAACCTTTGTTTGTGTTTATTGATGAAATACAAAACTACCCTGATGTTACAAAAATTATGAAGTATTTAATCGACCACTACCAGGTTAAATTTATAGTGACCGGTTCATCAAATTATTACATGCGCAATTTATTTCCCGAATCATTGAGCGGACGAAAATTTATGTATGTACTTAAACCTTTATCCTACAGCGAATTCCTGTACTTTAACAACGCAATTCCCGAAAACGAAATAGATCAAGACACCCTGGACAACATTTTTGAAAAACATTCCAAATATGAATATCTGAAAAGAAATCGTTTTTATGATGAATATATTGAATATGGCGGATTTCCGGAAGTTGCACTTACTCCGGACATGGAAACAAAGAAACTGGTTTTAAAAAATATTTTCGCCTCTTTTTTCGAAAAAGAGATCAAACTATTTTCCGAATTCAAAGATGTCCGTGAATTACGTGATTTGATTCTACTCCTGGCCCCACGCAACGGGAACATGATCGATGTTACAAAACTGGCTTCCGAATTGGGAATTAACAGGGTGAAGGTCTATAATTATTTAGAATATTTACAAGGGGTTTTCTTTTTAAAACTTGTACCGAAATATTCGAAAAGCATCGATAAAAGTGTTGCAGCAGGTAAGAAAGTGTACTTCTCTGATACGGGAATTTTAAACCTGATTTCAAAAGTTACCGAAGGACAATTATTCGAAACAGCAGTTTTCAATCAGCTGGACGTTTATGGCAATGTATCATTCTATAACAAACGGAATTCAGCCGAAATAGATTTTATTTTGAACAATGAAATAGCTCTTGAGGTAAAAGTAAACACCACCCAAAGCGATTTAACCAGATTAAGTAAAATTGCCCAATCGATTGGCATTCAGACTACTTATATCATCAGTAGGAAACATAATGATTATGAAAAATCTGTTTTTCCACAATTTATTTAACCAAAATTTTCCGTCGCTTCTTGATTTTATTTCTGGAGTTCGATTCCATCCATTCAATTAAGACGATACACCACTGAGCGATAGCCGCATTATAATGACTAATTAATATACCACCGATGCAGGAATATTGGGATGAAGCGGGTTGGCGATGACGCACTGGCGTGCCGGATGTATCATGATATCCATATCTTCCATGGGAATGGCCCCGAGCAGGCACTGATTTCCGAGAACCATGGCGCCTGAAAAACTGACTCTGCCCTGCCAGTCGATCTTGATCGGCCCCACATAAGGTATCTGATGAACTACACCATCAGCAAGCGTAACAGGACGTTTTTCAAACTCATCAAGTTTCAGTTGTATTGCCTGCGACTCAGTAATGCAAAGGTGCAGCGCTCCTGTATCAACCAAACATTCAACCTCTAAGGGATGGATTTCAGGAAACCGGACCGAAAAAATCGTGACGCGTGACGCGTGACGCGTGACAAACAAAATCCTTGGAATGTGCTGAAACAAGAATTGCAGATCATATATAATACAGTGTCATTATAATGTTTACATTAATATATTATATTTGCATTATAATATATCGAAATGGATAGCCTGTTGTTGCAATCGCTGATCGTTACCCACAAAGATCGGTTTCTGAAGGATAAAAATCTGATAAACCGTGATTTGCTGTTAGATATCGACCCTTTTCTCAAATCGCGCGAGGTGATATTCCTGAGCGGGATAAGGCGAAGCGGAAAATCGAGCCTGATGTCGCTCATAGCCCGTCAATTGCTTGACTCAGGCCTTGCACATAAGGAAAACATTTTGTTCATCAACTTTGAAGACGAGCGCTTTATCAACTTCACGGTGGATGACTTTGATCGGCTCTACCAATCTTATATCCAGATTGATAATCCGATGGGAATGAAATATTTATTCTTTGACGAAATACAAAATATTCCTTTCTGGGAGCGTTGGATTAACCGTTTATATGAATTTGAGGAGGTAAAGATATTTATCACCGGCTCCAATGCCTCCCTGATAGCTTCATCTGTTTCTTTTGCCTTAACAGGGCGAAACCGGCAGCTGGGGGTTCATCCGTTTTCATTCGTTGAGTTTTTGGGTTTTCAGGGCATCGGCATGGGAACCAGGGAGATGCTTCTGGGTGAACATATTTCAGCAATTAAAAGAGCGTTCGACCTTTACCTGAGCCTGGGCGGGTTTCCTGAAATAATCAAAAACCAGGATGTCATGTTAGCCGATCAGTACTTCAAAGATATTATTCACAGGGATGTAATTTCACGCTATAACATCCGCAATGTAAAAGAGATCAAGGAATTGTGTTTGTATCTGATTAGCAACAGCGGAACGCTGCTCAGCTACGAAGCGCTCAGGAAAACCATGAACGCTAAAAACGCTACCACGGTGAAGAATTATCTGAACATTCTTCAGGATGTTTACATGATCAGGGCTTTGTCAATTTACGACTTTTCGGTGAAGAAGCAAATTTTTAATCCCGACAAATACTATATTACCGACCTTGGTTTTTACCATGCGGTAGGTTTCAAATTCTCACAAAATATCGGAAAGCTTCTTGAAAACATCGTTTTTGAACAACTTGCCCGGGAATATGCTGATATCTATTATTGGAAATCGGCCCGCGGAAAAGAGGTTGACTTTCTTGTGAGGCAGCAATCGGGGATTTCCCATGCATTCCAGGTGACCTATGCTTTGACTGCTGAGAACAGGGAAAGGGAGCTGGCGGGCCTTGAAGCTGTGGTAACCGAACTTGGGCAACCTGAACGAATGATTCTGACCTGGGATCAGGAGGAGCTGATCACCACTGATTCGGGAGAAATTCAGGTTTTGCCGGTATGGAAGTGGCTGACGAAAGAACGTGACACGTGACGCGTGACGCGTGACGGAAAAAATCGTGACGCGTGACAAAAAAGGATTAGTAACAGATTTGTTAGTTCCAAATTGGTTAGCTGGTTGAAAAAGCCGTCGGGGTTCAACCGGAGCGAAGCGAAAATATTTTTATTGTAACCCCGGTTACCGTAACCCCGGTTACGATAAATAGTTTAACTTTGTAAAAACATATAGTTGAAATGAAATTCTATGATCGCGAAAATGAACTGTCGCTTTTAGCTGAAACCAGGGAGTTATCGGAGCATTCGGCCAGGATGACCGTGATCGTGGGCCGGCGAAGGGTGGGTAAGACCAGCCTGGTAAAAAAGGCATTTGAAGGCAAGCCATTCCTCTATTTTTTTGTGGCAAGAAAATCCGAATCGCTGCTTTGCCAGGAGTTTACTGATGAAATTGAACATGGTTTGAAGAAGCGTGTTCCGGGAGAGTTCAGAACGTTTATTAAACTTTTCGAATCCCTCCTGATCATGTCACAATCTGAGCCATTTACACTCATTATTGATGAATTCCAGGAGTTTTATCAAATCAATGACGCGGTGTACAGCGAAATGCAAAATCTTTGGGACCGGTATAAATCAACATCTATGATGAACCTGATTCTGAGCGGGTCAGTTTACTCGCTCATGAAGAAGATCTTTGAAAATGCAAAAGAACCGCTGTTTGGAAGAGCCAATGAACGGATCCATTTAAAACCATTTACTGTTGATGTGATCAATACGATTTTATCTGATCATCATCCTGCCTGTAAACCTGCAGACCTACTGGCATTCTATATGTTAACGGGAGGAGTGGCAAAATATGTGGAAATATTTGCAGACAAAAAAAGGTTTTCGCTCAAACAAATGCTCGACGAAATTTTCAGGGAGAACTCCCTGTTGCTTGAGGAGGGTAAAAACCTCCTGATAGAGGAGTTTGGAAAGGAGTACACAACCTATTTCTCCATTTTATCATTGATTGCTTCTTCAAAGACATCACGAAGCGACATAGAATCAATTCTGGAAAAAAATATTGGAGGGTACCTCGAACGACTGGAAAATGACTATCAAATCATCCGCAGTGTCAGACCGCTCCTTTCGAAACCCAACGGAAGGGTTCAGAAATATTTAATTGAAGATAATTTTCTGGGTTTTTGGTTCAGGTTCATCTATAAATACCGGAGCGCCATAGAGATAGGCAATTTCGCTTACGTGAGGGCCCTTGTTGAACGCGATTTCAATACCTTTAGCGGACTATACCTGGAGAAATATTTCCGTGCAAAGATTGCCTTGTCGGGTAAATATTCGCAGGTTGGTCCGTACTGGGAAAAACGGAATCAGAATGAACTGGATATTGTGGCCATCAATGACCTCGAAAAGAAAGCGCTGATTGCAGAGGTCAAACTCAATAAAAACAATATCAGCCTCGATCAGCTGAAGTTAAAGTCGGAGGGGTTATTGAGCAAATTAGCCGGCTACGAAATAACGTATGCAGGGTTTTCGCGCGAAGATATGTTTTGACGGAAAATCGTGACACGTGACGCGTGACGCGTGACGAAATGGAATATTAAGTTACCGCATGAGCAACCTCAGGCTGGAACGGAAAAGAAAATTTAAATAGAGGGAATAACAGGTACCACATGAGCAACCTTAGGCTGGAACGGTGATAAGTCAAAGGTAAGCCTTATAAATATAATCGAGTGACAGGCGCAGTTGCGAGTGGGTACTTGGTATTCACAATCCCCACCATCGAGCGACAGGCGCAGTTGCGAGTGGGTACCTGGTATTCCCCAAAAAGTGATCTGCGAATTGGTTACTGCTATCCTGAAACAACAGGCGCAGCAGGTTTATTGTGAAAGATTAATAGACCACCGATGCAGGAATATTGGGATGAAGCGGGTTAGCGATAACGCACTGGCGTGCCGGATGTATCATGATATCCATATCTTCCATGGGAATGGCTCCGAGCAGGCACTGATTTCCGAGAACCATGGCGCCTGAAAAACTGACTCTGCCCTGCCAGTCGATCTTGATCGGCCCCACATAAGGTATCTGATGAACGACACCATCAGCAAGCGTAACAGGACGTTTTTCAAACTCATCAAGTTTCAGTTGTATTGCCTGCGATTCAGTAATGCAAAGGTGCAGCGCTCCTGTATCAACCAAACATTCAACCTCTAAGGGATGGATTTCAGGAAACCGGGGGTTAGATAATTTTATGAAGGTTTTAACTATTCCCATGATATAATTTTATGATTTCATCTGATACACAAAGGTACATGACAATTTGCGAATTTCGATATACAAAGACGGAAAAAATTGTGACACGTGACACGTGACGCGTGACAAAAAGGAATATTAAGTTACCGCATGAGCAACCTCAGGCTGGATCGGTGATAAGTTGCAGGTGAATCTTTATAAATAAAATCGAGTGACAGCCGTAGTTGCGTTGTGGTAACTAATATTCTCCCCACCAGGCAACATGCGTAGCTGCGAATTGGTTACTGCTATCCTGAAAAACAGGCGCATTTGCGAGTGGGTACCTGGTATTCCCTCAATCGTAATGAAACCTGCATTTAGCAACATGAATTTCATCGTCCTTTATGCGATAGATCAATCGGTACTCATGATCGATCTTCCGTGACCAGTATCCCTTGTATTTATATTTCAAGGGTTCTGGTTTCCCAATGCCGGAAAACGGATTTCGGGAAATGTCTTTTGACAGATCATTGATTTTGGATAAGATCCGTTTATCGTTTTTTTGCCAATATAGATAATCTTCCCACGACTCGTCAACGAATACAAATTTCATGGCTCAATCAATTCTTTGGCAAACGACGAGCCCTTTTTAAATTTTTCGATCGCTGAATCCAATCGTTTTTCATTGGCCTTGGATGATAATTCATGATGGGTTGCCCTGAGTGAATTGTATTCATCCAATGACATAATAACGACACCATTGTCTTTCCCTCTATTGATAATCAGGGTTTCAAAATTCTCGGTGACACGATCAAGATATTTTTTAATATCCTTGCGAAAATCAGAAATCGTTGCTGTTAACATAAGTTCACTCCTTTTTGTACATTTATAGGTATAAAAATAAGTACAATAATTTAATTCCATATCATAGGAGGAGTTTTTTTCTTTATTTCAGAAAACACCCTTCACAGAAAAGAAAGTTTAAATAAAGGGAATAACAGGTACCACATGAGCAATCTTAGGCTGGAATGGAAAAAGAGAAAATATTTTACAAAGGAATATTAAGTTACCACATAAGCCACCTTAGGCTGGAACGGTGATAAGTCATTGGTAAGCCTTATAAATATAATCGAGTGACAGACGCAGTGGCGTTGTGGTAACTAATATTCTCCCCACTTGGCAGCAGGCGTAGCTGCGAATTGGTTACTGCTGTCCTGAAACAACTTACAAAAAAAGGCTGGCTCAAATGAATGAACCAGCCCTTCCTGTTAAAAGCTAACCCTTACTTTCCGATCACGAGCTTGACTGAGGTTGCAACCCCATCCCCACTCACATTCACATGGTAAACCCCCTTGGGCAACCCGGTGAGATGGATGTTTTTGTGAAGCGTACTGCGGAACTTAACATCGTTGGCCGTGTAAACGGTAACGCCCAGTGAATTCACGATGGTGATGTTCACCCTGGTCACCTTGCCGGAGGCCAGATCGATGCTGAAATCCCCGTTGCTGGGGTTCGGGAAGACTTCGATCCCGAGGCCGTCGATTTCGGCAATACCCACAGGGGCAAACAGGGTAACACCCTTTCCGTCGGAGCCAAGGCCTTCGCCGCAGATGTTGGAGGCTTTGACCTGCAGGGTGGCAATGCCACGGTAGGTCTTATTCCAGGTAACCGATCCGGTAAGGCCGGTGCCTGATACAGAACCCGCATCGGCCGGGGTGAGTGACCAGGCATAGGCCAGGGCGCCCGGAACTTCGGTGATGGTAAATTCGCTCTGGAGACCCTTGTTGAGGTTCACGCTGTCGGCGCCGGCTGGCTTGACAGGAGCCACAGGGGCTTCGATCACGTTAACGGCCAATGCATCGGAGGAGATCCCCTTGCCGCATTCATTCGATCCCTGCACCAGGATGGTGAAGTCACCGGTAAAGCCTGCCGCCAGGGTGAGGGTTCCGGTTACACCGGTCCCGGCGATGGTTCCGGCTGCTTCGGGCTGGGTAAGCCAGCTATAGGTGGTTGCATCGGTGGCCCCTTCGGTGGTATAGACCACGCCGGTGGCCTCTTTGCATAGGCTGGTGGTTCCGGTGGGAAGTGCTGCTGTACCCGGAAGTTTCATCACGATCACCTCCTTAACCCTGGTGTCTACACAAAGTCCGTTGACCTTGGCCTCCAGCGTTACCGAATAAGTTCCGGGATCGTTGAAGGTGTGGGTTGGATTTTGTTCCGCAGAGGTGTTAAGGGCGCCGGAGTTCGGATCGCCGAAATTCCAGCTCCAGTTGGTGAGGGTGCCGCCATTGGGCAGCGTGAGGTCAGAGAGTTGCACGGGTTCGCCCGGGCAGCCTGACGATGCCTCGAAGTCTGCGGTGGGCAGGTTGGCAACGGCGATGTAGGCTGTTTTTGTCAGGGTGACCGGTTCTCCGGTAGCCTTTGAAATAGTGAGGGTCACATCGTGATTCCCCGATTCGCTGTAGGCAATGCCGGTCGGGTTCTGCTCGGTGGAGGTTCCCGGTGTGCCGCCTGCAAAGACCCAGGCCCATGTGGTGGGGGTACCCGAGGAGAGATCGCTGTAATCTACAGAAGAACCGACGCACAGGCTGGTGGCGCTGGCCGAAAAGTTGGCCTGGAGAACATCAGAAACAACCGGAACGATGCTGGTATAACGGTAGAAGTTGTGCTTGGTCACGGTGACCAGCACAAGCGAACCAACCGGGATCTCGGGGATGGTCAATGCAACAGGGCCGCTGGCGCTGCCATACCCGGTGGCCAGGATGGTCCCGTTCAGGGTGAGTGCGATGAAGGCGCTGTCGTTGGTCTGGATGTTGAAGGCAGTATTGCCGAATTCGATCGTTGTGTCGTGTGAAACGGTGAGGGGAACAGGGATTTCGCTGTACATCACCTGGAAAGCATCCCCGAACATATGGAAGAGGCGGTAGGTAACCTGCTTGTTCCCGGTATTGTAAGGCCAGGCTGAACGCTTCAGGAAATATTTCCCTGCGGCGTTGCCAAAGGCGGGCAGAACGCCGCGCTCGGTGGGAGTGGATCCTTCAGATGGCATAAAATCGGGCCACATGTTGTCGTACATCCCCCAAACGAACACGTCGTTCACGAAAGAGTAAGAAACTTCGCTGGGACAAACAAGTCCGAGGGCGCCTGAATTGTGACCATTCTTGGTATGACGGTGGAAGGCTTCGCCGAAGCAGGCGGTTGAGCGCTGGAAGGCTCCGGTCTGGCAGTTGATCGAAAATACAAAGGTGAGGTCGGTATTGGTCAGCTGCGCAATGTTGGGAATCTCGTAGCTTGGCTCTCCCCATCCGGGATAATAGCCATGATCGCGGTGCTGCAGCATGAAGGCTCCGGAGTCGATGGCCTGGTTGACCATGGTAGCATTTCCGCCGTCCCATCCGCCAAGGGTGGCAGGTGACTGCGGGATATAGCTCAATCCATTGGGTCCGAAATAATTTACGATCGTTGCTGTGTTCTGAGCGGTTGACCACTGGGAACCGGGGGTTCCTTCGTAAACCTTGTTGATGCGGCGGGGATGCTTGCCCTGGACGGTGCTGAAATAGCCGCCCACAACTTCCGAACAAAGCTGGAACCAGCGTACGGTCTGCCAGCCAAGGGCGGTGATGGGCTTATCATAAAAACGCGGGTTGACGGGAGGATTGCGTTCATAACTGAGGAACTTGGTCACCATGGTCGTCAGCTGCGTATTGTCGTTGGCGGTGATCCTTGAAAAGATCACATCGGGCATCTCATCGCCGGTGACATCTGCAAATTTATTGTCGGAGGCAAAATCGGGATAACCGTCGGGATGGACATACATGTGCGAGGTGAGGTTTTTTGTTCCGTCGGAACCGTAATCAGCCAGCATCAGGCAGGCAGCCGGCTTGATCGTCCAGGTATTGTATGCATTGTCGATGAAGGCTTCAATGGCGGCTTCCGTATTTCCGCCCACCTCATCCACGGTAAAAACTTTGGTCAGGATCCCCTGTTCGGTGCGGAACTGGCGGATGGAATCGGCCCAGGAGAGAAATGAGGCTCCGGTCGGGGAGATGATGATGTACTCGCATTCATCGGTGAGCGGTTTCTTGCCATAGGTCTGCCAGCGGGCGTTGTAATCGATCACGGGCAATGAGGCGTAATTGATAAAGTTGTCCTGTAAGATCGGATCCCACCAGGTGCTGCGGAAGGCCGGATCGCCGAACTGGCCGTTGCCTCCATCAAAGGAAACTTCGACCTTGAGATCTTTATACACCACGAGATCCTTCGTCACCGGGTTGTACTGGAACGGGGTGATCCCCAGGATAACGGCATTGACGCCGCGGATCTGGTTCATTTCCGACATGGAAACCGGAGAGGCGGGATAGAAGGCATTGGTGGAGTAAACCTGGGCGTTCTTTACATAGGCAACCGGGCGCTTGTCATTATCGAGCGGAAGACGGGGAGCCGGGGCCATGTCGACATTGTGGATGACCTCGGTGCGCTGCGAAACGATGTTGAACCTCGGCGTGGCACCCTGGGGGACGGCGATGTATTTGCCGGTTCCGGGCAGGCTGGGCATTCCCTCATCATTGAAGAGGAAGGTTCCCGGAAGGTCGATGTATTTCATCGTGGCTCCGTCGATCACCTGGTCTTCGAGTGAGAAGACAGGGATGGCATAGCGAACCGTGACCGAGGCAGGTTTTGCATCGGTAAGCTGATAACCGGGTTTTCCCGTCACGTCGGGGTAGCTGAACTTTTGCGCGCGCATGTTCAGGGATGTAGATGCAAGAAGCGCCAGGGCAAGGATAAATTTCCTCATAGAATTACATTTAAAATGGTTTATAAATGACAATTATCTGACTACAATAAGTTTTATGATGGATGAATGATCTTTTGTTTCGATACGGCAGAAATAGACACCCTGGCTTGTACCACCGAGGTCGATGACATCGGTATGGGTGCCAGCCGTGTTATTTGAATAGGTGCGGGTGAGGAGCTGCTGACCGAGGGAATTCATCACACTGAGCCTGACATCGGTTGTCTGACGGAGGTTAAAGGTGAGGGTGGCCTGCCCGTTGCAGGGATTGGGTGAAAGGGAGCAGGTGAAATCATCGGATGTGTGTTCGGGCGTTCCCACAATGGGGTTGTCGATCCAAACCTTGAGGGCGGGATCGCCCAATACGTTGCAGTCGTAAAAGCACCAGCGCTGGGCGCCCGGTTCAAATTCGCCGGGAAGTCCGATCCAGGGGGCGGTCATGATCTTCGACATGGTGTGTGCCGAACCGAGTTCAGCGATGGCTGAATCGGGATTCGGATTGTACAGGGCGCTGATAAATTCGCGGTGGATGTGGGCCGAAGGACCTTCGGTTTGTCCCTGGTTAAACCATCCGTAGCGGGAGTTGAAGACCCCGGCAACCAAGAAGTTGGAGATGGAGGTGCAGCGTTCGGCGATGCAATCCGACTCATCGAAGGCGCCGCAGATGCATCCGTGGGTGTACATCAGCTGGTAGTTGTGGGTAACGCCGTCCACCTGGGCGAAGGCCTGGTTGGTGATCTGGTTGGTCGACATGCGCATCATGTAGTCGTAGTTGGAGTGACCGCAATGGTGGATGAACGATTTTCCCTCATTGATCCCGGCCAGCAGTTCAGCAATGGTCCAGGTATAGGTGGGCGCGTCGTAAAGCCGCGTAATTTGATTGATGGACGAAGGGATGCCATGGGTGAAGTAGCCGTTGTCGCTGTGGTCATCCACGATGAGCTCGAGGTAGTCCGATCCCCAGGTCAGGGGAGGATCATACAGGAATTCGGAGACCAGGTAGGGTTTTTTCATCTCCTCCTGCACCGGGGTACCCTGGTAGGAGACCGATTTGTGTACCATGCTGGCCAGTTCGGTTGAGTTGCTGAACGACATGCGCCCGACCGAAAGCTCGGGAAGCAGGTCGGCTTCATCCACGGGGTTGATCAGCGTAGGCGCTTCTCCCCATTTATCATTTAAGTTGGCGTTCCAGTTGCCATCGAGGGCCGAAAAATAGACATCGGCCGGAATGTTGTTATCCTCATAACCGGAACCGGAGATTACATAGCAGTAAAGTCCGCGAAAGGGAACCTGGTCCACATCACCGCCCAGTACCACCTGTTCGATGGCTGAGTTCTGGTATTCCTGGATGATGTAGTTGCGGATTTTCTCGGGCAGATCGCCCCCGGTCATGGTACTTTGGATCGTTTCGATGGTAGCGATCTGCGAAGCAAGGTTCTGGCTGTTGTAATAATTCACAAGATTCTGGAAGCCGGTCTGGAACTGGGCCGGGGTGATGATCAGGATCGGGTAACTGGTTTTAAGGGCACTTTTAACCGGGTATTGTTTCATCATCTCCGGGTTTTGGGCAAAGAGGCGGACCCGTTTGAGGGCTTTCGGGGAGGAGGTCAGATTTTTAAGCGCCTGTTTGGCGGCAACATCGGGTGCGGTGACAATGTGGACCGTCACCCTGCGGAAATAGGAGACCGATTTTCCGGCCGGGTTATAGATCACCGGGGTGAAGGTTGACAGGGCAAAGGCATAGCCATTGAGGTAGGAGGTAATCAGATGACCTGTTGGGGTGGAGGGATAATTGGCGGAGGAACGGTAGACCGCTTCATTTTTAATGAATTTCCCGTCGGGACCTTTGGAGATGGGTTGATTATACTGCTGCGGAAAGAGATCGAAGGCGCCTGGAACGGCCGTCAGATCTTCGCCCGTAACCTGGATGGAGACCGCTTTTTCGCCCGGGGGAAGCATCAGCGCCACCTGCCGGTAGGGAAGCATGGGTTCGCCGTTGAGTCCGGCCAGCATTGTATTGTCCAGGACCACGGAATGATACAGGCCATTCTGCTGAACAGTTACCTTGGAAAAGGTAAAGACTTTATCGACATTCCCGGCCATCAATGTGATGGTCAAAAGAAGGGAAAGGAAAACGGCAGTAAACTTTTTCATGGCTCATTAATTTGTTTAATGTCAATAGAAGACAAAGTTACGAATAATAAGGTTGCCTGTTGCGTCAGAATAACAGGTACCCATTCACAGCTACGCCTGTCACTAAATTGTGAGAATAAGAGTTACAGCATCGCAACTACGGCTGTCGCTCGATTCTATTTATACAGATTTACCTGCAACTTATCACCGCTCCAGCCTGAGGTTGCTTATGCGGTAACTCATTATTCCTCTCAAAAATTTTTTTCCGTTCCAGACTAAGGCTGCTCATTTGGTTACTGTTATTCCTCCTATTTAAATTTTCTTTTCCGGTCCAGCCTGGGGCGAACTTTTGAAAGTCGCTGCATAAAATGAACTGATGCGATGCAGTGACCAAAGTCGGTATCAAATGCGATGCAGTGACTGGTACAAACAAAAGAAGCCGCCCCAGTCGGGATGGCCTCTATTGTTCGAACGAATAAGTTTAGTTAACGATCACTTTCTGCACAGTCTTGTTCCCATCCTGTTCAACCACGACAAAATAGATGCCTTTTGCCACGTTGCCCAGATCGATGGTTTTCGTCAAATGGTTTTTGAAAGAGATCCCATTTTCCTGGAATACCGGCATGTTGATGGCATTCACCACAGAAACATTCACGGTGAGTTGTTTTCCACAGAATACATCGAGGGTGAAAACGCCCTTGGATGGGTTCGGGGAAACTTTGGTGTTGAGGAGGATTTGATTTTCCTGAACGCCTACCGGGTAAAGAACGTGAACATAAGCCGTTTTAGTGAGGGTCTCAATCTGTCCGCCCCTGTTTACGATCAGGGTCACATCGTATGCTCCTGAATCGGCATAGGTAACCGTTGGGTTGGCCTGTGTGGAGGTATCGGGGGTAGCGCCCGGGAATGACCACTGATAGGTTTCGGGGGTATCCATGTAACCGCCGGTGGTGGTGTTGGTAAAGGAAACAGGCTGGTTGATGATGAAGTCGGTACCGGTAACTTCAAAGTTGGGCAGGAGATCAACCGTTGCTTTCTTCATTCCGTTAAGCACCTCTTTGCCGGTCATGTCTTCAACGAAGGCAATGATTTCGCAATCTTCAACAGGCCAGGTAGGATCGAGGGTGAAGGGCATGGAAACATTTACCGTATCGCCTGAGGCAAAGCTGACAACAGTACCATTGGCATCGGGCAGCATGAGGCGGTTCACATAATTCAGTTTGGTCTGACCCTGCCAGTTATAGGCGATGTGTGATTGGGTAACCACGAACATCATGCGCAGGTTGGTCGAGGTGATGGCTCCTACTTTTACCATCTTAATGTTGGCGGTATAGTCAAGGCCCGTGTTGCTAACTTCCATCGTCAGGACCAGGGGAGATGTCTTGGCGATGCGGGTGTTGTATTTTGGCAGGTATTGAGGATACATGCTGGTGGTATGGTTTCCGCCAATCAGTTTAACTTTTACATCAAAGAAGGCGCCGGGGTTTCCACCGGGGGCCAAGGTGTTGGAACGAGCATTTGATTCAGGGGTGTCAAATGGATCGTTGCCCTGCCAGCTGTTGTGATGTTCGATGACGGCAACAAATTTTCCGTTGTTTAAAAGGTCTTCAGCGCCCATGGCAGCGCCAGGACAGTAAGTACAATAGGTACTCGTGGTAATTTCCAGCACGACCATTTCGCGCTGAACTTCCTGAGCCCAAAGGGCTGCAGATGTTAACAAACAAACGATAAAAAGGAAAAGTTTTTTCATAGGGCTGGGTTGTTGGTTAATATTTAAATCAGATTCTTTTCGCAAAGTTACAAATAATAATAGTACTGTTTTAATTATATAGTGAGAAAATGTTAGGTAATTTGAAAACAGTCCAAATAGGCCAAAGTGGAATCAGCTTCCAAGTTTAGCGAGTGCATAGGCATATGCCCCAATGGATACCGCCCTGGAGGTGCCAAGCCGTGAAATTCCGACTCCCACTTTTTTGTTAGGGTCGAAAAAAACGGTCCGGTCTGTAAAGGGAACGGGTATCTCCACCGACGATGATTTGAGGAAGGCAGCCAGGCTTACTTCGTCTTCAAGGTTATAGGCAACCGTCTCCATCCGTTCAAGTTGTTTGCCCGACATGGTGTCGAAGGGATAGTTCATCTCCTCGACCAGTTTGGGAAGAAAAAGAGGGTAGGCGCCTGAGAGTCCGCCGCCGATCACGATCAGTCCGTCAACAAGGGTGGTGGCATTGGCCAGGGCGTCGGCAGCATCGCGGGCGAAGGCTTCAAAGGCCTGGATCGCAGCTTTTTGATCGCCCTTGGTGCTCCCCATGCCGATCTCGAATATCTCCCTGGGTTCGGGACAGGAGGCCAGGTTCAGCCCGGTGTTGTTGGCATATTCACGCTTGATGCCGCGGATGCTGACGCTCTCTTCGGTATCCCAGTTTTTAAAGGTGCGGTTACGGATCCGGTTGATCTCGCCGGCTGCGCTGTTATCCCCGCAGAGGAGTCCGTCGCGGGTCACGATACCCCCGCCGAAGCCGGTTCCGAAGGTGCCTCCGAACAGGTTTTTATAGCGTTTCGGGTTTCCGGCATCTTCCAGCTTTTTATTGATCTCGGGAAGCAGTCCGGCGATGGCTTCACCAAAGGCAAACAGGTCGCCGTCGTTGTTGATGAATACCGGGATGCCGAATTTTTCCTGGAGCATGGGGCCCAGGGCCACCCCACCCGTGAAGAAGGGGAGGTTTTGCAAATCACCGATGATGCCGTTCTCGAAGTCGGCCGGACCCGGGAAGGCAAAACTGATGGCCACCGGCTTGGCTACCAGCTTGGTCTGAACCTGCGAAAATCCGTCGATGATCCTGAGCAGGATAGTCTCCAGGTTGTCGCCCTGTGAGGATAATACGATGGGTTCCAGGATCTCCTGTTCAGCCTGTACGGCATTAAAAACCAGATTTGTACCACCGGCATCAAGGGTCATAACCACCCGGATATCATTCTTGTATGTCATAAAACGTCAATAATGTGGCAAAGGTAGAAAAAAGGTGACAAGGTAACAAGGTAACAAGGTAACAGAGTAAAAATTGATCATTAGTCATTGGTCATTGGTAATTGGTAATTTGTCATTGGCAACTACGCCTGTCGCTCGATTTTATTTATACAGATTTACCTGCAACTTATCACCGCTCCAGCCTGAGGTTGCTTATGCGGTAACCCATTATTCATTTATAAAACCCTGTCACCTTGTTACCTTGTTACCCTTGTTACTTTATTACTCCATCACTTCATTACTCCATTACTTTTCACCCTGTTACCCTGTTACCTTCTAGTGCGCCTCCAGCCAGTTCCTCCCCGTATTCATATCCACCAGCACGGGCACATCCAGCCGGATGGCATTTTGCATTCCCTCCATCACCAGGGGTTTGATCAGTTCGATTTCACTTTGATGCACGTCGAAGACCAGTTCATCATGAACCTGTAAAATCATCCGGGACTTCAGCTGTTGCCGCTCCATCTCGTTGAAGATCCTGATCATGGCGATCTTGATCATGTCGGCGGCGGTTCCCTGAATGGGGGCATTGATGGCATTGCGTTCGGCAAAACTGCGGATGGTGGCATTACCCGAGGTGATGTCGCGCAGATAACGGCGGCGCTTCATCATGGTCTCCACATAGCCGTTGCGTCGGGCCGATTCGATGGTGCTTTCCATGTAAGCCTTGATGCCCGGATATTTTTCGAAGTACTGCCGGATGATTTCGGCGGCCTCCTTCCGTGCAATGCTGAGCCGTTCGGCCAGTCCGAAGGCTGAAATTCCATAGATGATCCCGAAATTGACCATCTTGGCGTTGCGGCGCATCTCTTTGGTTACCTCTTCGAGGGATATGCCATAAACTTTTGCCGCGGTGGCCGCGTGGATGTCGAGTCCCAGGTTGAAATCACCGATCATCCCGGCATCGCCGCTCAGGTGGGCGATGATACGCAACTCGATCTGCGAGTAGTCGGCCGAAAGCAGCACATGGTTGTCGTTCCTCGGGATAAAGGCCTTTCGGATCTCGCGTCCCTTCTCGGTGCGAATGGGGATATTCTGGAGATTCGGATTGTTGGAACTCAGCCGGCCGGTGGCGGCCACGGCCTGGTTGTAGGAGGTGTGGACCCGGCCGTCGCGCGGATTGATCAGCGTAGGCAGCACATCCACATAGGTCGATTTGAGCTTGGTGAGCGAGCGGTATTCCAGGATTTTGCGGACGATGGGGTGCTTGTTTTCCAGTTTCACCAGCACATCCTCACTGGTGCTGTTTTGCTTGGTCTTGGTCAGCTTCGGATTGTCCACGATCCGCAGCTTTTCGTACAGGATATCGCCGAGTTGTTTGGGGGATGAGATATTGAAGGTCATCCCGGCATCTTCGTGGATGGATGTTTCGAGGATGCGGATCTCCTTTTCGAGTTCGGCGGAGAATTCGTTCAGCGCCTGCGGATCGATCCGTACCCCATCGGCCTCCATCGAAGCCAGCACCGGGATGAGCGGAACTTCAATCTTGTCGAACAGGTCCCGGGTATCGGTTTCGCTGAGCATCGGTTCAAAAACCTGTTTGAGCTGCAAGGTGATGTCGGCATCTTCGGCCGCATACTCCTTGATGCGCTCCAGGTCAACGGTGCGCATGCTGAGCTGGTTCACCCCCTTTTTCCCGATCAGCTCTTCGATGGCCACGGGTTTGTAGTTCAGGTAGGTTTCGGCCAGCAGGTCCATCCCGTGGCGCATGTCGGGCTGGATGA